>Ga0302184_10000539_pt1 | contig 24742 bp, 22 predicted proteins | sample I_Palsa_N3_3_FD_200233 | JGI IMG/M metagenome (GOLD analysis project Ga0302184, IMG submission 200233) | Peat permafrost microbial communities from Stordalen Mire near Abisko, Sweden - I_Palsa_N3_3 | ecosystem: Environmental > Terrestrial > Soil > Palsa > Peat permafrost | place: Sweden...
GATACGCCGCGCCGGTCAGCGCGCTCGCGTTCGAGAGCAACGCGATCCATCTGACCGTCACGCCCGCTTCCGTGGTCGACACGCCGGCGAGCGTGACGTCGGCGCCGCTGCCGGTCGTACAACGAGCCCCGGTTTCGTGCGCGTTCGAGACGTCGCTGCGCGTCGAAGCTGCGGTGACGACCGTGGCGTCGGCTGCCGGCGATACGGTCGATCTGTTGCGCACGCCCTTGGGCTGCACGCAGGTCGTGGGGGCGATTCCGTTCGGCAGCGCGCCCGACGAGCTCGATGCGGCGGTGCCGTTCCCAAGTGTGTACGCCGCGCAAGCATTGCGCGCTGCGCTCGCGCGCGCCGGCATCTCGGTCGGAACGAGCGCCGGCGCGACACAGCCCGATCTCTCGCTCGCACCGGCACCGTTCGACGCGGCCGTCTTGTGGAGCCGCGACTCCGAACCGCTGAGCGACGTCGTCGCGGACATCTGGCTGCCAAGCGACAATCTCTCTGCCGAGATGCTGCTGCGCGAGCTCGCGGTCGCGAACGGAACGACGCCGGGCACGACCCCCGCCGGGGTTGCATTCGAACTGAGTTGGCTCAAGCGGCTGGGGGTCGACACCGGACTCTTGGTACTCGTCGATGGCAGCGGGCTGTCGGCCTACGACCGCGTCACGCCGCGTGCGCTGGTCAGCGTCTTGCAGCACGACTGGGACGGGCCGCTGCGCGACACCGTGCTCGACGATCTCCCGCTCGCCGGCGTCCGCGGCACGCTGCGTTCGCAGTACACCGGCACTCTGCTCGAACGGCGGGTCTTCGCGAAAAGCGGGACGATGTCACGCGCCGGCGCGCTCGCCGGCTACCTCGCGACCGAACACCACGGTGCGGTCACCTTCGCGTTCCTGGTCGACGAATGGGACGGCGATCCGCAAGCTCTCGCTGCGGTGCGCGCACGCGTGCTGGCGCATCTGATCGCTGATTGAACGATGCTCGGCAGGCGTTTCGAGGCCGAGATTCGAGAACAGCCCAGCGTCTGGCGGCGCATCGCCGCATCGGATGCTGCGCTGCGCTTGGCCGAAGCGGTACGCGGCCGCGCGCTGCTGTTCGTCGGCAGCGGGAGTTCGCTGTTCGCCGGCATGCTCGGCGCGCTGGCATATCGGCGACGCGGTATCCACGCGCGCGCGCTCGCCGCAACCGAAGCGCGTTTCGACCACGCTGCCGACCGCGACGCCTGTATCGTTGCGCTCTCGCAGAGCGGGCGTTCGACCGACGTGCTCGAGGCGCTCGACGTCCTCGCACCGGCACGCGTGGTGGCGCTGACGAACGATACGGCGTCACCGCTGGCAGCGCGCGCGGCGGTCGTCGTCGATTGTCTCGCCGGTCCGGAGACGGCGGTCCCCGCCAGCAAGAGCGTCACCTCGACCGCGGCGATCCTCTTGTGGGCCGCGGCACTCACCGGCGGCGCGACGCATCGCAGTGCGGCGACGCTCGAAGCGACGGCTTCCGACGTCGAGGCGTGGCTGCAGCGCGACGCGGCCGAGATGGAGGCTGTGGCCACTCAGCTCGCGCATGTGCGCACCGTCGCCGTCGTCGGCGCCGGCTACGGCGTGCCCCTTGCTTTCGAAATCGCGCTCAAGATCAAAGAAGCGAGCTACGTACACGCGGAGGGTTTCGCTGCCGGCGAATTTCGGCACGGCAGTTCGGCGATGCTCGATGCATCGAGCGCGATTCTGGGAATTGTCGATGCGACGTCGCGCACCATCGTAGACCGGCCGCTCGCATCGGCCGCCGTAGCGAAGGCCGCGCGCTATGTCATCGGTGAACCGTCCGGTTCCATCTCGACGCTTGGACCGCAGACCGGCGACGCGTTCAACACGCTGGCGTGGCTCGTCACCGGACAGTATCTTGCGCTCGCGCTCGGTCGAGCGCGAGGCGTCGATTCCGACGCGCCGCGCGGCCTTCACAAATTCGTTTGAGGCTCGCCTTGCAGGCGGGCAGCCTGCGCGTGAACGGCGAACGACCGTGCGTGCGAAAACCGAGCCCGCTTCGTTGAGTTCCATCAAGACCGCGCTGATCACGGGCGTCACGGGCCAGGATGGTTCGTATCTGGCCGAATTGCTGCTTGCGCAAGGCTATCGCGTGGTCGGTATGACCCGCCGTACGTCGACGGACGTGCACGAACGCATCGGGCATCTCGGCGAGCAGATCGAGATCGTTTCCGGCGACCTGCTCGATCAGAGTTCGATGACGTCGATCGTCGACGACGTCAAGCCCGACGAGATCTACAACCTTGCTGCGCAGTCCTTCGTGCCGACGTCGTGGCAGCAGCCTGTGCTGACGGGCGAATTCACCGCACTCGGCGTGACGCGCATCCTCGAAGCGATTCGCGCGACGCGGCGCCCGATCCGATTCTACCAGGCCTCGAGCTCGGAGATGTTCGGCAAAGTACAGACCGTTCCGCAAAACGAGAACACGCCGTTCTATCCGCGCTCACCGTACGGCGTCGCGAAAGTCTACGGTCACTGGATCACGATCAACTATCGCGAGTCGTACGACATCTACGCAGTGAGCGGAATCTGCTTCAACCACGAGTCAATTATTTCAACGACTCCGGTCATCGTGCGCAAGGACGGTATTGTCGATATTCGCATGATCGGCGACGTTCTATCGGTTCGGGAGAAGGGTCCGAACGTTCAGAACTTTGCCACGTCCGGGCTCGAGGTGTGGGACGGCGAGGAGTTTGTCGCCGTGCTGGGCGGCACGGCATATCGTCATCGGCCCGTCGTCGACAACAAAGACGTCGCTCGCATCGAAGCGCGATGCGGGACGGTCACTACGACTGGAGACCATGTCATCTTTGCCGCCGACGGCGAGCGTCCGGCGCGTACGATCGAATCCGGCAACCGGCTTCAACGAGCAAAGCTGCCGGACGTTCCTTCATACTCGTCGTGCTCGCTCGATATGGCGTGGCTGCTCGGAATGTTCGTCGGTGATGGTTCGGCATACGTGCAGAAGAACCGCGTATCGGCGAGATTCACAAATGGCGATCCACGACTGCGACAGATCTTCGCCGACACGTGGAAACGCGTAACGTGCGGTACGTCGAGCTTCAATGCAACGACCTCTGGATTCGTTCCCGGGCGTATCGTGGGAGCGCTTGCACTTAATGGCGCGCCGTCGTTTGTCGAATGGCTTCGCGAAGAATGTTATACCGACGACGGATACAAGAAGGTTCCACGGGTCGTTCTCAACGGTGACGCTGCGGTGTGGCGCGCCTTCTTGTGCGGCTACAATCAAACCGATGGCCTGAAAGCCGGGCACAGCGCGTACAAGTACAAGAATTTCAAGACCAACTCGCCGGTGCTCGCTATGGGGCTCTGGTGGATGGCAAACCGCGCGCTCGAGCAGCAGACCGTTCTCAACGTCGAGGTAGGGCCTCCTGAGCGCCCCGGCCCATTTTACTCGATTAATCTCCGGTCGCCCAACCCGCGCAACATCGGAACTCACTTGCGCCGCGACCTTGCGGAAGTCAAACGCGTTGTGCCGGAACCTCATTATGAAGGCTGGCTGTACGACTTCACCACGACCAGCGGGCGATTTCATGCCGGCGTGGGCGAGTGTATCATCCACAATTCGCCGCGCCGCGGCCGTGAGTTCGTTACCCGCAAGATCTCGGACGGCGTTGCGCGGATCAAGCTCGGGATCGGCACAACGTTGCGCCTCGGAAATCTCGATGCGCAGCGCGATTGGGGATTCGCCGGCGATTATGTGCGTGCGATGTGGCTGATGCTGCAGCAGAATCGCCCCGACGACTACGTCATCGCCACCGGCCGCACGCACGCCGTGCGCGAGTTCGTGCGGCTGGCCTTCGAGGCCGTCAACCTGCCCTGGGAACCGTACGTGACGATCGATCCGCGGTACTACCGTCCGGCCGAAGTCGATCTGCTCGTCGGCGACTGTTCGAAGGCGCGCCGCGTGTTGGGTTGGGAGCCGGAAGTGTCGTTCGAAGATCTCGTCGAGCAGATGGTCGCGGCAGACCTTGCGCGCCTCCGGCCGCTCGTCGCGACGTAACTGATGCGCATCCTCGTGACCGGCTGCCGCGGATTTGTCGGAAGACATCTCGTGCGCACGCTCGAGGAGCGGGGCCACGACGTCGTCGAGGCCGACCGTACCCTGGGTGTCAGCCGGCTTGCGTTCGACGTCACCGACGGCGACGCGGTCGCCGAGGCGATCGCGTTCGCGCAGCCCGAAGCGATCGCGCATTTGGCGGCGCAAGCCTTCGTTCCGGACTCGCAAGAGGATCCTGCGGCGACCTTTGCCGTCAACGTTGGGGGCACGCTCAACGTGCTCGAGGCCGTTCGCAACAGCCGCCGCTCGAGCGCAGCACGCGTGCTCGTGGTGAGCAGCGCCGACGTCTACGGCGTGCAGCCGCCGGGCGCGTATCCGCTCGATGAGACGGCGCCACCGCTGCCGCGTAACCCGTACGCGGCGAGCAAAGCCGCGACCGAAGCGCTCGCGCTTGCCTACGCGCATTCGTACCGCGTCGACACGGTGGTGACGCGAGCATTCAATCATATCGGGCCGGGCCAGGACGAACGCTTCGCGGTCGCCGATTTCGCGACGCAGCTCGCGCGCGTCGCCTCCGGCGGCGAACCGCAGCTGCTCGTCGGCAACCTCGATGCGAGCCGCGACTTTCTCGACGTGCGCGACGTCTGCGCCGCGTATGCCGTGCTCTTGGAAGGCGGCGGCAGTTCCGGCGAGATCTACAACGTCTGCAGCGGCGTCGCGACGACGATGAAGGACGTCCTCCGCCGGCTGATCACGATCGCCCACGTGCCGGTCGAAGTGCGCGACAACCCCGAACGGATGCGCGCCGCAGACATCCCGCTCAGCGTCGGGACGGCGGCGAAGCTGCACGCCGCGACGGGCTGGGCCCCGCGCATCCCGTTGAGTGCGACGCTGCGCGCGGTCTACGACGACGCGCGCAGCCGTCTTGCCGTCGTGTCGTGACCGCCGGCGACGCGCGCGCATTCGTCTTTCGCCGCCGCGGAGGCTTGCTGGCGATCCCGGCCGTCGTGCTCGCGGCGTGCGGTAAACCGAGCGCGTTTTCGATCGCCGTCGGTCTGCCGATGTCGTTCGTCGGCGAATCTATCCGCATGTGGGCAGTCGGCTACAGCGGGGTGACCACGCGCAGCGATCGCGTGACCGCGCCGGCGCTCGTCAGCGCCGGACCGTACGCCTACGTGCGCAACCCGCTCTACGTCGGCAACTTCATTACCGCCGCCGGCTTTGCGATCGCCTTCACCGGCAAGAACTCGCTGGCCATGCGCAGCGCGCTCATCGCCGCGTCGCTGGCCTCGATGGCAGCGATTTACGCCGTGATCGTGCCGCACGAAGAAGCGTATCTGCAGGCGACCTTCGGTGCCGAGTTCGAGCGCTACGTCGCGGAAGTGCCGCGGGTCATTCCGCTGGTGGAACCCGCCGGTCCTCAACGCGGGTCGTACGATCCCGACGTGATCCCCCAAGCTGAGAGCCGCACCTTCATCACCTTCGGAGCGATGCTCGCCGTGCTGGCGCTGAAGGCGCTGCGGGTGTGAGCATGCACGGCGCCTCGACGCCGCGGCTGAAGATCGCACTCGCCGCGACCGCGGTCGTCGCCGTCGTCGAGTTCGCCGGCGGCTTGCGCGCGGGTTCGCTCGCGCTGCTCTCGGATTCGGCCCACGTCTGCATGGACGTCGTCGCGCTCGCGATCGCGCTCGGCGCCGCCGTGCAGGCGAAGCGGCCGGCCACGCAACGCCAGACGTATGGGTTCGCGCGTTACGAGATTCTCGCAGCGCTTGCCAACGGCGGCCTGCTCACCGCGGTGACGGTCCTGATCGCCGTCGAAGCCGTTCATCGCTTGATGCAGCCCGAACTTCCGTCGGGCGGACTGATGATCGCCGTTGCGACCTTCGGGCTCGTCGTCAACGTCAGCATCGGCATCATGCTGGTCCGCGACTATCACGGCAACCTGAACACGCGCGCCGCGATCCTGCATGTCGGCGGCGACGCGCTGGGTGCGCTCGCCGTCATCGTCGGCGGCATCCTCATCGAACTGACGGGCCTGGCGCGCATCGATCCGATCCTGTCGCTTCTCGTGGCCGCGCTCATCATCGCGGGGATTGCCGGTATCGTGCGCGAGGCGACCGACGTGCTGCTCGAAAGCGCGCCCGGACACGCGGCCGTACCCGCCGTACGGACGCGCATCGGCCGTGTCGACGGCGTGGTCGACGTCCACGACCTGCACGTGTGGACGATCGGGTCGGGGAGCCACGCTCTTTCCGCCCACGTCGTGCTCGACGACCGCAAGCTGAGCGAGGCCAGCGCGATCCTGCGCGGCATCGACACCGCGATGCGCGACGACTTCGAGATCACGCACGTGACGGTGCAGTTCGAATGCGAAAGCTGCGAGCCGGACACGACGATCGTCTGCACCCAGACGACCGTGACGCACGCGATTCGGGAACCCAACGGCAGCCTCTTGAAGTCTTGAGGGCTATGAAGCCCGGAACCGTCATCCTCGCCACCGCCCGCACGCCGTTCGGCCGCCTCGGCGGTGCCCTTGCCTCGCTCAGCGCGACCACGCTCGGGGGGGAGGCCATTCGCAACGCCATCGCGCGGGCCGGCATCGATCCGGCCGACGTCGAGCACGTCATCATGGGTCAAGTGATCCAGGCGGGCGCCGGTCAGGCCCCGGCACGGCAAGCCGCCTTCAAGGCCGGCCTCGCGAAGACGACCACCGCCGAGACCGTCAACAAGGTGTGCGCCTCCGGCATGCTGGCAGTCGTCGCCGGTGCGCGTGTGATCGGAGACGGCGACAATCGCGTCATCGTCGCCGGCGGCATGGAATCGATGTCGAACGCGCCTTACCTGCTGCCGGGCGCACGTGCCGGATACCGCTACGGCGACGGCGTGCTCGTCGACGCGATGATTCACGACGGTCTGTGGGATTACTATTTCGATGAAGCGATGGCGGCGCAGGGCGCCCGCGTCGCCGCCGAACTCGGCGTGACCCGCGCGGTGCAGGATGAGTTCGCGTATCAAAGTCACAAGCGGGCCTTCGAAGCCCACGAGGCCGGCCGGTTCGATGCCGAGCTCGTCCCGATCCGGGTCGCGAGCAAAGCGAAAGGCAAGATCGTCGTCGACGCGCTCCCGCAGCCGGCGCGCGCGCGCGTGCCCGCCCTTGCCGGCGGCAACGGCAGCAATGGTTCGGTCTGGAGTCACGTCCCGCCCGATAGCATGGTCGCTGACCCCGCCCTGTACTCGCCATACGTCACCGGCGACGCTCCGTTCACGCTCGTCGACCGCGATGAGCCCGTCCGCCGCGACGCCTCGCTGGAAGCGATGGCAAAACTGAAACCGATCGACGCCGGTGGCACGATCACTGCCGGCAACGCACCGGGCGTCAACGACGGTGCCGCGGCGCTCGTCCTTTCGTCGCCCGAATACGCGCGCGGCGTCGGAGCCGAACCGCTCGCGACGATCGTCGACCATACCGGCGTCGCATGGGATCCGCCGTATCTCGCGCTCGTCCCCGCGATGGCGGCGCAGAACCTGCTGGAGAAAACGGGCCTCCGCACCAGCGACATCGCGGTGTGGGAGATCAACGAAGCCTTCGCCGCCGTCGCACTCACCGCCGCGACGAAACTCGGTCTCGACCCCAGCGTCATCAACGTCCAGGGGGGCGCCGTCGCGCTCGGCCATCCCATCGGCGCCTCCGGCGCGCGCATCGTTGCCGCCGTCGTCCACCAGCTCCGCGCAAGGGGCGGCGGTTACGGCATAGCCGCCATCTGCTCCGGCGGCGGGCAAGGCGACGCGGTCCTCGTCAAAGTCGCCTAACCGCCGCAACAGCACGCCACAATTGTGCCGGGCCCGCGAGGGCGACGGGGTGATTCCGGGGCGTCGCGAGCCGGGCGGAGGCAGGATGCCGGGAGCCCGGCGAGCGCCGAGCCGCCGTTCCGTCAGGACGACGGAACGACGGCGTCCCCGGAAGCGCCCCGTCGCCGTCGCGGGCCAGCCACTATTCCAAGCAAAGCGTCGACGGAGAGCACGCGGAACTTCAGCCCCAAAGGGAAAGGGTGAAGCATGCGGATCTTAGTGGTCGGCGCTGGTCAGATGGGGAACGGCATCGCGCAGGTGCTCGCTGCCAAAGGGCACGAGGTGCTGCTGAACGATGTCGACGAGGCACGGATTCGGCACGGCGTCGATGCGATCGAGAAACGGCTGAACCGTGACGTCGAGAAGGGCAAGATCACCGAGATCGAGCGCGGCCGCGTGCTCGAGCACATCGACGAACGCCCGCACTTCGCCGACCTTGAGATCGATCTGGCGATCGAAGCCGCGACCGAGCGCCTGAGCACGAAACTCGACCTGTTTCGCGATCTGGATCGCAATACGTCGCCGGAGACGATCTTGGCGTCGAACACGTCGTCGATCTCGATCACGGTCCTCGGCGCGGCGACGACCAAACCCGAGCGCGTCATCGGAATGCACTTCATGAACCCGGTTCCGGTGATGAAACTCGTTGAAGTGATCCGCGGCGCGGCGACCAGCGACGCGACGTTCACGATGGTCCGCGATTTGGCGCTCGCGCTCGACAAGACGCCGGTCGAGGTTCACGACTTCCCGGGCTTCGTCGCCAATCGCATCCTGATGCCGATGATCAACGAGGCGATCTACGCGCTCTACGAGGGCGTGGCGTCGGTCGACGCGATCGACACCGTGATGAAGCTCGGCATGAACCATCCGATGGGACCGCTGACGCTGGCCGACTTCATCGGTTTGGACACGTGTCTGGCGATCATGAACGTGCTCTACGATGGTTTCGGCGATCCGAAATATCGGCCGTGTCCGCTGCTCAAGCAATACGTCGCGGCCGGCTGGCACGGAAAGAAATCCGGCCGCGGCTTCTACGATTACAGCAGCGCCCCAAACGGCACGCCCGCGCCGCGCGCGGCACTCGCCGGGTCGCGGTGATCGAAGCGACCCGCCCCGTCGCTTTCGAACTGAGCGCCGACCAGCGCGCGATCGGCGAGGTTGCGCGCGAGATCGCGCAGCGCGAGATTGCGCCGCATATCGCGGCGTGGGACCGCGCCCATACCTTTCCGCGTGAATTGTACGGGAAGCTGAACGAGGCCGGGCTGATGGGGATGCTGGTCCCCGAGAGCTACGGCGGCGTCGAGGCCGACTACGTGTCGTACGCGCTTGCGATCGGAGAGCTCGCCAAAGTCGACGCCGGGACCGCGGTGACCGTCTCGGTCCATTCGATGATCTGCCATGCGATCGCGACGCTCGGCAGCGACGCCCAGAAGGATGCGTGGCTCGAACGCCTTGCGGCGCGCGACGTCATCGCAGGTTTCGCGCTGACCGAACCCGATGCGGGCTCCGACGCAGCAGCGATCCGCGCGACGGCGCGGCGCGACGGCGACGACTACGTGCTCAACGGACGCAAGCAGTGGTGCACGAACGGCGCCTACGCCGGCGTGGTCATGGCGATGTTTCGCACCGGGGGCCCGGGTGCCAAGGGGATCAGCGCCTTCCTCGTCGACGCCTCAATGGACGGCGTGTGCGTCGATCGCACGACCGAGAAGCTCGGCATCCATACCTCGAATACGGTCGACCTCGCCTTCGATGATGCGCGCGTACCGCAAGCCGCGCGGCTCGGCGAGGAGGGCACAGGGCTCGTGCAAGCGCTCGCGGCGCTGACGGCGGGGCGCATCGGGATCGCGGCGCAGGCGGTCGGGATTTTGGCGGCGTGCCTCGATGCATCGGTGACGTTCGCCAAGGATCGCAGCGCGTTCGGGAAACCGATCGGCGCGTTCGAAGCCGTCTCGTTCAAGATCGCGCAGATGGCGACCGACCTCGACGCCGCGCGGCTGCTCGTGTATCGCGCGGCGGCGCTCGCCGACGCCGGGCTGCCGTTTGCCACCGAGGCGTCGAAAGCAAAACTCTTTGCATCGACCAAGGCGCGCGAGCACGCCTCGGAGGCACTGCAGATCCACGGCGGTTACGGCTACACGACCGAGTTCCCCGTCGAGCGCTATTACCGCGACGCGAAGATCACCGAGATCTACGAAGGCACTTCCGAAGTGCAGCAAATCATCATCGCGCGCTCGGTGCTCGGCCGGTTCGACTAGGGTTTTTTCGCGAACGAATCGCTGATCAGTTCGGCTTCCAGCGCGATGCGGTCGATGCGGTATGCCGAGGCCGTTGAGGCGTCACGATCGATGCCGGCATATTCGTAGTGGATGGGATCGAGCTGCCGCGTCTCGTACGTCACCGTCGCGCTGTCCTGGCGGGTCACGTTGCCCTGCGATCCCGCGCCTTCCAAACGAAGCGTCGCAAGATCGCCGTCGATCGCCGCGACCGTATAGTGCGTTTCGCCTTTTGACGGTGCCAGCCACGGCATCGACCACTGATCGCCTTGGTCGAGCTCGCGATCGCTGAAAAACTTTCCGCTCAGCAGCGGGAGCAAGAGTCTCGCCTCCGGTGCCAACTGACGGGACTGGTCGAAGGTGAGAAGGCCGTTCGGGAAAATCGCAACGCGAAGCGGAGGCTGACTCCGTTCGCTGCCCTCGAGCTGCTCGTCCACGACGAGGACGCCGGCCCGCAGCGCGATGACGTCGACGCGCAGCGTTCCGGTATTGGTCGTCCGCACCAGCTGTACGTCGGCGCCCGAGCCCGTCGTGAGAATCGGCTCGTGCATCGAGAGCGTGGACTGACCGCCCACCGGTCCGCGACTCTCCACCCGCGTGCTGACGCCGTAATCGACCCGGTAGATCAGCGTGCGCAGCGGGCGAACGCCGGCGCGGTCGGATTCCGGCGCCGCCAGCGCCGCGAGCATGAAGGGAAGCGCGAACACCACGATGCGTTCCTCCGTCTTTGAAAACCTAGCTTGGCGACTCCGGGTGTTGCTCGTCCGTGCCGCCCGCGAGCCGGCGGCGGTTGCACGCGACGAACCCGTAGACGTCGTCGCGCAGCGCGCGCGGGACGAGCATCAGCGCGTACGCCAGCGGCCACGGCCAGCGCAGTCCGAGTGCGAGGGAGAGCGCGGCGTCGCTGCGTTCGAAGCGGTTGCCGTAATCGAGCAGCACGAACGTGTCGCTGGCCGGGGGCCCGCCGTTTGCCGCGAGAAGCGCCTGACCTTCAGGCGAAGCGAGCGGCAAGAGCGTGAAGCGGCCCGAGGGATCGTTCTTGCGGACGAAGTCCGCGAGGGCGTTGCAGAATCCGCAGTCACCGTCGAACAGGACGACGTGCTGCTCAGTGATGTTCGAAACTGTCGCTTACCTGGGTCGCGGTGATGTGCGTCGTCGTGGTGTCGCTCTGATTGGGCGGGATCTGATGCCGCGCGACGCTGGTGAGGTCGAGCTTCAGCGGCGAGAGAAGGTCGGTCGCGTACGTCGTGCTGCCCTGCGTGTGTTCGTCGAAGCCTCGCGGCCCGTGCAGCACCAGGCTGGAATCGATCCCGATCACGGCATGCGTACCGTCGACACTCTGCACGCGATAGGTCGCTGAGCCGGTCGCCGGGGCGGTCGCCGCGACGTTCCAGGATTCACCTGCTTGAATTTGGTGGTCCGTCAGCAAACCACGCGCCAAGAACGGCAGCACTCCGGCGGCCTCCGGGCTGAGCGGCAACGCCGGATTGTACGACAGCTCGCCGTCGGCGTGAATTGCGACGCGGATCGGAGGCTGCGAAGTCGTCTTCCCGGCGAACGACACGTCGGCGGCGAGTCCGCCGTCCGGCGTCGCCGCGATGATCGACACGGTTAGCGTTCCCTGCTCGTTGCTGGAGAGCGCATTCTCGACCTCGCCGTGGCCCTGGGTGGTGCTCGTCGAACCGCCGCTCGGATCGCCGCCGAAACCGGAGGTCTGCTCGCGGCGCACGATCCGGACCGAATAGTCGATGTTGAACACGATCGTGCGCAGCGGCTTGAGCGGCTCCGCCGCACGAACGGTTCCGAGTGTGAGCGCGAATGCGGCGAATGCGACGATGACGGCAAGAAACGAACGGACCATGTGGTGAGCCTCCTGCGGGGGCTTTTCTCCGCCGGGCCCGCGGTCTCCATGTGCTCGCTTGCGCGGCCGCTCCACTTCGCTGCCCGCGCATCCCCAGGACCGCGCTCCAGCATGCCAAACACCAGCCCGGCTATGAAGCTCATGGAGTACCAGGGGAAGGATCTGTTCCGGCGTGTCGGGATCCCGACGCCGAACGGCGTCTTCGCCACGACGCCCGACGCCGTGCGAGAGTTCATCGCCGCACATCCCGGCTCGTGGGTGCTCAAGAGCCAAGTCATGATGGGCGGACGCGGCAAGGCCGGCGGGATCAAGTTCGCCGATGACCCCGCGCAAGGCGAAGCGCTGGCGCGCGAGCTGATCGGAAAGGTACTGCGCTCGCCGCAGAACCCCGACGGCGAAGAAGTGAAGTCGCTGCTGGTCGAGGAGAAGGTCGATATCGCGAGCGAGGCTTACGTCTCGATCACGATCGACCGCGGTGCGAAAAAGCCGGTGGCGCTCGTCAGCGCGCAAGGCGGGATGGACGTCGAAGAAGTCGCCGAGCACGACCCCGAGGCGATCGTGCGGTACTGGATCGATCCCGCCGCCGGATACGCGCCGTTCATCGGACGCCAGCTCGCGTTTGCGGGGAAGCTTCCAGCCGGCTATCGCAAAGCGTTTCCGCAGTTGCTGGGCGCGCTCTACACGTTGTTCATGGACTACGGCGCCAACCTGGTCGAGATCAACCCGTTGGTACTGACGAAGGACGGTCGCGTGATCGCGAGCGATGCCAAGGTCGACCTCGACGACAACGGACTCTACAAACATCCCGACATCGCTGCATGGAACACTGCGCAGCCCTCCGATGCCGACCAGGCCGCGGCGGTCGCGATCGGTCTGGGCATGTCGAACTACGCGAAGCTCGGCGGGACGATCGGCGTGATCGCCAACGGCGCGGGTCTCGGGATGGGAACGATGGACGCGATCCGCAACGCCGGCGGCGAGGCCGCGAATTTCCTCGACATCGGCGGCGGCGCGCAAGCCGAGCTCGTGAAGAAGAGTTACGACCTGGTCACCAGCGACCCGAACGTGCGCGCGATGTTCATCAACATCTTCGGCGGCATCACGCGCGGCGATCAGGTCGCAAAGGGCATCGTCGAAGCGCTCAAGGGCGGCGACGTGCGCGAAGTCCCGCTCGTCGTCAGGCTCACCGGCACGAACGCCGAAGAAGGCCGCGCGATTCTCGCGTCCGCCGGTTTCGTCCCGGTCGAGACGATGGACGAAGGTGCCGCGCGTGCCGTCGCGCTCGCGAACGGAAAAGGATAGCGCGATGTCGATCTTCCTCGATAAGAACTCGAAAGTGATCGTGCAGGGGATCACCGGCCGCGAGGGCGCGTTCCACACCCAGCGCATGCTGGCGTACGGGACGAAGATCGTCGCCGGCGTCACGCCCGGCAAGGGCGGCACCCGGATCGAGTCCGGCCAGCCGGTGTTCGACACGGTCAAGGATGCCGTCGACGGGACCGGCGCCACGCACTCGATCATCTTCGTCCCGCCGTTCGCCGGCGCCGACGCGCTTTGGGAGGCGCACGCCGCCGGCATCCAGCTTGCGGTCTGCATCACCGAAGGGATCCCGGCCCACGACATGCTGCGGGTCGTCAACTCGACCCCCGGCATGCGGATCATCGGCGGCAACTGCCCCGGAGTCATCTCGCCGGGCAAGTCGCTGGTGGGGATCATGCCCGGCCAGGTATTCAAGGAAGGCAATGTCGGGATGATCTCCCGCTCGGGGACCCTGACCTATGAGATCGTCGACTGGCTGACGCGCAGCGGCCTCGGGCAGTCCACCTGCGTTGGGATCGGCGGAGACCCGATCATCGGGACGACCTTCGTTGACTGTCTGCGGGCGTTCGCGAACGATCCGCAGACGGAAGCCGTGGTCGTCTCGGGCGAGATCGGTGGATCCGACGAGGAGGACGCCGCAGCGTTCGTCGCCGAGCATCTTCCGAATAAACCGGTGGTCGCGTTCATCGGCGGGAGGTCAGCGCCGAAAGGGAAGCGGCTTGGCCACGCGGGCGCGATCATCTCGGGCAATACCGGGACGCCGGAGTCGAAGGTGGCGGCGTTCGGCGCCGCCGGCGTTCCTGTGGCCGACCGTCCGTCGCAGATTCCGCAGCTGCTCTCGGAGTTGCTCGCGCTGCAAACCGCGTAACACGCCACCGCACGCGCGCGAGATGCAACACGGCTATCAGTGCGAGGAGTGCGAGGAAGCGGTCTGGCTCGCGACCACGCGGGCCGAGCTGCAGTGGCTTCGCAGCCGCCGCCACGTCGTGCAGGAAGTCGCGCGGCACCTGAGCGGAGGCCTCGACAGCTGGATGGACGAGGGGCTAGCTTTCCTTGATCGGCATGACGGCCACAGCGTCGTCGTCGTCGCCCGGCAGCCCCACTAAAAGCTCAAGATTTCCTTAATTTTTTGTCCAGAAATGACAGGGGAGCCTGGCTTCCCCTGAGTATTGGCTGGGAAGTCGCGGGCTTGCCTGACGACTGCCTCATCCTTTTGCGAAAGGAATTACCTGTGGCTAACCCTCTTCATGCGATGAAGCGGGGCGCCATTGCGTTCTTACTGATTCTCACGTTCGTCTTCCAGGGAACGACAGCTGTTCTGGCAGGTACGACGGGAGAAATCTCCGGGATCGTGGTGGACGCCTCGACAAATAAGCCGCTCGCAGGTGTACCGGTTACGGCCAGTAGCCCGTCGCAGGTTGCGACGACGCGTACTGACCAGTACGGACGCTTTGCGTTTATCTCACTTGCTCCCGACACGTATACCGTCGGCGCGGCGAAAACGGATACGCACGACCCAGGCAACGTCAGTGCCGTTACGGTCCAGGCCGACCAACAGATCACGGTCTCGATCCCAACGAACACGACGCTGCAAACGATTGGCCGCGTCGGCGTACGCGCGCAGTCCGCGCTGGTGAAGCCGGGCACGATCGTCGACGTCTATTCCGTCTCAGCCGTAACTCAGGACAAGGCCGCGCAACTCGGCGGCGGCGGAAACCTGAACAGCGCATGGTCAGCGCTCGCCAGTGTCCCGGGCGTGTTCGTCACGCCGGGCCAGATGGGGTACATCGGTGCCGGCGCGACACTATCGATCCGCGGCGGCGACTACGACCAGATCGGCTACGAGTTCGACGGCGTCCCGGTGAACCGTTCGTTCGACGATTATCCGTCGGGAACGCTCTCATCGCTGGGACAGCAAGAACTCCAAGTCTACACCGGCTCGAACCCGAACAACTCGCAGGCTTCGGGTCTCTCCGGTTACATCAACCAGGTCATTCGCACCGGGACTGCGCCCGCGTACAAAACCCTTACGGCGGCGACGGGTTTCCCCGCGTACTACGGAAAGCTCGCCTTCGAAACGGGCGGCGCGAATCCGTCGCGCACGTTCTCGTACTACCTCGGGCTGGGAGCGTACAACCAAGACTTCCGGTTCTTCGATCCGTACAACGGCGCAAGTCTCTCGCAACAGTACGGATCGGGGCTCATCGCGTGTGACTACACGGTGTCAACGCCCCCGTCTTCGTGCTTCGGACCACACGGTGCGGACTACACGAACGGCGGTCTCACCGCCGCGGACGCGCTCGGGCCCGCGAACATCGACGGCACGCACGAAACGCAGGTCCGGGATACGGTCTTCAACTCGCACTTCGGGATCCCGAAGAGCGACGGGACCAAGGACGACGTGCAGGTCCTGCTCGACATCGACCATCTCGGCACGACGGCCTATACGTCTGCCGCGGACATCGGCTCGCCGGCGTTCGTCAACAACCTCTTCGGCTCGCAGCCGTTCTATCTCGACGGCTACCAGTACAGCGGGAAGATCGGCAGCGTCCTCGATCCGACGACGGCGGGCGGCCTCGTCACGCCTTACCTCTTCCCGGGTTCGCCCACGGGGCGATCCACGTTCGCCAATCTGCCCTACAACTTAGAAGGCAGCCAGTCGAACGATCAAAATATCTTCAAGCTCCAATACCAGCACAACATCGGCACGAACGCGTTCGTGCGGGTGTACGGCTACACGTACTACTCCGACTGGCTGATGGTCGATCCGACCGCAGGTTTCTCGGAGTACTACATCGGCACGTTCGGTGCGTTCAGCCCTGATTACGAGCTCTCGAGCCACGCCCGCGGCGGAAGTATCGAGTTCTCGGATCAGCTGAACTCGCAGCACCTGCTGACGATCGTCGGCAACTACACAACGGCGAGCACGATTCGCGACAACAACACCGAGTGGTTTAACGGCGTGTACGGTGAGAACACCGTGAACGCGCGCACAGCAATCGGTGTGGTGGTGAACGCAGCGGCCCCGACGTCGGGATACTGCTTCAGCAACGCAGGCGTGGCCGTCAGCTGCGGCTACAGCCATGCCAATACGACCGGGGCGCAGTACCTGACGCTCCAGCAAGCGCTGGCCGGCGATAACCTCACGCTCCCAGCGACCTGCGCCTTGCCCGGCGTTGCCTCGACGACCTGTGAATACCTCACGGTCGGCAACGGCGAGTACGCCACGTATAACACGGTCGTGCCGAGGTTCGGTGCGGTCAACATCTCCGACGACTGGAAGCCGAACGACAAGCTCGACATCAGCGTCAGCTTGCGCGAGGACCAGTTCCAGTTCGCCACGTCGTCGCAAAACGACAACGCGGCACGTCAGCTCTACTACAACTCGTTCAACCTGTTCAACTGCTTCGCTAAGGGTACTCCAACGGTCTATACGAACACCAACGGCCCCGGCGCCGCGTGTCCGGCTGGGCAGTACAGCCCGAACATCATAAACCAAAATGGTGGCGTCACGACCTACGACGTGCTCCAACCGCGCGCCGGATTTACCTATTCGGTGAACCCGTCGACGGTTGTTCGCGGCAGCTATGGCCGGTACACCCAGGCACCGAATAGCGCGTTCGAACAGTACGATGCGCTTCAGGCCAACCAGCCCTATCTGCTGTACAACACCTACGGCTTCCAGCAGTACGGTTTCACCAGTTCGCTCCACCACGTCGGTCCCGAAATCTCGAACAACTACGACCTCTCGCTGGAGAAGTCGTTCGGGAGCGACTTGTCGATCAAGCTGACGCCGTTCTACCGGTCGACACAAGGTCAGATCCAGCAGTTCTTCTTGAGCGTCGTCAGCGGCTTCGTGTCGGGGCTCAACGTAGGACAGCAGACGTCGAAAGGCGTCGAGTTCGAACTCGACAAGGGTGACTTCTCCCGCAACGGCCTTGCGGCGAAGCTCTCGTTCGCGTACACGAATAGCAACATCCGTTACACCGCTCTCTCGGGCGGCGGGACGGTTCTGGATCCGATCAATTACAATATCAAGCAATACAACGCGTACACGTCGTACTGCGCGTCAAACCCGAATGTGCCGAAGTGTGCAGGCGGGACGACGCAGAGCGGTGCTGCGGGCGCACCGTGCTACACGACCACCGGCGCGGCGGATCCCACCTGCGCCGCAGGTGATATCGCAAATCCGTACTGGAATCTCCCGGCGGAGCCGCTGATCAACACCAACTCGAGCTTCGCAACGTATGACATTCTGCCGGGTACGCCCGGAGACAATGGGAATGCGTACGGCGCACCTTACGTCACGACACTGCTCGCGCAGTACAAGCACAATCGGTTCTCGATTACTCCCGCGCTGCAGCTCGTGCAAGGGCAGAAGTACGGTACGCCGGAGACCACGTACGGCGTCGCGCCGGACCTCTGCACCGGTGTCATCCCAGGAACGTCGCGCTACGACATCGCCACCTGCGGTGGTACGGGCGGTTTCTTCGGAAACGTCCCGGGCTACGCGTTCGTGGTCCCGGACCAGCAAACGGGGAACTTCGACAGTCTCGGTGCGTTCACCGAACCGTCGCTCCTGCTGCTGCACGTCCAGGCATCCTATGACGTGAACAAACGGATCACGCTCGTCGGCACGTTCGCAAACCTCTACCACGCCTGCTTCGGTGGATCCAAGGTGCCGTGGTCAGTCGGTGGCGCTTGCGCCTACGGGCCGAACAACTTCTTCCCGATCGGAAACAACTACAACCCGGGAAATACGATTCAGCCGTTCCTGGCGAACACGTACAGCCCAGAGTTCAATACACTCCCGTTCAACGCGTACGTGGAGGCTCGGATCAAGATCTGATCCTCTCCGTTCCGACGGAACTGGGCGCCCGGCTTCGGCCGGGCGCTCTTTTTTTGCCGAAACACACGCAACAAAAAAACACCCCCGGCGACTGCCGGGGGTGTTTCGTATCAGTGGTGCGCGGCGGCTAGCGCGGGATGCGGAGCTGCTGGCCGACGTGCAGGTTGGCGGAGGCCAAGTGGTTGGCGCCCAGGATCTGGTCGACCGTCGTCTGGACGTCGCCCCCGGCCGGCGTGCGGCGTTCGGCGAGGGACCAGATCGAATCACCGCTCTTCACGGTCACGGTCGCATAATCGACCGGCGGGGCGGCGTGGACCGTGCTCGAGAGGGCCGGCAGCGTGACCGCCAGACTTAGCCCAGCCAGGGCCACTAGCGGCATCAGGGTCGGCTTCCGTCGTTTCGTTATCCCGCGCATGACGCTCCAATCCCCTAGATGTTGTGCCGAACGCTCGTTCGTCCCCTAGATGGTACCAAGGCCTGGCGATCCCGTCAAGGGTTCTCTCGAACGTATGTTTGCTCGCCGGGGAGCTTTGTGCTATAGTTCCCCCAACGAGGGCGGCACATCACCAGTGCTGCCGATCCACAGCGTCCCGCGATGCTGTGCCCACTGGGTGGCATTCTTCAAGGAGGTCCCATGGCCGAGCGGGCCACGACCGACAAGCAGCAGCGGATCCTGGACGTGATCAGCTCCTTCACGGACGAACGCGGCTACCCGCCGTCGGTCCGCGAGATCGGCGAACGGGTCGGCCTCTCGTCGTCGTCGACGGTGCAGTCGCACCTCAACACGCTCGAACGGCGCGGTTTCATCAAGCGCGATCCGACCAAGCCGCGGGCGCTCGTCGTCTGCCCGACCGCCGACGCACCCCCAGCGGTGGAGTCCGTCACGCTGCCGATCGTCGGGCGGGTCGCGGCGGGCGTCCCGATCACCGCTGCGGAGAACCTCGAAGATCATTTCGTACTGCCTGCCGCGTGGGCGCCGCGGCACGGCGGCTTCGCGCTGCACGTCAAAGGCGATTCGATGATCGGCGCCGCGATCTTGGACGGCGATCTCGTCGTCGTCGAACCGCAGCCGACCGCGAACAACGGCGAGATCGTCGTCGCGATGATCGACGGCGAAGCGACGGTCAAACGCTACTTCCGCGAGAACGGGCGCATCCGGCTGCAGCCGGAGAACGACGCGCTTGAGCCAATCTACGCCGAGGATGTCACCATCGTCGGCCGGGTCGAAGCCGTCATCCGGAGACTCTAGCCCCGAGACGGCGTCCGCGGCTGAGTTCGCGCTGCCGGCCGGCAACGGTTTCGTCGCCCGCATGGAGCGCGCGGTCGCACCATACGCGCATCGCTTCGCCGAAGCGCCGGCCGTCAAAGCACTCAGCGAATCGCTGCCGGTCGCGTTCGCTGTCGTCATCGTCGAGCTCGTTACGCTCGTCGCGCTGCATCCCTTCGCCGGTTGGCCTGCGCTCGCCGCGCAGATCCGCGACGGCATCGGCCCCGCCTTCGCGCTCGCTTCGCTCGTGATGACGCTCGTGCTCGCGCTGCGGCTGGCGGTGCGCTTGCATTATCCCATCGCGACGATGGTGGTGCTGGCGTGCGCCGTCTTCTGGCTCGAGCTGCCGCGCGCGTCGCTCACGGCCGTCGTTGCGTTCGTGCGTTCGCACGGCAGCAGCGGCTGGGGCGCCTTCGCGACGACCCTCGGCGCGAGCGGTTTGTTCACCGCAATCGTGGTTTGCCTGGCGAGCGCGGGCGCGCTGGCGCTCGGACGGCGACGCTTTGGCCCCGGACGCGGCGATGCGGCGGGCGCGCTCGGTCTGTGCGTGCTGTGCGGTCTGCTGTTCCTGGTGCACTTTTCGCTGGCCGGCGTGATCGCGTCGGCGGTCGCGCCGCTGGCGACGCTGGGCGACAGCTTCGTCGCGCTGGCGCTCATCACGGCGATCGAAGCGATACTGTGGGTCGTCGGCATTCACGGTCCGGCGCTGCTCGCGGCGATCGTGCTGCCGGTCTACATGAACCTGCAGTTCCAGAACACGGCCGCGCACGCGCATCACGAGACGATTCCACACCTGGTCGTCGTGTCGACCTTTCTGTTCGTGTTCCCCGGCGGCGCCGGCGCGACGCTTCCGCTCGTCGTGCTGCTGCTGCGCAGCCGCATCCCCCGGCTGCGGGCGTTCGCGTACGCGACGATATTACCGTCGCTCGTGAACGTCAACGAGCCGGTGATTTTCGGCCTGCCGCTCGCCTACAACCCCGTGCTCGCGGTACCGTTCGTGCTCGCACCGGTCGTGCTGTCGATCACGACCTACGCGGCGATGTTCAGCGGACTGGTCGGCAAACCGCTGTTCTACGTGCCGTCGACGCTACCGGCGTTCGCAAACGTGTTCTTAGCGACGCTGGATTGGCGTTCCGTGCTGCTGATCGGTTTCAACATCGTGGTGGCGGGCGCGATCTGGCTGCCGTTCGTGCGCGTGTACGAACGCGCGGAAGCGGCGCGCGCCGTGCGCGCTTGACGCGCATGATCGCCGAGCTCACAACTGGATTCTCGATCGACGCGACGGTCCTCGCCGCGGCAGAACGTTCGGCCGCCTGGCTCGAGCGCCGCGACCCGCGCTCGAACGCCGTGCGCGCCCGCGTGCTGCACGCGTTTCTCGCCGAAGGCGTCACGGAAAGCGATCTCGCCGGGAGTTTCGGTTACGGTTACGACGATGCCGCCCGCGAGCGCTATGAGTCGCTGCTCGCGCGCGTGTTTGGGGCCGAGCGCGTCCTGGCGCGGCTGTCGCTCGTCAGCGGAACGCACGCCATCGTCGCCGCGCTCGACGCGCTGGTCGCGCCCGGCGCGACGCTCTTGGCGGCGACGGGACCGCCGTACGACACGCTGCGCCATGCCATCGTTACTGCGCCGTTCTCTCTCGCGTCGCTCGGCGTGCGCTACCGCGAAGTTCCGCGCGCGACCGACGGCGGGGTCGATCTCGCTGCGCTGCGCGACGCGCTGCGCTCGCAGCCGCCGGCCGTCGTGTTCGTGCAGCGCTCGCGCGGCTACGCACCGCAGCGCTCGCTGTCGATCGCTGCGATCGGCACCGTCGTCGACGTCGTCCGCAGTACCGCGCCCGACGCGCACGTGCTCGTCGACAACTGTTACGGCGAGCTGGTCGAAGAACGCGAGCCGCTGGCAGCGGGTGCCGACGTGATCGCCGGTTCGCTGATTAAAAACATCGGCGGCGGCCTCGCACCCGGCGGCGGCTACCTCGCCGGCCGTGGAGATCTCATCGAACGGATCGCGGCGCGCGTGTTCGCGCCCGGCATCGGCGCCGGGCTCGGGCCCTCGCTTGGGTTCGGCCGCGCCCTCATCCAGGGTCTGTTCTACGCCCCCCTCGTCGTCGGCGAAAGCCTGCGCGGGCTAAACTTCGCGGCCGCGCTGTTCGCCGAACTCGGGTTTGCGGTCGATCCCGCGCCGGGTGACGAGCGCACCGACATCGTCCAGGCGATCGGCCTCGGCAGGCCCGAGCTGATCCTCGCCTTCGCCCGCGGGCTCCAGCGAGCGATGCCGGTCAACGCGCGCTTTGCTCCCGAGCCGGGCACCGTTCCCGGCTACGTCGACCCCGTCGTCATGTCGAGCGGCGCGTTCGTCCCCGGTGCGACGATCGAGCTATCGTGCGACGCTCCCTTGCGGCCGCCGTTCGAGGTCTATCTGCAGGGCGGGGTACTGGCGGAGCACACGGTACTCGGCGCGGTGCTGGCCGCCGACGCGGTCCGCCGGGCGCCCCCACGGTGAACGGGTCCGCCGCGAGCCGCGCAGAGGACCGGCACTCCGGCGCGCGCGAAGGCGGTTCGGCAATGTACGTTCTGGAGGTCATGAGCGGCCCGCTCGACGGGAAGACGTGGAATTTCGAACGCGAGATCACTATCGGCCGCGATGACGCGGTCGCGACGGCGTGTATCACCATCGACCGCTACATCTCACGCAAGCATGCTCGCCTCTATGAAGAGGGGGACGGGCTCCTGCGGCTGGCCGACCTCGCCAGCCGCAACGGGACGCGCGTCGGGGGCCGGTCGCTGGGCGAACCCGAACCGATCGGCGTCGGCGAGCCGTTCGTGATCGGCCGAACGACGCTGCGCGTGCTGCGACCGTAGCATGCGCGTCGTACGGACCCCCGCCGAGGTGCGGGCCGAATTGGCCGGTGCAGAGCGCCCGCTCGGCCTCGTGCCGACGATGGGCGCGCTGCATGCCGGGCACCTGGCGCTGATCCGGCGCGCGCGCGCGGAGAACGCGACCGTCGTCGCTTCCGTGTTCGTCAACCCGCTGCAGTTCGGTCCGAACGAGGATTTCGAACGCTATCCGCGCGCCTTCGACAGCGACGTCACGCAGCTGCGCGACGCCGGCGTCGACCTCGTCTACGCTCCCGACGTCGCGACGATGTATCCGCCCGGCTTCACCACGGCCGTCGATCCTGGATCGGTTGGCGAGCGCTACGAGGGTGCGCTTCGCCCCGGACACTTTCGCGGCGTGGCAACGGTCTGTACGAAGCTGTTCGCGACGGTGCGTCCCGAGCGTGCCTATTTCGGTGCGAAGGATGCGCAGCAGGTCGCGGTGCTGCAGCGCGTCGTCAGCGATCTCGACATCGGCGTCGAGCTGGTCGTCCTGCCGACGGTGCGCGAACCCGACGGCCTCGCGCTCTCCAGCCGCAACGCCTACCTCGATCCCGGCGAACGCGCGGCGGCCCCGGCGCTGCACCGTGCCCTCGACGCGATCGCGGACGCGGTTCGCAGCGGAGAACGCGATGCGCAGCGCGCGGTGGCGCGCGGACGCGTTGAACTGCGGCCGCCGCTGCGCGAGGCGTATCTCGACGTCGTCGACCCGCGCACGTTTGCGCCGGAGGCGCAGATCGGTGCGCCGGCGCTCGCGATCGGCAGCGCGTGGCTCGGAACCACGCGGCTCATCGACAACGAGCCGATCGAGGCGCGCGCGTGAGCGGGAAGCGCATCGTGCTTGGCGTTACCGGCGGGATCGCGGCCTATAAGGCAGCGGCGCTGGCGAGCCGGCTCGTGCAGCGCGGTGACGACGTCGAGGTGATCCTGACCCGCGACGCCCAGCGTTTCGTCGGTGCCGCGACCTTCGCGGCGCTCGTGCGGCGCCCGGTGCACACCTCGCTGTGGGAACGCGTCGAAGAGATCCCCCACATCCGGCTGGCGCGCGACGCCGACGTGCTGGCCGTCGTGCCGGCCACCGCGAACACGATCGCGCAGCTGGCACTCGGCCTGGCGCACGATCTGCTCGGCAACGTCGCGCTCGCGACGCGCGCGCCGCTCGTGATCGCGCCGGCGATGAACACCGCGATGCTCGCGCACCCCGCCACGCAGGCACATCTGGCGGCGCTGCGCGCGCGCGGCGCGACGGTCGTCGAGCCCGGCGTCGGTTTTCTCGCCGAACGCGAGCACGGCGCGGGCCGGCTCGCCGACGAAGGGCAGCTCCTCGATGCGATCGATGCCGCGCTGCGGCGCAGCGACGAGCTCGCGGGCGAACGCGTCCTGATCACCGCCGGCCCGACGCGCGAGGCGATCGATCCGGTGCGCTTCCTCTCCAACGGCGCGACCGGGACGCAGGGCATCGAACTCGCGCGCGAGGCGCTCGCACGCGGCGCAAGCGTCGATCTTGTCCTCGGCCCGACGCCGCTCGAAGCGCCGCCGGGCGCGCGCACGATGCGCGTGACGTCGGCGCGCGAGATGGAAACGGCCGTGCGCGAGCGCGCGAGCGATGCGACGATCGCGATCGCGACCGCCGCGGTCGCCGACTGGCGTCCGGCGACCGTCCATGAGCGCAAGGTGAAGAAGACCGAGGAGCAACCGGCGATCGAACTGGTCCCCAACCCCGACATCCTGGCCGGACTCGGCGCGCACAAAGGCGGCATCTTTCTGGTTGGCTTTGCAGCCGAGACCGAGGCGTTCGAAGCCAACGCGCGCGAGAAGCTGGCGCGCAAGAACTGCGATGCGATCGTCGTCAACGACGTCAGCCGCGAGCGCGCGTTCGGCGCCGTCGACAACGCGCTGATCCTCCTCTACGGCGAGCGCGGGCGCGTCGACTTGGGCAGCGGTTCGAAGCGCGACCTGGCGGTCAAGCTGTGGGACGCGATCGTCGAGCTGAAGGGGCAGCGCGCGTGAACCTGCTCTGCATCGACGTCGGCAACACCGAGACGAAGCTCGGCGCCTTCGACGACTCCGGCGCGCTGACCGGCACGTGGCGCGTCACCACGGCACGGCGACGCACTGCCGACGAGTATGGCGTGCTCTTCGCGGCGTTCTTCTCGGCGGCGCGGTTCCCGATCGAAGACGTTGCGGCGATCGTCGTGTCGTCGGTCGTGCCGGTCGTCGACCGTCCGCTGGCCGAAGGTTGCAAGAAATACTTCGGCGTCCGGGCGACGTTCTTCAGCGCCGCCAAACAGGAGACGATGGTCGTGCGCACCGATCGTCCGCGCGAGGTCGGCAGCGACTTGATCGCAGCCGCGATCGGCGCCGTCGCGTTCGTCGGAGCGCCCGCGATCG
>Ga0302184_10000543_pt1 | contig 24619 bp, 19 predicted proteins | sample I_Palsa_N3_3_FD_200233 | JGI IMG/M metagenome (GOLD analysis project Ga0302184, IMG submission 200233) | Peat permafrost microbial communities from Stordalen Mire near Abisko, Sweden - I_Palsa_N3_3 | ecosystem: Environmental > Terrestrial > Soil > Palsa > Peat permafrost | place: Sweden...
TGTGCCTGGATACCGGCTGTGTCTTCGGCGGCCGTCTGACCGCTCTGAATTATCCAGAACGGACCCTGGTTCATGTTCCGGCCGCACGCGTCTACTACACCCCGGCGAAGCCCTTCCCGGCGGCTTCGACGCCCGGCCGGGAACCGGATGTGCTTGACATCGGTGATGTCAGCGGCTCGCGCGTCATCGAGACCGGGTACCTGCCACGGGTGGGGGTGCGCGAGGCCCACGCCGCGGCCGCGCTCGAGGTGATGAGCCGGTTCGCGATCGACCCGCGCTGGCTGCTCTACCTGCCGCCCACGATGAGCCCGGTCACCACCTCGCAGCGGCCCGGCACGCTCGAGCATCCGGAGCAGGCGTTCGCCGCCTACCGCGCCGACGGCGTGACCTCCGTGCTGTGCGAGGAGAAGCACATGGGCTCGCGCGCCGTCCTGCTGGTGTGCCGCTCCCCGGACGTACCGCCCGCCCGCTTCAGCCTGCCCGCCGACCCTGCCTGCGGGACGATCTGGACCCGTACCGGGCGGCCGTTCTTCTCGCCCGCGCTGACCGCGTCGCTGATCGACCGGATCCGCGCGGCGGCGGAAAAGGCCGGGTTGTTCGCCGAGCTCGGCACGTCCTGGCTGCTGTTCGACGCCGAACTGCTGCCGTGGAACCTCAAGGCCGGCCCGCTCGTCCGAGACCAGTACGCCACGGTCGGCGCCGCCGCCGCGGCCTCGCTTCCGGCCGCCTCGGCGGTGCTCGAGCAGGCCAGCGCCCGCACGCTGCCCGGCGACGGCGTCCGGCTTGACGCGCTGGTTGACCGGACCCGGTCCAGGTCCGCGAACGCGGCCGCGTTTACCGCCGCCTACCTGCGCTATTGCTGGCCCACCGCCGAACTGGCCGGGGTGCGCGTCGCCCCGTTCCAGCTCCTCGCCTCCGAGGGCGCGGTTTACCACGAACGCCCGCACCTGTGGCACCTCGACGTCGCCGACAGGCTGGCCGCCGCCTGCCCGGAGCTGATTGCCACCACCCGCCGCATTGCCGTCCGGACCGACGACCCCGCCGCGGTCGCCGCGGCCACCCAGTGGTGGCAGGAACTGACCGACGCCGGCGGCGAGGGCATGGTGGTCAAGCCCGCCGCGAACCTGACCCGCGGCGATGCCCCCGTCCAGCCCGCCCCCGTCCAGCCCGCCCTGGTCCAGCCCGGTCTAAAGGTGCGCGGCCGCGAGTACCTGCGCATCATCTACGGCCCCGACTACACCGAGCCCGCCAACCTGGCCCAGCTGCGCCAGCGCGCCGTCGGCCACAAGCGCTCGCTCGCGCTGCGCGAGTACGCCCTCGGCCTGGAAGCCCTGGACCGCGTCGCGCGCGGCGAGCCGCTCTGGCGCGTCCACGAATGCGTCTTCGCCGTCCTAGCCCTGGAGTCGGAGCCCGTCGACCCCCGCCTATGACCGGGCAGAGTAAACCAAAAGCACGATCAGGCTGACCGCCGTTGAGCACTGCCGGAGCCGCTCGGCCGTTTCTGGCTTGCTCGCTGAGCCGGAACTGGTCTGGCGCCGCTAGCCTGAGCCGGGCAGGATCCTGGTCATGACAATCAACCTGGACCGGGTCAATCGTCATCGTGAACGCGCCCGGCACGAACGGGCGGACCTTGATGCGGTGCTGGATGCGGGGCATCACGTGGGGACGCTGAGCACGGTCGTGGGCGGGAAGCCGTGGGTGGTGCCGATGCTCTACGGCCGGGCAGGTGACCGGATCTTGTTGCACGGTTCGGTCGGGGCAGGTGCGCTACGGCACGTGGAGGCAGGCGCTCCGGCGGCGCTGTGCGTCACCCATATCGACGGCTGGGTCTACGCCCACACGCTTTTCGACTCCAGCGCCAACTACCGTTCGGCTGTGGTGCATGGTGAGCTGGTCCAACTGGACGGCGATGATGCCGCCGAGGCGCTGACGCTGATCGCAGAATGTCTTACGCCGGGCCGTTCGGCGGAAGTGCCGCGCCATACCCGCAAGCAGCTCGCGGCCACGGCGGCACTGGCGATGGATATCACCGACGGTCGGTGGACGGTCAAGGTCCGGGACGGCGGCCCAGCCGAGCCCAAGACAGGCGAGGCCGAACCCGGGCTGTGGACTGGGGTGCTGCCGATCGTCAGCGCCTATCAGGCCCCGCGGACCGCGGCGCATGTCCAGCAAGATACGCCCGTGTCAGCATCGGTGATCAACGTGCTGCGCAGCGCGGGTCACCCGGTGACGACCTAGGTCAGCCCGGTGACGGCGCGGGCGATGACGGTCGCGGCGGCGCGTGCGCTCGTCTCGGTGAGACGGGAGTATCCGCAGACCAGACCGGTACGCCCGGCTGAGAGTGGCTCCGCGTAGTAGGCCGACAAGGGCGTGCAGGCGAGCCCGGACCCCGCGAGACGCTCGGCCGCCGCGACATCGTCGATGCGGGTCCTGAAGGTCAGTACCACGTGCAGCCCGGCCTCGATGCCGAGCGGCCGGACCCCAGGGATCATCTCGCGGCACGCGGCGACGAACCTGGCCTGGCGCGCGCTGTAGGTACGCATCGCTCTGGCCTGGTGCCTGGTGAGCGCGCCGGTGGAGATATAGGCAGCAAGCAAGGCGGCCGAGACACCGCTGAAGGACTCGCCCGACCGTTGCAGATGCTGCCGCATCCCATCCCGGTACCGGGCCGGCACGACAGCCCAGGACAGTCGCAGCGCGGGTGACAGAACTTTTGCGCTGGTCCCGAAGTACACCACCCGGCCGGCCCCGGCCGGCATGCTCCGCAGCGGCGTCAACGGCGGCACGCCATAGCGGAACTCGCCGTCGTAGTCGTCTTCCAGTACGAGCGCGCCGCTGGACTCCGCCCAGGCCAGCAAGGCGGCCCGGCGGTGCGCGGGCATTCTGCCGCCCAGAGGGAACTGATGGGCCGGGGTGACATAGACGCCGCGATCTGCTGCCCGCAGATCCTGGGCCCGGATTCCGTCTTCGTCGACGGCGACAGGCCGGATGCGCGTACCCACGCCGCCCAAGGCCAGCCGGGCCTTGGTGTAGCCGGGATCTTCGAACGCGACCTGGCCGCCCGTCAGGTCGCAGACGACGGCCACGGCGGCCAGGGCTGCCGTGACGCTCGGAAACAGGAACACATCGGCCGGGTCGGCGGCCAGCGCGCGGGCTCGGCGCAGGTGCCCGCTTAGCAGGCGCCGCAAGTCCTCATGAGACGGTGGCATCGGGTCGCCGGTGTCGCCGGCACGGGCAGGCTGCGCCGCCAGCCGCATCGACCGTGTCCAGTCGCGCACGGAGATCAGCTCGGTATCGGCCAGGCCCGGCCTCAGATCGTAAGCGATCCGGCTCGCGCGTCCCGGCTGCCGCGCGGCCGGAGGAGGAAGCGAAGCGCCCAACGCTCCAGCCAGCGCGGCTGCCCTCGCGCCATGCTCAACGAAAGTGTGCCCGCCCGGCCTGGCGACCAGAAACCCCGCTGCGATGAGCTCCTCGTAGGCGCTTACGACAGCCGACCGGGCCAGTCCGAAAGTCAGGGCAAGCGTCCGGGTCGACGGCAGCCGGTCACCATCGCTGATCTGGCCGCCGGCCATCGCCTCGATCAGGGCACGGGACACCTGGCTGGCCCTGGGGCCCGCCGCTTCGGCCAGGTTCAACGAGAAATTCACCGGTGTGGCCACGCGGGTCACTGAAGACCACCCATCACAGTGGACTAGCCTCCTGCTGAAGTTCTCGGCATGCCATCAGACCAGTATCAGCCAAGACCCGTGCGGAGTTCCGCGGCTGGTCGACGTTCGCCCGCGGCCACGGGACCTGGTTACGGTCCGGTGGCGGTGGCGAGTTCGGCGAGCAGGGCCCGGGTGCGGCGTCGGCTGCCGGCGGCGTCGTCACCGACACCGAAGATGATGGGCCACAGTTCGGTCACGCCAAGATCGGATAGCCGTCTGATCTGTTCCTCGAGACCGGCCTCGGTCCCCGCGATGGCCACGCCTCCCGGCGTGGACACGCCCTCCCGGTCAAGCAGCCGACGGTAGTTGGGGAAGCCGGCATAGCGGGCGAACAACTCGTCCGCGGTATGCCGGGCCAGGGGGGCGTCGGCGCAGACCGCCACCGGCAGCGCGGCCACGACCCGCGGCGCCCGCCGCCCGGCTGCCGCCGCGTGCAGCTGCGGGACAATCTGATCGCCTAGGCTGCGCGGCCCGGCCAGCCAGGTCACCACGCCGTCGGCTAGTTCTCCCGCGGCCTGCACCATCAGCGGCGAGAGCGCACCGACCAGCACTGGCACCGGGCTGGTGCCGGGTACCACGAACCCCCCGTCGACCTGGTAGAACTCGCCGCGGTAACGGACGCTGCCCTCGCGGAGCAGGGGCACGAGGACCGAAAGGTAGTCGCGCATGTGGGCGGCGGGCCGCGTGTATTCCAGGCCATGGAGGTCCTCGATCACCGGCCGGTGCGACACGCCCACGCCGAGCGTCAGCCTGCCGTCGCTGAACGCCTGGGTGGTGGCCACCTGCTGCGCCAGGGCCAGCGGATGCCGCGGGTAAGTCGGCACGATCCCCACGCCAAGCTCGATGCGGCTGGTCCGCGTGCCTGCCACGGCCAGGATGTCAAGCGCGTCGACGCCACGCGAGAAATGCACGCTCCAGGCCGCGCCGAACCCGTCGGCTTCGGCGCGGACCGCCTCGTCCACGATGTCCGGCGGGGACATCGGGGTGCCCGTCGCCTCGCCGCCGATCCCGATCGCAATACGCATGCCTATCGTCTCTCCCTCGTGACCGGACCGGACCGGGACCCGCTCAGCCTGCGCCCGCGATCTCTTTGGCCGCAGCGGTTAGCTGTGCTTCGGCCTCGGCGATGTGTGCCCGGCGGGCGGCATTCCAGCGCCGGGCGGCGGCCGCGCGTCGCCGTACCCGCTGGGCGTGCTCTTGGACCCGCCTCGGACTCGCGCCGCCAGGAACGTCGCGGGCCGCTACCGCCGAGACCGGTTCGATGGCCGCGGCCAGCAGGTCCGCGGTGACGGGAAGGGCGGTCCCGGTGATGTCCTCGGCGGCGGCCTGGACCGCTGGCACCGTCAGTTCGGTGCCGGCATCGGCCAGCGTGGCGGCGACGGCCCGCCCGACCACCCGGTAAGCGGTGCGGTAATCGAGCCGGAACCGCTGTGCCAGCTCCTCCGCGAGGTCGGCGGCCGCGGTGAAATGCCGGGCGGCCTGCTCAGCGAGGACATCGGTGTGCACGGTCAGCCCGGTCACCACGGCGGTGCCGAGGCGGACCAGCCGGCCGGCCAGGTCGATCGCCCCGGCCACCTCGCCGTAGGCGTACAGCCAGTTGTCGGTCCGCGCCGACGGGGTGAGGCCGGTAGCGAGCAGCCCGGTGAGCCGGCCGAGCAGCGTGCCCGCTCCGCCGCGCAGCACCGGCAGCGCGTAGGGGTTGCGTTTCTGCGGCATGAGCACGCTGGCCCGGCACATGGACGCGTCCAGGGCCAGGTACCCGAACGCGGGGCTGGCGAAGATCTCCAGGTCGCTGGCCAGCTGGCTGAGGGTCGCGACCGCCTGAGCCGCCGCGGTGACCGCGTCGGCCAGCGCATCGGCGGACCACATCGCATCGCGGGTGTGCGGGCCCACCGAGCCGAAGCCGAGCCGCCGGGCCAGCCGGTCCCGGTCCATCGGCAGCCGGGTGCCGCCTGCTCCGCCCGCCCCTGCGGGTGAGGCGTCGGCCCGGCCGTAGGCGGTTTCGATCCGGTCCAGGTGGCGGATCGCCTGCTCGGCGAACCCGCCGAGGTAATGCCCGAAAGTGGACGGCTGCGCGGGCTGTAGATAGGTGGTGTCGGCCCAGAGTGTGGCGGCGTGCGCGGTGGCCTGGTCCGCCGCGGCGGCCGCGAACGCGGCGACATCGGCGTGCAGGCCGAGCAGCTTGTCCCTGAGCGCCAGCCGAAAGGCGATCCGGCCCGCCTCCCGCCGGGTGCGGCCCAGGTGCAGCCGGCCGGCCGCCGGGCCGAGGGCGCGTTCCAGCTCCCGCTCCCGGCTGTTGTACGCGTCGCCGTACACCGGGTCGTAGGGGAACTCGGCGGCCGGTGTGTCGAGCAGGTCGAGCAACGCGGCGCACAGCGGCGCCGCCTCGTCCTGGCGGAGCACCCCGCAGTCGGTCAACTCGACCAAATGAGCCAGGTCGGCGAGGGTCAGCCCGCGGTGCAGCAACGGCGCGTCGCGGGTCTCCAGCGCGTATCCGGCCTCGACCAGTTCGGGAGCGGGCCCGCTGGTGATCCGGCCCGCGGTGCCCAGGTAGCCTTCCGGCGGCGGCGAGGTCACAGTCCGGCCCCGGCGAACAGGGTCGGGGCGCCCCCGCCGACCAGGAAGATCTGGGGACCGCGGACCCGCTCCGCCCGGCATTCCGCGATCAGCGCGGCCATCGCCTTCGCCCCGAAGACCGGGTCGAGGAACACGCCCTCGGTCTGCGCGACCAACCGTGCGGCAGCCTGGCCTTCGGCGGACGGGACGCCGTACCCGGGCCCGATCCACCCGCCGAGCACCTCTGGCTCGCTGATCGCGGCTCCCTCCCCGGCGGCTCCCTCCCCGGCGGCCCCCTCCCCGGCAGACAGCGCGGCCGCGTCAGCCGCCAGCGCCCGGACCCGGTCCAGGCATTCCGGTACGGGCCGGCTGACCGTGACGCCCCGGACCCGGTACGGAGCATCGGTCAGCGCCGCGCCGGCCTGCAGGCCCGCCTGGGTTCCGCACGAACCCGCGGCCAGCCACAGCCCGGCGGGTTGCTCGCCCAGCGCGGCTAGCTGATCGGCCAGTTCGGTACTCGCGCGTACGTAGCCGAGCGCGCCGAGCGGTGTGGCCCCGCCCCGCGGCACCAGGTACGGGTGCCGCCCGGCGGCCCGCAGTTCGGCCCCGGCCGCTTCGATGCCCGCGTCCACCGAGGACCGGTCCGGTGAGCCAGTGAACCGCACGTCGACGCCGAGCCAGCGGTGCAGCCGCATGTTGCCCTCGCTGGTCTTGCCCTCGCTGGCCTCCTCGGTGCCGTAGCAGACGACGTGCGGCTCGATCTGGCAGCGCAGGCAGGACAGAGCGGCCAGCATCGTCCAGTTCGACTGCGGGCCGGCGCCGGTCACCAGGCAATCACAGCCCTGCCCGAGTGCGTCGGCGAGGATGTACTCCAGCCCGCGCAGCTTGTTGCCGCCAAGACCCCGGCCGGTCAGGTCATCCCTTTTGAACAGCACCGGCACGCCTAGTTCCCGCGACAGCCGCGGCGCCGGATGCAGCGGGGTCGGCCCGAGGACGAGATCCACCCGCGGGCGGCTGGCCAGGTTGGCCAGGCCGCCGCGGTGGCCTGCCCGGGCCGGCGCGGTCACCGGCGCGCTTCTTCCGCCGGGCAGCCCGGCCTGCTGGCGCAGGCCAGCCGGACCCGGTCGACGAAGGCGGCGCACGAGCCGAGCGACGCTCGCACCTCAAGCAGCCCGTCAAGTTCGTCGTCGGGGATCGGGTCGAGCCGGGGATCCCCGCGCAACGCCGCGCGGAAGTCCTGGCCCAGGTCCAGACCCGTCATCGCGGCCGCGTACACCGCGTCATGGGCGGTGTGCTTGCCGAGCCGGTCGGCCAGCGCCCGCAGCACCGGCTCGGAGAGCAGGTAACCGCGATGGCTGTCGATGTTGCGGCGCATCCGGCCGGGGTCCGCCTGCAGGCCGTCCAGCATCCGGGCCGCCGCGTCCGCGCAGGCCGCGAACGTCATCGCGGTCTCCGGTACCACCAGCCACTCGGTCTTCCAGGCCCGGCCATCTCGCTCGTGCTCGGCGAGCATCCCTTCCAGGGCCAGGCCGGCCTGCGCCCGGATCACCTTGGACAAGGTGACCAGGTGTTCGGAGATCTCCGGGTTCCGCTTGTGCGGCATCGTGATCGAGCCGACCGTGCCGGGGGCGAAGGTCTCCCGCAGCTCCCCGATTTCCGGCCGCTGCAGCTCGTACACCTCGTTGCCGATCTTTCCCGCCGTCGCGGAGATCGCCGCGAGCAGCCAGATGAACTCGGCGACCCCGTCCCGGGCGGTGAGCCAGGGAATGTCGGGGACGCCCAGGCCCAGCTGGGCGGCGAACCCGTCCAGCACGTCGAGCGCGCGCTCACCCCAGAATTCCATCGTGCCGAGCGCCCCGCCGAGCTGGACTACCTCCCAGCGGGCCCGGCCCTGCCGCAGCCGGGTCAGATGCCGGTCGAGTTCGGCGGCCCACACCGCGGCCTTGAAGCCGAAGGTGATCGGCAGGCCGGGCTGCCCGTGGGTCCGGCCGCACATCGGGGTGTCACGGTACTGCGCGGCGAGGGCGAGCGCGCGGTCCCGGATCCGGGTCACATCCCGTTCGGCGATGTCGCCGACCGCCCGGAAGGTCAGCGCGAACCAGGTGTCGGAAAGGTCCTGCACGGTCGCGCCGTAGTACACCCACTCCCGCGCCTGGACCGGCAGGACCTCGCGCAGCGCCTGGATCAGGCCCATCGTCGAGTGGCCGGTCAGCCGGGTCTGCTCGGCCACCAGGTCCAGGTCGAGCCGGGACACGTCCGCGTACGCCGCGATCGTCTCCGCGGCGGCCGCCGGTATCAGGCCGGCCCGCGCCTGCGCCCGCGCCAGCGCGGCCAGGATCAGCAGCCACGCCTGAGTCCGACCCTCGTCTGAGAACAGGGCGGAGGCCTCCGGCGTGCTCCACAGATGACCGAAGATGGCTGAGTCGGCCGGGTGCGCGCCGCTCATCGCACCGGGCTCACGGTCGCTCCGCGGCTCCCGGGCGGTTCGGGGTTCACAGGCGGTTCGGGGTTCACGGGCGGTCCGGGGTTCACCGGAGTTGCCGCGGGGAGGCCGCAGAGCGCCCGCAGCGCGGCCCGTACCTCGTCCAGGTTGGCCCCCCAGGGCACCACCGCGGTATTGCCGCGCACCTCGATCCCCCGTTCCAGCAGGCAGCACTTGGTGAGTACGCGCACGCCGGGCGGCCCGGCGGCCCTGGCCTTCGGGCACAGGTCGACCCGTTCGGGCTGGGTTCCGTAGAAGTGCTGGTGGAACTGGCGCGATCGCTCGCAGCCGACAAGCAGCCAGTCCGGGTGGTAGGGCGGGTGGGTGTCCAGGAAGCTGACCTCCTGGCCGGCGGGCATGCCGCTGCCCCGGCACGGCAGCAGGTAATGCGGAGCTGGGTGGGCCGCCACCAGGTCATGGACATCCACCGCGTCCAGGGTCAGGTCGACAGGCGGCAGATCCTCGTCGTAACGGACCACCTGCTCGGCCATGGCCAGGAGCTTGGGCGGATACGGCGGGATCACCTCGGTGACCACGACCGGAAGCGGTTCCGGGCGCCAGATGAAGTTCACGTGCTCGAACCGGCCCTGCACCACGTAGGCGAGCACCCCGCCGCGGTCCGCGGCCGCCGACGCCAACGCCACCGCGGCGAGCGAGGTGGCGTTGCCCACGTCCGCGTCCGGCTCCTCGATCCAGGCCGTGCTCTCCGGGCCGGACAGCAGCCGCATCTCCGCCACCGGCGAGAACAACGGACCGGGGTCTTCCGGCCGGACCGCGACCAGGGCCGTCTGGCCGCCGTTGCGCAGCACCAGGAACGCGGTCCGCCGGTAGATCTCCCGGCCCCGCAGCAGCCGCCCGATCCCGGCCGCGGTGAGCGGGACGTCGGCTTCGGCCACCGACAGTCCCCGGTAGGGACGGGTGATCGTGTTGGGTTCCGGGTCGGCGAGCACGTCAGAATCCGCTCACGTCAGCGCGCCGACCGAGACGGTATCGGCGCGCAGCCCGAGTCGCAGCGTCTCCAGCGCCAGGACGCTGGCCGGGGCGACATTGCCGATGTTGACATCGGCGCCGAGCTGCCGGACGAACCAGGCCTGCTGGCTCTTGCCCGGTGCCTCGAAGATCACCTTGTCCGCCGGGACCCAGGCCAGGATGGCCGAGACCAGGTCCTCGCGTATTCCCTGGTCAGAATGGTAGAGGCCGACGGTGCCGCTTTCCCGGCCCTCGGCTATCACCCAGCTGGCGCCCGCGTCGAGGTCGCGGGCCATCTCCTCGCCCCACTCCGCTGGGGTCGGCGGGTAGTTGCCTTCCTTGGCGCCGGTTTCCGCGAGAACGACGAAGTCGGCAGCGAGTTCGCGGACCAGACCCTGCTTGCGGCTGGCCGACAGGGCGCGCAGGCCATTCGACACCTCGATATGGGTCATCCCGACGCTGAGCGCCCAGTCCCGGAGCTCACTGACCCGATCCTGCAGTGCGGCCACTTCGAGCAGCGTCCCGCCGACGGATACCGGGCAGCCGTGGTCGGTGCAGATGCCGACCCGGGTGCTCAGCGCCGGGTCGACGTACCCGATGCCCCAGCCGACCTTCACGATGTCGACCAGGTGCCCCGTCTGGCCGAGGAAGGCCCGCGTCGCATCGGGAGTGAGCCCGCTGTCCAGGACGTGGGTGAGCCCGCGCGAGCGTGGCTTAACCGCCCGTGCGGGGAGTTCGAGGAAGCTGGGACACTCGGGCACGCTGCGCCTCCCGCTCTATGGTGTGATCGCACCATAGGCACGCGGGTCACTGAGTTTCGCTGTCCTGGCAGGGTGAGGTTCCGAGGATCTATTGACCTTGACGCACGTGAGTGCGTAAAGGTCCGGCAGGCCCCGCGTTTGGGGGCGCGGGACCTGCCGGACGAACGTCGCGGCTTATCCGGGGCGACCGGCTAGCCAGATATTTCCGCCCGGACCAGCGCCGCCCCGTCGTTGAGCGCGCGCAGCTTGCTTGCGGCGATCATGCGAGGCAGGTTGATCAGGCCACAGTCAGTGGACAGCCCGAGCCGGTCCGCCGGGACGTACTCAAGCACCTGCCTGATCCGGTCGGCGACCTCATCCGCGCTCTCGGTGACGGTGGACTTCACGTCGATGACGCCCGCCACGAACGGCTTCGTCCAGTTGTTATCGGTCAGCGGCTTCAGGTCGTCCGGCCCGGTCCGGCCCACCTCGTAGTTCAATGCGTCGATGTTGGCGTCAAGCACGTGCGGGAAGATGGCGTGCGCCCGCTCCGGCGCTGGGGCGTCGGAGGCCCGCTTGTCCAGCACGAACGCACCGAACTCGGTCGTCGTCTCGTCCGGGAAGTAGGCGGGTGTGCCGGAGTAGTTACCCCAGCAGGTGTGCACCCAGAACTGGCAGTTGACGCCCTCGACCGCGGCGTTGAGGGCCTCGATCTCCCAGTCGCCCATACCGTATGGCCAGACGAACTCATCCAGCTGGATGATGTCGCAGCCGTTGTCTGCGAGTTCTTTGAAGTCCTCGTTGAACGCCTTGGCCAGCGCCATGGCCACTTCCCTGGTGTCCTTGTAGTGCAGGTTCGTGGTGGCTGCCGCGATCACGCCCAGGCCGGTGTAGGACACCTTGACCGGCTTCGTGGTGGCCTTGCGCACCGCTCGGAGGTTGACCAGGTGGAACGGGACTTCCCTGCGGACCTCGCCGATACAGGTGGGGGAGTAGAGGGTGGAGTAGATGGGCAGGCCGATCGGCGGGCCGGAGAGCCGGTAGCCGGACACCCGCTCGAGGTAGTAGTACAGGATCGTGCCGTACGGGGAATCGCCCCCGTATACCTTGCCGTCGCTGATCACGTCCAGGCCCGCTGCCTCCTGGTCGTGCACGATGGAGCCGACGGCGTCCTCGAACGCCTCCTTGCTGATGGAGTCGTGGATGAACTCGCCCTTGGGCAGGGTGGCGAACCCGTGTCCGTCGTACCACCGGGGATTGGGGTAATTGCCGACCATGGTGGTGGGCAACAAGATGTCCTGACTGCCGATGAGCATCGTCGCTCCTTCCGATCGCGAGATCGCGGTTGTGTGCCAGGAGCGTAGGCCGGCCGCGGAGCTGGATTCTTCCCTCCCGGGGGACCGTTCTTTTCGCGCTGGTGCACACGACGGGGCCAAATTCGCACCGGCCGCGGCGACCGCTGGCTTCCTTAGCCGACCCGGATCCGCCAGTCCACCGCCGTGCACCCGTCCGGGCCAGCCAGCACGGGGTTGAGGTCCAGCTCGGCGATCTGCGGGTTATCCGCCATCAGCTCGCTGACCGCCGCGATGAGGTCCGCGACGGGCCCGAGGTCGACCGGCGGGCTGCCCCGCAGCCCGCCGAAGACCGCCGCCCCGCGCAGCGCCCGCAGCATGGCGGTGGCCTGCCCGGTGTCCACCGGCGCCACCGCCAGCTGCACGTCACGCTGAGTCTCGACCAGCACGCCGCCGAAACCGGCGGCCACCATCGCTCCGAACTCCGGATCGCGGACTCCCCCGATGAGAAGCTCGATCCCCTGGTGCTGAGGCTGGACCAGCACGGCCGCGCCGTCGGCCAGGGCAAGCAGATCCGCCGCGGCCGCTCGGACGGCGTCCGCGCCGGTCAGGCCGAGCCGGACGCCGCCCGCATCGCTCTTGTGCGTCAGCTCCGGATGATCGACCTTCGCCACGGCCGGGTACCCGAGCCGGTCCGCGGCCGCCTGCGCTTCCGCCGGGCTGGTGCACCGGACCGTCTCGATCACCGGGACCCCGGCCGCCGCGAGCAGCGATCGTGCCGCCCCGGCGGCCAGCAGTCCGTCGGCGGCCGTGAGTGCGTCGCCTGGACAAGCCCGCGGCGGCGTCCGGCGGCGCATCGGCGCCGGGGCATCCCCCGATTCGCGCACCAGGACCCCGCACCGCACCGCCGCCCCCACGGCTTGCGCGGTCCGCTGCGGCCAGGCGAAGCACGGTATGCCGGCCTCCTGCAACAGGCTGGTGTGGGCGTCGGCGGAACGCGGCGCCACCCAGCAGACGTAAACCGGCACGGTGTTGCCGTCCGCCCGGAGCCGGGCTACCGCGTCCCGGACCGCTGCCGCTACCTCCGGCGACGCGGACCGCTGCAGCAGCACGGGCACCACCACGTCGACCTCGCCCGACCGGGCCAGGAGCTCGATCGCGGCGGGGTATACGGCGGTGAACAGGCTCCACGCGGGCGTCATGTCCACCGGGTTGACCGCGCTGGCGTAGCCGGGCAGCAGCGCGCGTAGTTCCTCCTGCAGGGCCGGGCCCAGTTCGGGGACCGCCAGGCCCTCGTCGGCCAGTAGGTCGGCCAGTTCCACTCCGGTGCCGCCGGAATTGGTGACCACGGCGACCCGCGGCCCGCGCGGCATCGGCTGGCCGGACAGCGCCCGGGCCGCATCCAGGACCTGCAGGCCGGTGCGCACCCGGACGACCCCGGCCTGCCGTAGCGCCGCGTCGCGGACGGCGTCGTCGGCGGCCAGCGCGGCCGTGTGCGAGACGGCCGCCCGCTGCCCGGCGCCGGTGCGGCCGCCGACGACCGCGATGACCGGCTTGACCGCAGTGGTGCGGCAGGCCTCGGTGAAGAACCCGCGGGCGTCGGTGATCGATTCAAGCAGCAGGCAGATCACCCTCGTCTCGGGGTCCTGCCGCAGGTAGCCGAGCACTTCCGCGTCGGTGACGTCCGCCTTGTTGCCGGCCGCGAACACCTTGGCCACGCGCAGCCCCTCGTCCTGGCCGAGGGCGTGCACGGCCATGCCGTACGACCCGGACTGGGTGACGATGCTGACCCCGCCGCCGCCGCGCGGCGGGCCGGCCGCGATGGAGGCGTTCAGCGGGAGGTCGGCGTTCTGCACGCCGAAGCAGTTAGGGCCGATCAGGCGGACGCCGCCCGCGCGGGCCGCGTGCACCGCTTCGGCCTGGAGTTTCGCCCCGGCCGGGCCGGTCTCGGCGAATCCCGCGCTGAGCACCACAACCGCGCTGACCTTGCGGGCGGCCGAGCGGATGATGTCGGGTACGGTGGCGGCCGGCGTCACCACGATCGCGAGGTCCACCGTCCCGGGGACGTGCCGCAGGTCGGGGTACGCGGGCCGGCCGCCGACCGTGGCGGCCTGGCAGACCGGCAGTACCTCACCGGGAAAATCGGCCAGGTTGTCCCAGAGCAGACGGCCGACGGAGCCTGGCCGGTCGGAGGCGCCGACCAGGGCGACGCGCCGCGGCGCGAACACGGCGGCCAGCCCGGCCTGCCTCAGCATGCGCAGTCCTGGCCATCCCCGCGGGTGAAGACCCGGGTGAGCTCGCGGGCGGAGAACTCGGACTTGCGCACGCCGAGCGGGTCCACCGAGCGGACCGCGGCCAGTTCGGACACTGACGGCGGCGGTACCGTGCGGAGGTCTCCGGCCGCCTGCAGCCCGAAGCCGGTGACGGCCCGGATCTCCGTCACGCTGACGTCGGGGAAGACCTGCACCAGCCGCGCCTGGCCGTCGGGGAAATCGAACACGCCCAGCTCGGTGACCAGCCACTGCGGGCCGCCGCCGGTGAAGCCGAGGTCGGCCCGGCGGCCCAGCGGGGTACGGTGCCCGATGTCGGTGATGAAGTCGCACGCCTCGACCAGGGTCCGGCCGGACCGATGCCTGGTCGTCCACTCCGTGAGATGGCCGATCGTGGCCGACAGGTTGCAGCCGCCGCCCCCGCCGCCGAGTTTGACCTTCGGCTTACCGGCCGGGCCGATCGCGGTGACGTTGGTGTTGCCTGAGCCGTCGATCTGGCCGCCGGACAGGAACATCCGGTCCACGTCGCCGCGGATCGCGGCGTCGAAGAACTCCTCGAACCGCATGCTGTAGACGGCACCCTGCCGGAGGCTGGCGTCGTTGCTCGTCGGCGGGATGAACGGCGGATCGGGATTGATCGCGTACATCGCGCCCTCGACCAGGACGATATCGGGCGCATGAGTGTGCCGGGCCACGTGCATCGCGACCTGGGCGCAGGGGCTGCCGAAGCCGTGGAACACGGTCTCCCGCGGCCGGATGGTCCGGGCCAGCGCGATCACGAACCACTCGTCGATCGTCCAGCTCACCGGAACAGCTCCTGCCATGCGGTGACGGACTGCGACCAGCCGTCCAGAGCGGCGAGCCGGTCAGCGCCGACCGCCTCCCGGTAGTCTTCCTCGCTGCCCCTGACGTAGGCGGCGAGGTATTTCTCCACGCCGTCGGGCCCGGACTCGGCGGCGGACACGTAGTCGCGCAGGTGAGCGCGATCGTAGGCGTACCGCGGGTAGCAGGAAGATGGGTGCGCGCCGTACGGCACCTCCACCACCGTGGCCACCAGGTGCGCCGGGATGGTAATGCCGGACCGCGCCACCTCCTCGGTGGAGACCAGCTCGTCGACGGTCGCGATCACCAGCCGGGACGCCGAGGCGAACCGCTCGTCGAGCACATAGGGCTGCTCTAGGTGCAGGTTGCCGTACCGGTCGCCGGAAGGCGCGTGCAGCAGCGCGACGTCCGGGCGCAGCGCCGGCACCGCGACCAGGGTCTCGCCGGTGAACGGGCAGGTGATCTCGCGGTACTCCGGGTGCAGTCGGCCGATGTCCGAGCCGCGCACACCGCGGACCGGCAGGAAGGGCAGTCCCATCTCGGCGGCTCGCAGCTGGGCCAGAATGGTGGCGCAGCAGCTCTCCGCCACTTCGATCGTGCCCGCTTCGGCCGCACGGCGGTATCCGGGCGCCAGGCCGAGATCCTGCTCGAAGCCGACGTAGCTTTCCTCACAGCGCCGGACCGCGCCGGTGGCCACGAGCAGGTCCACGTCGATGCTGTGCGCCGACCCGATCAGGTGCAGGGCGCGCCTGCCCTGCCGGAGGAGTTCGCGGACCATCGCCATTGGCAGCCGGGCGCACAGGCCGCCGCCGAGCGCGACCATCGCACCGTCGCTGACGCCGGACATCGCGTCGGCCAGGCTGGCCCGCTTGTCGCGGGGCGGTTGCAGGCTCATGCGGATCCTCCGGGGGCGGCCCACCCGGTCGTAACGGGAGTGGCGAGAGTGGCGGGAGTGGCGCGAGTGGCAGGGGCGGTGTGAGTCGCGTGGTCGGCCTTGATCGCGGCCGCGAGCACCGGGTCGTAGACCGGTGCGAACGGCGGAGCGTAACTGAGGTCGAGCCCGGCCAGGTCGGACACTGTGAATCGGGCGCGCAGCGCGGTGGCCAGGACGTCGACGCGCTTGGCGGCTCCCTCGCGGCCCGCCAGCTGACCGCCGAGCAGCCGGCCGTCGGGCGCGTGCACCAGCCGGACGTGCAGCGGCGAACCGCCCGGGTAGTACTTGGCCCGGGACCGGGAGACCACGTCGGTGGCGGTCGCCGTCAGGCCGGCCGCCCGGGCCTCCGCCAGGGTCAGCCCGGTGCGCGCCACCTCCAGGTCGAATACCTTTACCACCGCCGTCCCGACGATACCGGGAAACGTCGCGGTGCCGCCGGCCGCGACCGTGCCGGCCACCCGGCCCGTCTTGTTGGCCGCGGGTCCCAGCGGCACCCAGGCGGGGGCGTCCAGCACCAGGTGCGGCAGCGCCACGCAGTCGCCGGCCGCGAACACGTTCGGCAGCGAGGTGCGCATGACCGGGTCGACCAGCACCGATCGGTCCGCCAGGTGCGCCGCGCCGGCCCGGATCAGCAGGTCCGTAGCCGGGCGCACGCCGGTCGCGATGACCACCAGGTCGGTACTGATGTCCGCGCCGTCCACCACCGCGGTCAGGCTGCTCCCGGACCCGCCTGCGCGCACGGCATCGAGCCGGGTGCCGAGCCGCAGCCGGGCGTGCCGTTCCAGCTCGGCCCTGGCCAGCTCGGCGATCGGCTCGTCCACGTTGCCCAGCACGCGCGGCAGCGCCTCGACGACCTCGACCTCGATTCCGGCGCAGACCAGGGCCTCCGCGGTCTCCAGGCCGATGTAGCCGGCGCCGACCACGACGGCGCGGCGGACCGTGCCGCCGTCCAGCAGCCGGCGCAGCCGGATCGCCTCGTCCAGGGACCGGATCGTGAAGACCCCTGGCCGGTCGAGCCCGGGCACCGGCGGCCGCACGGGGCTGGCTCCGGCGGCGACGATCAGCGTGTCGTAGCCAACCGGGCCGCTGCCCGCCACGTGCACCTGGTGCGCGCTGGTGTCGATCGCGCTGACCCGGCAGCCCAGCCGCAAGTCGATGCCGCGGTGGTCACGGAACTCACTGGGCGGGTAGGCCAGCAGGTCCTCCGCCCGCGGCACGGTCCCGGCGAGGAGATAGGGAATGCCGCACATCCCGTAGGCCGCGAAACCGCCTGCCTCGAAGACCGCCACGTCGAGCTCGGGGGCGACCCGGCGGGCGGCCGAGGCGGCCGACATCCCCGCGGCGCCTCCGCCGATCACCACGAGCCGCGCCACGTGCTGCCCTCGCCTTTCGCCGGTCATCACCATCAACGAGCATGCGGGCCGCGCGCCGGTGCTGGTCAGGTCTCCCCGGGACGAAGTGACGGCGCAGGCTCGACCCGCCAGATCAGTGGATTTGGCCGCCCCGCGAGTCACGCTGCTGGCATGAGCGAGCGCAGCCAACAGGCGAACGGCGATGACCCGGTCCGGGACGAGATCGCGGCGGTGGTGGGCCGGGCCCGCGACGCGGCCGGGGCGATCGAGCACTACACCCAGGAGCAGGTGGACGCGCTGGTCACCGCGGTGGCCTGGGCGGTGGTACGCAAGGACCACGCGGAGGCGCTGGCCAGGCTGGCGGTGGACGAAGGCGGGTTCGGCAACTACGCCGATAAGGTCGCGAAGATCAACAAGCGGGTGACCGGTGTGCTGGCCGATATGTCCGGGATGGCCACCGTGGGGGTGGTAGAGGAGCAGCCGTCGGCCGGGCTGGTGAAGATCGCCAAGCCGGTCGGCGTGGTGGCGGCGTTGATCCCGACCACCGGACCGGACGCCACCCCGCCGGTCAAGACCCTGTTCGCGCTGAAGGGCCGCAACGCGATCATCTGCGCCCCGCACCCGAGGACCCGGCAGGCCACCGAGGCGGTGGTCGGGTTCATGCGCGCGGCCTGCCAGCAGGTGGGCGCGCCCGCCGACCTCGTGCAGTCACTGCCCGCGCCGTCACTGCCGAAGACGCAGGAGCTGATGCGGCAGGCCGACCTGGTGGTGGCCACCGGCGGGGCCGGCATGGTGCGCGCCGCGTACAGCTCCGGCACCCCTGCCTACGGGGTGGGCGTCGGCAACGCGGTGCACGTGGTCGACGAGACGGCTGACCTGGCCGACGCGGCGGCCGCGATCATGACCGCGAAAACGTTCGACTACGCCACCAGCTGCCTGGCCGACAACGCGGTGATCGCGCATGCCGACATCTACGACGACCTGGTAGGACGGCTGACCGGGGCGGGCGCGCACCGGTGCGATGAGGCGCAGAAGGAGGCGCTGCGCGCGGTGATGTGGCCGGACGACGGTCCGGTGCCCGCGATCGCCGTAGTGGCGAAATCCGCCGCGCACATCGCCGGACTGGCCGGCTTCAGCGTCGACGCGGGCTGCCCGATGCTCGTCGTCGAGGAGACGGGCACCGGCCCGGATCATCCGTTCAGCGGTGAGAAGCTCAGCGTCGTGCTCGCGGTCTACCGCTACGCCGGCGACATCTCGGCCGCCGCCGAGCTGGTCAACGCGATCACCGCCTACCAGGGCCTCGGCCACACCTGCGGCTTGCACACCAGCTCGGACGCCAACGTCGAGCGGCTGGCCCTGGCCACCAGGACGGCGCGGGTGCTGGTCAACCAGAACATGAACGAGGGCGCGGGCAGCCCCCGCAATGGCCTGCCGTTTACGCTGAGCCTCAGCTGCGGCACCTGGGGCGGCAATATCACCACCGAGAACGTCAACGCCCGGCATTTCGTCAACCTCACCTGGGTGTCCCGCCCGATCGAACCCAAGGTGATCAGCGAGGAAACCCTCTTCGCCGCCCACTGGCAGGCGCATGGCCGCTAGCCGCACGCGGCTAGCGGCCACGATGCCGTCAAGCCACGATGCCTACAAGGTGGCGCGTACCGCCGCGGCCGCCTGGCCCATGTTGCGCAGCTTCGCGTAGGCCGCGGTCCGGCTGAAGTAGCCGAGTCCGCAGTCGGGGGCGACGAGCAGCCGGTCGGCCGGCACGACCTCGAGCGCGCGCCGGATCCTGGCCTCGATCTGCTCCGCGGTTTCCACCTGGAGGTTCTTCGCGTCGACCACGCCGACGCCGAGCACCTTGTCGGTGGGGAAGTCGCGGAACGCCTCCAGTTCGTCGAAGCCCTTGTTGGTGAACTCCAGGTGGACCACGTTCGCGGGCGATTCCTTGAACAGCGGCATCATCGAGGCGGCGTGGTTGTCGAAGATGTCCCGCTGGCCGTCCACGCTGCCGTAGCAGACGTGCCAGAACTTGATCGCGTCCACGCCGTCGAACAGGATGTTCTGCATCTCGATCTGCCACATGTCAGTGGTGTACGGCGGCAGCACGTCGATCAGCTGGACCGCCTCCAGGCCCATGCTGACCAGGTACTTGAGCTCGGAGTTCAGCGCGATCGCCAGGTCCCTGGCCACCGCGACCTGGTCGCCGTAGTACTCGTCCTTGACGATGATGCTCTGCTGGGCGGGGCCGAGGAACGCCACCTTGAACGGCTTATCGGTGGCGTTCTGCATGGTCATTACCACGCTCTCGAAGATCGGCCGTTCCCAGGTGATCTTCCCCTTGACCACGGCCTGGTAGAACGGCCGGTACTTGGCTCCCTCACCGGGCGGGCCGTACGGGGCGAAGCCGCCCAGGTTCTCCGGGATGAAATGGAAGATCGGCTCCAGCTGGAAGCCGGGCGCCTCCCACTCGTAGTACTGCGCGCCGTCGCAGAGTATGTCCAGGCCAGCGTTCTCCTGCTCCCGCGCGCAGATCTTGCACGCGTCCTCGTACGCCACCCGCAGGTTCTGGCTGCGGTAGACCGGCTCGGCCAGCGAGCCGAGGACGCGTCCCTGCAGCCAGTGCGGCCGGGGGAAGGCCGACACTGCCGAGACGGGAAGCAGGACTTCTTCGCCGCGAATCTCCATTGATTTTCACCTTTCGTGCTGACGGGCTGGTTGACGATGGGCTTGCCGCTAGGAGATGCCACTGCGCTCGCGGCCGTGACCGAGCACGGCCTGGGCGGCCGCCACGACGCGCGCGGCGGACACGTCGACCTCGGCTTCGAGGGACGCGGCCACCGGCAGCGGCACGTTGCCGCCGCTGACCCTGGTGACCGGGGCAGTGAGCGAGTCGAACGCCTCCTGCGCCGCGATGGCCGCCACCGAGGCGCCCCAGCCGAGCTGGCCGGGGTTCTCCTCCACGACCACCAGCCGCCCGGTGCGGGCCACCGAGCCGAGTACGGCGGCGGCGTCCAGCGGCACCAGCGTCCGCAAGTCGACGACCTCGGCCGAGATGCCCTGGCCGGCCAGCTCGTCGGCGGCCGCCAGGCAGGTGCCGACGGTGATCGACAGCCCCACCAGGGTGACGTCGTGACCCGCCCGGACGGTACGAGCCTGGCCCAGCGGCAGCGTGTACTCGCCGTCCGGCACGGCCTCCTTGCCGGCATACAGCGCCTTGTGCTCGAAGACCAGGACGGGGTCATCGTCGCGGATCGCGCCGGCTAGCAGGCCGAAGGCCTCGGCCGGACTGGCCGGCGAGACGATCTTGAGTCCGGGTACGCACATGGCCCAGTTCTCCACCGACTGGCCATGCTGGCTGCCGAACCCGAGGCCGCCTGAGCCGTTCGCGCCGCGCAGCACGAGCGGCAGGCTGACCTGGCCGCCGGTCATGTACCTGACCTTAGCGATCTCGTTGGCCACCTGGTCCCAGCAGGTCGCGTAGAAGTCGGCGAACATGATCTCGGCGATCGGCCGCAGCCCGCCCATGGCGGCGCCCATGGCGGCGCCCGCGATGGCCTGCTCGGAGATCGGGGTGTTCCAGACCCGGTCCGGGCCGAACCGTTCGCGCAGGCCGCCGGTCGTCTTGAACACCCCGCCCGAGGCCACGTCCTCGCCGAGCAGCACGACGCGGTCATCGCGGGCCATCTCCTGGAACAGCGCGGCGTTGACCGCCTGCCGGTAGGTCAGTTCCGCCATTGCCCGCTCCCGTCGCTCCACACGTCAGTCCAGGCGGCGGCCGGCTCGGGCCCCGGCCGGTCCAGCACTTGCCGGGCCAGCTCGGCCAGGTCCGACTTGGCCCGCGCGTCGATCTCCTCGAGCACCGATTCCGCGGTGCCCGCTTTGACCAGCGCCGTCCTGGTGAGCAGCAGCGGGTCCCGCTCCCGCCACCGGGCGACCTCCTCGGCCGGACGGTAGGCGGCGGCGTCGGCGGCGGAGTGACCCTTCAGCCGGTACGTCTGGGCTTCGACCAGGCTCGGCCCCCGGCCCTCGCGGGCGGCGGCGACCGCGGCGCCGGCCACGTCGCGGACGGCGGCCACGTCGTTACCGTCGACCACGATCCGGTCCAGGCCGTAGGCCGCGGCCCGGTCAGCGGCCGGCAGTGCGACCGGGATGACGTCGGCGATCGGCGTGTACTCCATGTACCAGTTGTTCTCGCAGACGAAGACGACCGGCAGCCGCCACACGGCGGCCAGGTTCAGCGCCTCGTGGAACGCGCCGATGTTGGTGGTCCCGTCGCCGAAGAAGCACACCGTGACCTGCTCGGTACGGCGGATCTTGGCCGCCCAGGCGAGCCCGCAGGCGACGGGCAGATGCGCGCCGACGATGGCGTACGAGCCGTAGTACCCGTGCGGGACGCTGGTGATGTGCATCGAGCCGCCCTTGCCGTCGCAGATCCCTCCCGCGCGGCCGAGCAGTTCGGCCAGGACCGCGTCCGGCGGCGCGCCGCGGGCCAGGGCGTGCGCGTGGCCCCGGTAGGTGCCCAGCGAGTTGTCACCCGGACGGAGCACGGACGCGACGCCGACCGCGATTGCCTCCTGGCCGAGACCCAGATGCACGGGGCCGTGGATCAGCCCTCGCCGGTACAGCACGTCGACGCGCTCCTCGAACTGGCGCAGGAAGCACATCCGCGTGTACAGGTCCAGCCCGTGTTGGACGTCCATGGGCAGGACGCTACGGCGACTCGCCCCGGCAAGCCTCGTCCTGACGGGGCCAACCGCGGCCCGTGCGCCGCCACCAGATGCCAGCCGCGAAGCCCTGCGTATCAGCCGGGAGCCGCGCGGTTACTGTGAGGTCATGCCGCCGTCGGCGGTGATCACGGAGCCGGTCAGGAACGAAGAATCGTCGCAGGCGAGGAACAACGCCACCGCGGCGATCTCCTCCGGCGTCCCGAGCCGGCCGATCGGGTACTTGGCCACGGTCAGCGCCAGCCCGGCCGCCATGTCGCCGCCGCCGCGCGCCGTCAGCATCGGTTCCATCAGCGGGGTGTACACGGTGCCCGGGCAGATCACGTTGACCCGGACGCCGCGCGGCGCGAGGTCCACCGACATGGACCGGGTCAGGGCCACCACGGCGCCCTTGGACGCGCAATACGAGGCGAAGTTCGCGATGCCGACCACGGCCGCGACCGAGCCCTGGTTGATGATCGACCCGCGGCCGGCCGCGACCATCGAGCGGGCGGCTACCTGAGAGCACACGAAGGTGCCCCTGGCGTTGACCGCGAAGCACCGGTCCCAGTCGTCCTCGGAGGCGTCGATCACCGAGCCGCTGCTGTTCACGCCGGCGTTGTTGTACAGCACATCGACCCGGCCGTAGTCGTCCATGACCTTCTGGAAGGCCGCGCCGACCTGGGTCATATCCGAGACGTCGGCCTTGACGGCCAGGGCGCGGCCGCCCGCCTCGGCGATCAGCTCCGCGGTTTCCATGGCGGCGTCGGCGACCAGGTCGACGACCGCGACGGTAGCGCCCTCGCGGGCGAACAGGGCCGCGGCGGCCCGGCCAATCCCGGAGCCGGCCCCGGTCACCACGGCGACCTGGCCGTTCAGCTTGCCTGCCATCGGGATCTCCTTCAGGGTTGTCTGGACGCCGGGATCACAGCGCGGACATGCCGCCGTCGACGATGAGCGGATGCCCGGTCATGTAGCCGAGCCGCCCGGACGCCAGTACCGCGACCGCGTCCGCGATTTCCTCCGGCGCCGCGACCCGGCCAACCGGGATCCGGTCCTCGACCGCGGCCCGCAGCTCCGGCTGGTCGAGCCGCCAGCTCGTCATCGGGGTGTAGACCATGCCGGGGCACACCGCGTTGGCGCGGATGCCAGCTGCCGCGTAGTCGACCGCGATCGACCGGGTGAGCATCAGCGCCGCGCCCTTGGAGGCGGTGTAGGCGCAGCGGCCCGGAAACGCGATGAGCCCGGCGACCGACGCGATCGTGATGATGTGCCCGTTTCCCCGGGCCAGCATCGACGGCAGCACCGCGCGGCTGCACAGGAAGGGGCCGCGCACGTTGACCGCGTGCACCTTGTCCCACTCCTCGACCGGGGTCTCGTGGCAGCGGGCGGCCTGCTGCGATCCCGTGATACCGGCGTTGTTCACCAGGACGTCGATCCCGCCGAAGCGCTCAAGCACCGTCGCCATGGCCGCCCCGACATCTGCTTCGTCGGTGACGTCACAGCGCAGGGCCATTGCAGCGGCTCCGCCCGCGCCGGCGGCCTGGATGTCGAGGGCGGCCACGGTGAACCCGTCCGCGGCCAGCCGGGCGCAGGTGGCCAGCCCGATACCGGACCCGCCGCCGGTGACCACCACCACACCGGGTGGCGCCGCGGCACCCGTCACCGCCGGGCCGTCACAGGTTCACCGGGTTGAGCTGGCCCGCCCGCAGCCGGCAGAGCTGGATGAAATGCTCCGGGTTGAGGAATAGCTCGTTCAGCTCGGCCATCTCGTCCATGGTGAAGCCGCCGGGACGGCGGATCAGGTAGTCGATGTACTGGAAGGCGTCCTTGGCGCCGTACCCCACGTGATGCGCGCCGAGGACCTTGCGGGAGTCCGCGTCGATGACCAGCTTGAGCCAGCCGGACAGCACCGGCCGGGTGAAGGCGTAGAGCATCGATCCCTCGGCGGCCGGCAGGGCGAAGGTCTCCGGGTCGGCGTCGTCGGGCGGCATCTGGATCTTGATGATGTTGCGGTACTTCGCCCTGGCCTCGGCCTCGGACAAGCCGCACCAGGTCACCTCGTAGGTGGTGTGCAGGAAGTCGGGATACTCGGTGAAGTCGAACTCGTAGTCCTCGCCCATGATGTTGCGGGCGGCGCCGACCCCGCACTTGCGGGCCTTGAACATCTCCATCGGCGGGCCGAGCAGGTCGCCGGCCGCGTACACGCCGGGCACCGAGGTTCGCATGTGCGTGTCCGCGATCACGAAGCCGCGCTCGTCGGTGGCCAGCCCGAGCGGGGCGTACATGCTCAGGTCGGGGCGTTCGCCGGTGCCGACGAACACGAAGTCGGTGTCGATCTGCCGGACCTCGCCGCTGGGCAACCGGTAGCGGACGCCGGTGACGCGGCCGTTGCCGAGCACCTCGAGCAGTTCCGCGCCCGGCACGATGTCGATGCCCCGGTCGGCCATCATCGAGACCACATAATCGCGCATCCCGGCGTCCACGTGATGCAGGCTGGCCGTCTCCATCAGCGGGCTGCGGGTCAAGATCGTGGTCTGGCATCCGGTGGCCTGGAAGAACGACCCGTACTCCAGGGCCACCTTGGACCCGCCCACGATGACGCAGCGGTTGGGCTCGTAGTCCAGGTCCTCGATCAGGGTGGCGAAGTCGAACACGCCCTTGGTGCTGATGCCGGGAACGTCGGGGTAGACGGTGCGGGCGCCGGTGCACAGCACGAGGTTCCTGGCCTGGAACCGCCGTCCCTCCACCTCGACGGTGTGCTCGTCGATGATCGTGGCGGGCGCGTTGACGAT
>Ga0302184_10000545_pt1 | contig 24569 bp, 23 predicted proteins | sample I_Palsa_N3_3_FD_200233 | JGI IMG/M metagenome (GOLD analysis project Ga0302184, IMG submission 200233) | Peat permafrost microbial communities from Stordalen Mire near Abisko, Sweden - I_Palsa_N3_3 | ecosystem: Environmental > Terrestrial > Soil > Palsa > Peat permafrost | place: Sweden...
GACTTCCCGTTCTCGTCCGCGCCGGGCCGTTACCGGCCGTTCGTCGTCGCCGCCGCGCAGCTGGTGGGCAAGTACGGCGGCTCGATGTCCGGCGAGCACGGCGACGGCCGGGCCCGCGGCGAGCTGCTGCCGTACATGTACTCACCCGAGGCCATCGACACCATGGCCGCGGTGAAGGCGGTGTTCGACCCGGGCAACCTGTTCAATCCGGGCGTGCTGGTCGACCCGAGGCCGGTCGACGCTGACCTGCGGGTGCCCCAGGCCCGCCCGCTGCGCACCGGGCTCGGTTTCGCCTATCCCCACGACGACGGTGACCTGTCGGTGGCGGTGCACCGTTGTACCGGTGTGGGCAAGTGCCGCGCTGACACCACCGCTAGCGGGGGAGTGATGTGCCCGTCCTTCCTGGCCACCAGGGACGAGAAGGATTCCACCCGCGGCCGCGCCCGGGTGCTGCAGGAGCTCGCGAACGGCACGCTGGTCAAGGGCTTCGGTTCGGCGGAGCTGGCCTCCTCGCTTGACCTGTGCCTGTCGTGCAAGGGCTGTTCGTCGGACTGCCCGGCCGGCGTGGACATGGCCACCTACAAGGCCGAGGTGCTGCACCAGCGGTACCGGCGCCGGCCGCGGCCCGCCGCCCACTACTCGCTGGGCTGGCTGCCCCGCTGGGCCGCTCTCGCCGCTCGCGCCCCCGGCCTGGCCAATGCGCTGCTGCGTAACGGGCCGCTGTCGGCGGTGGCCAAGCGGCTGGGCGGCATCGATACCAGGCGGCCGTTGCCGCCCTTCGCCGCTTCCGGATTCCGCGACTGGTTCGCCCATAGGCCCGCCGGGGCCGGGAACTCAGGAGCCCCGGAATCCCCGCGAGCCCCGGTCCTGCTGTGGGTGGACACCTTCACCGAGTACTTCGCGCCCGAGGTCGGCCAGGCCGCCGTGCAGGTGCTCGAGGCGGCCGGCTACGCGGTGCAGCTCACCGCCCAGCCTGTGTGCTGCGGGCTGACCTGGATCTCCACCGGCCAGCTGGACGGCGCCCGCCGCCAGTTGCGGCGCAGCGTGGCGGCCCTGGCCGCCGCGGTGCGGGCCGGCACCCCGATCGTGGGGCTGGAACCTTCCTGCACCGCCGTGCTACGCGGCGAGATCACCGAGCTGCTGCCCGGCGACCCGCGCGCGGCGCAGGTCCGCGCGGCCACCCGCACCCTGGCCGAGCTGCTGGCGGCCACACCCGGCTGGGCGCCGCCCGACCTGGACGGCATGCCCGCGGTGGCCCAGCCGCACTGCCATCAGCACGCCGTCATGGGCTGGCGCCAGGACGCCGAGCTGCTGGCCCGGGCCGGCGCGAAGGTCGACGCGGTCGGCGGCTGCTGCGGGCTGGCCGGCAACTTCGGGGTCGAGCGCGGCCATTACGACGTCTCGGTGGCCGTGGCGCAGACCGCCCTGCTGCCCGCCGTACGCCAGGCCCCGCCGGGCGCTGTGGTGCTGGCCGACGGCTTCTCCTGCCGCACCCAGCTCGACCAGCTCGCTAACGTCACCGGCATCCACCTGGCCCAGCTCCTGGCCAGCCACCTCCCGCAGGCCGCACCATCCCGGATCGATAGACAGATTTGACCTCGCCCCTGGGGCATGCCTGAGGCTGATCTCACCGGGCCCACCCGCCCGGACGAGGAGGGCACAGTGGAAGCCGACGACCGCACAGCACTGATGACCAGTGGTGCGTTCGCCAGTGCTTCCGGGCTCTCCCGCAAGGCGCTGCGCCTGTACGACGAGCTCGGCCTGCTGCGCCCGGCACTGGTCGATCCGGTGTCGCAGTACCGCCGGTACCACCCGGCCCAGCTCGAGCAGGCCCGGCTGGTAGCGTGGCTGCGCCGTCTGGGTATGCCGCTGGCCCGGATCCGCGCGGTGAGCACGCTGCCGCGGGTCCAGGCCGCGGCCGAGCTGGCGGCGTACTGGGACCGGGTCGAGACCGAGACCGCGGCCCGGCGCGAGCTTGCCACGTTCCTCATCGGCTATCTGTCTGGAAGGGACACTGCCATGCGCGATCCTCAGGGGGCGCTCGCCGTCCGGTGCGGGATGCAGTCCGATATTGGCCTGCATCGCCAGGACAACGAGGACTCCGCGTACGCCGGGGCCCGGCTGCTCGCGGTCGCGGACGGGATGGGCGGCCACGCCGGCGGCGAGGTGGCCAGCGCGGCCGTGATCGAGGCGCTGCGCCCGCTGGACACCGAGGTGCCGGCCGGCGAACTGCTCAGCGCGCTTGATCACGCGGTCCGCCGGGCCAGCAGCGTTCTACGCGACATCGTCCTTCAGGACCCGTCACTCCTCGGCATGGGTACAACGCTGACGGCCCTGCTGTGGTCCGGTTCGCAGCTGGGACTCGTCCACATCGGCGACTCCCGGGCCTACCTGGTCCGCGACGGTGAGGTGTTCCAGATCACCCATGACCACACCCTGGTTCAGTCGCTGCTGGACGAGGGTAAGATCACGGCCGGCGAAGCCGCCTCGCACCCGCAGCGATCGCTGCTGCTGCAAGCGCTGGGCGGTGCCCACTTCGAACCCGACCTCCAGCTGCACGAGGCCCGCCTCGGAGATCGCTACCTGCTCTGCTCCGACGGCCTGCACCAGGTCGCCGACGCCGAGTCCATGGCCCAGGTGCTGCTCACCGTCGCCGACCCGGACCAGGCCGCCAAAGACCTCATCGCCCTAGCCATCGACGGCGGCGGCCCAGACAACATCACCTGCATCGTCGCCGACGTGATAACCCCAGAAGCCCCGGCACCAGATCCCGCCTAGCCGCCCAGCCTCCCGGCGCGCCTACCTCCCGGCGCGCCTACCTCCCGGCGCGCCTAGCCACCCGACGCGCCTCGCCACCCAGCGTGTACCTCAGGTCGGCGTGCCGTTCCGGTCCGGCCGTACGGCCAGGGCCCCGGCGGCCCCGGCCAGTGCGGCCCCGCCGGCCGATGCGACGACGAGCCACCGGCCTATCCGCGGCAGCTCACGCCACGACGACACGCTGGCCACCACGTCAAGGGCATCGGAGAGAGCACCCGCCGCCACCCATGCGCTGGCCGAGCCGGCCCCGTCGGCTGGCCCCTGCAGGGCCGCCAGAGCCCCTAGCCCCAGCGCGAGGTCCCGTGCTCCCAGCGCCCGCCCGAACACCCGTGCGCCCAGTTCATCCGCCGCTCCGCCCACCCATGGCCGGGCCGGGACCGAAGGCCAGGCCAGCGCGGTCAGGCCGAGCGCCACCCGCCCGGCCGCCACCGCCCTGGCGCCGTGCCGCAGCAGCCCCGGGATACCAATCGATGTCACCTGCACTCGTCCCTCCTGCCCCGTCAGTCGAGCGCCAGCCGACGCACCCTGATCATTACTATGTCCCTAAATAGCACGTTTGCCCATCATTACGGCAGGTGATCCGGCCCAACCTGCCCTGACGCCGGTCGTCCCGGCCAAGCCCCGGATCCGCCGGTAGCTGGGCCCCCCTGCGCACACTGCACTGCCGGAGCGTCCGCTGTTGATCCGAGCCTCCGGCGTGACTGGCCAGGATCAGGCCTCGCTACGAGCATCGCCTGCGTCCTCGCGGCAGAATCCGGTCGCCGATTTACCTGCCCGTTTCGGCGTGTCCGGCGCGATGTCCGCCGAAATGTCACCATCACTTGATATCATCGAACAAGAAACTTAAAAAGATCACCAACCATTCAAGATCATCGAATCCGGACGGGCACTGCACCCAGCCGCTACCCAACCAGGAACCCCAACCCTACCCTCGGCACCCCGGGCAGGAGGTGAGTACCAGGTGGACACCGCCCCTGCATTCGCCAGCGAGACTGATGCGCTGCAGATGCTGGACTCGGCGCTGGGTTACCTGACCGCCGCTGACCCGGCCCAGATGCCCGCCGTCATCCAGGCCCGGTGCCTGACCGCGCTGGAGCGGGCCGACGCCCGGGCCACCGCCGCGCGGGCCGCGATCCTGGCGGCGTTCACGGCCTCCCGGGGCTACTGCGAAGACGGGGATTACAGTGCCCGGTCCTGGCTGATCCACAAGACCCGGGTCACCAAGGCCACCGCGGGCGAGCACGCCGGCTGGTCCCGCCGGACCACGACCCACCCCCGGGTCCTGGCCGCGCTGGCCGCCGGGGACATCACCCGGTCCTACGCCCGGACCATCTGCGGCTGGACCGGCCGCCTCCCCGAGAACTGCCGCGGCAACGCCGACGAGATCCTGGTCGGCGCCGCGCTGATGGGGATGGGCCTGGCGGACCTGGCCGGCCTGGCGGCCGAGATCGAGGCCCGGTCCCGCCCGGATGTCCCGGATGAGGACGGCCCCCGGTTCGAGGACCGGGCCGTGCGGCTGCAGACTACGTTCGGCGGCGCCGGGGTGCTGACGGGCGATCTGACCCCGGAGTGCGCGGCGGTGGTGGGCGCGGTGCTGGATGCGCTGTCGGCGCCGCGGGGCGCGGAGGATGAGCGTACTCACGAGCAGCGTTACCATGACGCGCTCGAAGACGCCATGCGGCGGCTGGTGGCGGCGGGGCTGCTGCCCGAGCGGGCCGGGCAGCCGGTCAAGGTCACTGCGCACATTCACCTGGCCGACCTGATCGATCTGGACATCGGTTCCAGGCTGCAGCAGGAGTGGACTGAGCAGGTGCGGGGCGAGTGGGCCGCGGCCCGCGCCGCCGCGTCGGTGGGCGGGTCGGACGGGGCGGCGTGGCTGGACGGCGAGGGCGCGGAGGGGTTCGGGTGCGACGCGCCGGTGACGCCGGTGGTGCTGGGCACCGTCAACCCGGGCGTGCTCGGTGACCTGGTCCGGTTCTGCCTCCAGCTGGCCGGGCACGGCCCTGGCCGCTGCACCCCCAGCCCCGGCCCCGGACCACGCCGACCCGGACCACGCCGACCCGGACCACAGCGGCCGGGGTGAGCCCGTGCCGGGTCCCCAGCCGCTGCCGCCGGGCCTGAGCCGCGAGTCACTCGAGCAAGGCGTCATCGGCAAGGCCGTGGAGTTGCTGTCGGGCCGTGGCGGGCTCGCTTCGTTCTTGCGGCGCCGGGAGCTTGGTGCCCGGCTCGGCGGTCCCAGCCAGCCGCTGGACATCGGGTTCAGCGACACGATCCCGGCCGGGATCCGCAACGCCGTCAAGGTCCGCGACCGGCACTGCCAGTGGGCCGGGGGCTGTGATCAGCCCGCCTCGGCTTGTGAGGTGCACCACCTCCGTCACAAGAGCAGCGGTGGTGAAACTAGTGTCGATAATTGCCTGTTGATCTGCTTCTTCCATCATCAGGTCATGATTCACCGGATGGGTTGGACCCTGGTCCGCAACCCCGACGGGACCACCACCGCGTGGAACCGGGACCGGACCAAGGTTCTGCGCAGCCACAGCCCACCCGCCCGCGCCGGGTAACACCCCCCGGGCGCCGACGGTCATGTCCGGCGGGTTGTGCCGGGGATCACCCCGTCGATGAACAAGGGGGCGCTCCGACGAGCCGCGGCGCGTAGGCTGACCCGCCCGCCAGCGCGCCTCGGCCGAGGCACAATGATCATAGCCGTGGCCCCCACCAGGACGTTCGTCCGCCGTCACGGTAGGTGATCAGGCGCAACCCGGCCTGGACGCCGGTCATCCCGGCCCTAGCCCTGGCCGGGCGCGGGGAGTGAGCGATGAACGAGTCTGAGTCGGCCAAATTGGTGCAGGCGGCCAGCCTGGATATCCCCGCTTCGGTCGCCGAGACGATGCGGCACGCGGGAGCGAGCAACGACTGGCTCACCGCCGATCGGGTCAGCCAGGCCGCACGCCAGGCGGTGGCTGCATGGGCGATGGCCGCCGATGGCGACGGCACGAGGCTTACCGCCATCGCCGAGCCGGATGCCGCGTACTGGCTGATGCATCCTGTCCGGAAACCGTGGCAGGTGGCCCCGGGCCCGCGGGTAACCCGGATCGAGATCCGAGGCCTTGAAGCAGACGCTGAGCCTGCCCGGCTTCGGATCACGTTCCAGTTTGCCGGCCGTCGTCAATACAAGGATCCCATCCAGGCTCGCGAGAACGCCGACGGCGAGATCGTGTTCGTCGGCCTGCTCGACCTGGAGCTCGCGGGCGCCGGGTCGCGGCCGTGGCGGGTTTCTTCCGGCCACGTCAAGACTCTCGACGATTTCCTCGGCTACGTGTTCACCAGCCGCCGCGAGACAACCGAGGAGTACCGTCAGCGCACCAGCTCATCACCACATCCAGCGGCGCTGGTACCCGGGCACCGGTTCCGGCTCCGGGCTAGCTTCGCCGAGCATGACGAGAGGTTCGGCTCCTCGGTGGAGATCGAGGTAGCCCGGCAGGCCGCTCCGGATCGTGACGAGGCGGTGCGGCTCGTCTGGCCCGCTATCGAGGAGGAGACTTCGAGGGCGCTCGGCGGGGGAGACTGGCGGCCATCCCTGAGTTCGCTTGAGGTCGTGGAACTGCGCGACGAGCAGCGCGGGATTGACATCCCGCCGGAGCTGACTGCAGTATTCGGCGGCGTGACCCGACAGGATCGGGCCTCGCTGCGCGACGGGCTCGGCCAGGCCCTGCGGCGTCCCTGGCAGCTGACCGACCTGGCGCGCATGAGCGTCGACGCCTTCGCCGCGCGGTACGCGCGAGATCGGCAGCTCACCTATGAGCTCACCGGCACGACGCCGGGCGGCCCGTGGTTTCTTAACTCCATCTATCCGAAGAGGTCGCACAGCTTCATGCGCGGCCCGCTCGCCGGCGGCCCGCAGGGGCTGCTCTGGTACGCCGAAAAGGTGCTCCGCGCGGGCCGGGGCGGAGCCCGGCAGAGCTGGACCGCCGCATGCTACGACCTTGCCGAAGTCAGCGGGCCGGCTGCGGGCATCGCCTGCGTCCCCCGGCAGAATCCGCTCTGGGGCGGGCGGCTCAAGCTGGTCAGCATTCTCCCGCGCGAGCTGACGTCGGTCGCCGTCGGTGACGCGAAATTCGACCAGAGCTACGAGGTCGGCGTGGCCGCCGACACCGACCACGCGAGCATGGCGGCCTTGTTCACAGCTGACTTCACGGCCTGGATATGCGAGCTGCCGTTCGGGAAACTCGGCGCCGACTCCACGCGCTTCGAGGTACGCGCAGGCACCCTGTGCGTCTATACCAGAGGCGCTCAGCAGACCACCCAGGCCCTGGACACGTTCTGCCAGCGTGCAGCCCAGATCGCGGCCCAGGTTCAGCGGACCTCGCGACCCGGCCCGCCGCCGGGTTAGCTCTGCGCCAACCAGGCCACGCGAGTGCAGGCCAGGCCCTTCTGGACTGACCGAGGTCCAGACAGCTGTGCCGGGACCGTAGCCGACGGGACGCGCGATACTGCGCAATACTAGCTGGATGGTTGACGACACAGCACGAGACCGGGCCATCTATCACGCGCTGAAGGCGGTCGACGAGGTCGCCGCCGCTTTGCAGACCCATCTCATCGAGGAACACGGCGCCGATCCAGAGCGTACCGCCCCGCAGGGCCCCGCGACCAACTCCTTCAAGCTGCTGCGGCAGGCTCGCGAGCGCCTGGGGCTGGGCCTACGAGCCGTCGAGGCCGACCACATCGCCGGATCCGACGAGATATCCCTGCGCCGAAGCGCGCCCGCCTGACCAGAGGTCCAGCCTGCGCCGAAGCGCGCCAGCCTGCGCCGAAGCCGCGCCCGCCTGACTAGCGGGCGAGTGCGACTTTAAGGCGGACTATGCGACGATCCGGTAATGGAGATGACGCTGCGCTTCGAGATCTTTCCGTCCGATCTTGATGAGGTCGTCGATTTTTACACCCGGGTACTGCGCTTCGGGGTGACTAAGGATCAGCGTCATGAGCCGACCGCGTACGTGTCGTTGCGGCGGGGCGCGGTGCAAGTCGGCGTCGCCCGAAGGGCCGTGCCGGAGGACGTTCCGGATGTCCGCGCGGCCCGGCTGCCTCCGGCCGGGGTCGAATTGGTGCTGGAAGTGGACGATGTCGCCGGCGAACGCGATCAGGTCGTGGCGGCCGGGTGGCCGCTGGAGCAGGATCTCCAGGATCGCCCGTGGGGGCTGACCGACTTCCGGATCATCGATCCCGCCGGGTACTACCTCCGGATCACCAGCCGGTGACCCGGAGGTCGGCGGTCCAAAACGATCCGTGGTCGGCATAATCTGGCCTGTGGCGTTTAGGGGCCTTACCCGCGGTGAAGTACAAGGCTTCCCGCAGACTGGCGCAGCCCGCCCGGCGCGGACCAGCGGACCAGCGCGGGCCAGCGCGGACCAGCGGAACTAATGGAAGCTATCGAAAGAGGCAGGTATGAGCATCAGCAGGCCCGAGATCGACTTTCCCGGCGGCGAGCCGCCGGCCGAGCTGGAGATCACCGATATCTGGGAGGGTGACGGCGCCGAGGCGAATCCGGGTGACCTGGTCCGGGTGCACTATGTCGGGGTCGCGTACTCGACCGGCGAGGAATTCGACGCGAGCTGGAACCGAGGCGATCCGCTGCAGTTCGAGCTCGGCGCCGGGCGTGTCATCGCCGGCTGGGACCTGGGCGTGCAGGGCATGAAGGTCGGCGGTCGCCGCCAGCTGGTCATCCCCCCGGGCCTGGCCTACGGGGACCAGGGCGCCGGGACCGCCATCGCGCCGGGTGAGACCCTTATCTTCGTCTGCGACCTGGTGTCGGCCTGACGGACGCCACGTCCCGGTCCGTGCGAGGACCGGATAACGGCGTACCGGGTGAGAAGATACCGTAATGGGCGACATTCGGATCGGCGGCAGGAACAACGTCCTGCTCACTGGCCGTGCGGATAAGCCGGTGATGATGCTCGCCAACGGGTTCGGCTGCGATCAGAACATGTGGCGGCTGGTCACGCCGGCCCTGGCCGAAGATTTCCGGATCGTGCTTTTCGATCATGTGGGCTCCGGCCAGGCCGAACCGTCGGCCTGGCAGCCCGAGCGGTACGCCACGATGGACGGCTACGTCGAGGACATCCTGCGGATCTGCCACTCACTTGAGCTGAACGACGTGGTGTTCGTGGGGCATTCGGTCAGCGCCATGATGGGCGTCCTGGCGGCCATCGCCGAGCCGGAGCGGTTCCGCCAGCTGATCCTGATCGGGCCCTCTCCGCGCTATATCGACGATGCCGCCTACCGGGGCGGCTTCAGCAAATCCGATATCGATGAGCTCCTCGAATCGCTGGACAGCAACTATCTCGGCTGGTCCGCGGCGATGGCCCCGGTGATCATGGGCAATCCGGACCGCCCCGAGCTCGGCCAGGAGCTGACCAATAGTTTCTGCCGGACCGACCCGCAGGCGGCGCGGGTCTTCGCCCGCACGACGTTCCTGTCGGACAACCGGGCCGATCTGGCCCGGGTCATGGTGCCCACGCTGATCCTGCAATGCTCAAGCGACGTGATCGCGCCGCTTGAGGTCGGAGCGTACGTGCACGCCCAGATACCGGCCAGCACCCTGGTCACGCTGTCGGCGACCGGTCACTGCCCGCATCTGAGTGCCCCGGCCGCGACCATCGCGGCGATCAGGTCCTTCGCGGTCGATGATGGGCCGTGACCACCGGGACGAACCCATGAAACGCATGGCCGCGGCCGGCGAGACCGACTATGCGGTCTTCTCCTCGCTGCTCGAGGACAACGCCGAGGACCTATACGAGAACGCGCCCTGCGGGTATCTGTCCACGCTGCTTGACGGGCGGATCGCCAAGGTCAACAACACGCTGCTGAACTGGCTCGGCTATAGCCGGGACGAACTCGTTGGCCGCCGGTCGTTCTCCGATCTGCTCAATGTCGGCGGCAAGCTGTACTACGAGACCCACCTCGCACCGCTGCTCAGCATGCAAGGCGAGGTCGGAGGCGTGGCCCTGGAACTGCGGGCCGCCGACGGCACCCGCCTGCCCGTGCTGATCACCTCCGCGGTCAAGACCGATGACGCCGGAGAACCCATCCTCATCCGCACCACGATCTTCGACGCCAGGGACCGCCGGGCGTACGAGCGTGAGCTGCTGCGGGCCCGCGAGGAGGGTGACCGTGAGCGCGCGCGGCTGCAGGACCTGGTCGTGACCCTGCAGCGGAGCCTGCTGCCACCGGTCTTGCCGGTGGTGCCGAACCTGGACGCGGCCGCCCACTACTACGCCGCGTCGCCGGAGGAACTCGGCGGGGATTTCTACGACCTGTTCCCGCTCAGCGGGAACAGCTGGGGCCTGTTCCTCGGCGACGTGTGCGGCAAAGGCGCCCGCGCGGCGGCGCTGACCTCCCTGATCCGCTACACCCTGCGCACCGCCGCGGTGTACGACGGCGACCCCGGCACCGTGCTCCTGACCCTGAATACGGCCCTGCACGAGCAGTACCTGCGCGACGACCGGAGCTTCTGCACCGTGATCTTCGGCGTGCTCTCCTCCGACGGCGATGGCTTCACCGTGACGCTCGCCCGCGGCGGGCACGCTGCTCCGCTGCTGATGCGCGCCGACGGCACCGCCGACTACCTGCCCATGCCGCTCGGCCCGCTGATCGGGGCCTGGGCCGACGTCGTGTTTACCACCGTCACGATCCGGCTGAACCCCGGCGACACCTTGCTCCTGTTCACCGACGGGCTGACCGAGGCTCGCGCGGCCACCACGGACCCGTCCGGGCGTTACGGCGACGAAGCTCTCCGCGCCTTCGTCAGGGAGCTAGCCCCGACCACCGCCGCGGCCGCGGTCACCGCGATCATCGCTCTCCTGGACAGCCTCGGCGACGGCCGCCAGGACGACACCGCCGTCCTGGCGGTCGGAGCCACCGCCCCCGGACCGACACGCAAGCCATGACGCCGCCCCACCGCGCCCCACTCCCCGCCCCGCGGGACGATGTTGTGGTGTGGTTGTGACAACACACAGCGGAGTGTGCAGGATGTGACAACCATACAAACCGGGCTGAGGTGTGTGGGGTCAGAATGCATTGGTGGGGTCAGCGGGACGGCGCGGCACGGCGGCCGGGAGCCGTAAGGCGGGCCAAGCCGACCGGGCGGGAGAACTTCCCCGGCGCTCAACCTCGCCCGGATCGGCCGGGCCCGCCCCGATAACCCGCTGCCGTCAGCCTGAACCGGGCGAGCCAGGTTCAGCCTGATCCGGGTGAGACTCCTGATGGGACGCCCCGAACATCCGCTCGGCCCGGCTCACCATCTCCTCGGCCCGCTCCTGGAGCCGGCCGAACCGCCGCAGGGCCAGGCCGACCTGGTCTGCGAGCCAATCGCCCGGGTCAGGCCCCGCCCCCGGGTGCCCCGGGTGCCCCGCCCTGGGTGCCCCCGGGTGGCGCGCCCCCGGGTGCCCCGGGTGGCGCGGCGGCTCCGGCGGCTCCGGCGTGTCCGGCGGCTCCGGCGGCTCCGGCGGCTCGGGGTGCCCCCAGCCCTGGCTGTCCCGCCGTCCGCCGGTCCAGTGCCCCCGCCGCGCCCACCGAACATGCTCGTGCGGCCCGTCGCCAAACTCCCCGGCCCTCTCCTCGGCCTCACCCGCGAATCCTTCGGCCTCTTCCGCCGCCTCCTCGGCTTCACCGGCCACTTCCTCGGCCCGGTCGGCGGCCCGAGCGGCCAGGTCAGCCCGCTGCTGCGCCTCGTGCGCCGCGGCCCGCGCCTGCTCGGCCCGCCGCTGCGCCTGTTCCTGCTCGTCCGGGTCGGCCCAGCCGCGGGTCATCGCGGCCGCCTCAACGGCCAGGTCGGCGGCCTCGTGCGCCATCATGGCCGCCTCTTCCGCCTGCTCACAGCGTTCCCTGGCCCGCTCCGCGAGATCTTGCGCCTGTTCGGCCCGTTCGCTGGCCTCCGCTGCCTGCACCCTGGCCTGCGCCGCGATCTCCTGGGCCCTGACCTCGGCCACGCTGAGGCCGGCCTCTTCGGCCATCCGGGCGTACCAGTCTTCCTCGCGCGGCGTGGGCGGCGTCGCCCCTCCAAGTCCGTCCCCACCCGGGTCCGCTTCCGCCTCGGCCCCGGCGGCGCGCCTGGCCTCGCAGTAGGGCTCGCCGGTTTCGGCCATGCGCCGACGGGTGGCAGTCTTCCGCGCCTTGTCCTGAGTCATGATCATTTTCTTCCCGGCGGGTCGGCCCGCGTCTGCCCGCCACGGTGAATGGCATGACCTTCAAGATGCGCCCGAGTCATAGACCCTTGTCCTCGCGGCCATCGTCGGCGCGGGCCGGTCGCTGGCTCGGAAGCGGGCAGGTGGTGCGCTGCCTCTACCGGCAGGCTACCCCCGCGCCCGGCCGCCGGCAATGCGGAAAACCCCACCATCCGCCCGGGGGTCAGCACCACTTTCCCACGGTGCGCGAGTGGTGGCGGAGGCCGGAACCAGGGCCGTTCAGAAGATATTTGACAATCTTTTTTTCCCGAACGATCGGGCCTCGTGCGCCTGGCCGGCTCCAAGCTACAAACTGCCCTGGCGGGTCCCTGGGCGTTGGCTACGCCCGGCGACGCCGGTTGTGGAATCCTGGACCGGTGCATCTCCTGCCCGCGGAACGGCCCGCTCACCGCGTCATAGACGGTGAGCGGATCTGCCCGGCCATCGCCGCCCTGGATCCTCCCGAGGTGATCTGGGCCTGGGCCCGGCAGTTCGCCGTGCTGGCCGGCCGGTAACCGCGGCCCCCCATGGCGGATCTGGCGCTGGTCAACGCGAACGTGCTGACCATGGATCCCGCTCGGCCCCGGGCGTCCGCGGTGACGATCACCGGCGGCCGGATCGAGGCCGTGGCCGGGAGCCCAGCCGAGGCCAACCCAGCGGAGGTCAACCCAGCCGAGGTCAACCCGGCCCAGTTCAACGCAGCCCAGTTCAACGCAGCCCAGGTGGTCGACCTGCGCGGGGCGACCCTGCTGCCTGGCTTCAACGACGCGCACAACCACATGCTCGGGTTCGGCATGTCCCTGGCCGAGGTCGACTTGCGCTCACCGCCGATCGGCAGCCTGGACGAGCTGTACGCGGCGATCGCGGCCCGGGCCGCGGCGACCGCCCCCGGTGACTGGGTGGTGGGAGCCGGGTACGACCAGAACAAGCTGGGCGCCCATCCCCACCGCGACGCCCTGGACCGGGCCGCCCCCGGCCGGCGTGTCTGGCTGCGGCACACCTCAGGGCATATGTGCGTGGTGAACACCGACGTGCTGGCCGCGCTGGGGCTGGACGCCGTGGCCACCGAGGTGCCCGGCGGCCGGGTCGCCACCGACCCGGACGGACGCCCCAACGGTCTGCTCGAGGAGCGGGCCCAGGCGCTGATCGGGGCGCTGGTTTACCCGTACCCGCTGGCGGAGCTGACCGAGGCCATCGCCAGGGCCGCCGCGGTGTACCTGTCCGAAGGCATCACCAGCTGCACCGAGGCAGGTATCGGCGGCGGCTGGATCGGCCACAGCCCGGTCGAGCTGGCCGCCTACCAGGCCGTCCGGGATCAGGGCCGACTGGGCGTCCGGGTCGAGCTCATGGTGGCCGCCGAGGTGCTGCACGCCCTGGGCGCGCACCCCGACGATGGCCTGAACCTGGGCCTGGACCTGGGTATCCGGTCCGGGTTCGGCGACGACTGGCTCCGGATCGGCGCCGTGAAGATCTTCTCCGACGGCTCCCTGGTCGGCCGCACCGCCGCCATGCATGACCCCTACGCGGGGCCCGACGGACACCCCGACCCGGGCGCCGGGCGCGGCTACCTGCAGGCCGACGCCGCGGACCTGCAGGCCACGATCATCGCCGCGCACCGTTCCGGCTGGCAGGTCGCCACCCACGCGATCGGCGACCGGGCCATCGACGTGGCCCTCGACGCCTACGCCCGCGCGCTGGCCCAGTACCCGCGGCGGGACCCGCGGCACCGCATCGAGCACTTCGCCGTGACCCAGCCCGGCCAGGTCACCCGGGCGGCCGAGCTCGGCGTGGTCGCCGTGCCGCAGGGCCGGTTCGCGAGCGAGCTGGGCGACGGCATGCTGGCCGCGGTCGGCCCGGGACGGCAGGACTGGCTGTACCGGCAGCGCTCCCTGATCGAGGCGGGCATGGTCCTGCCCGGTAGCTCGGACCGGCCGGTCGTTGCCGGGACGCCGCTGCTCGGCATCGCCGACATGGTCACCCGGCGCACCGCCTCGGGCGCGCCGTTCAACCCGGCCGAGGCGATCACCGCGGCCCAGGCGCTGTACGCGTACACCGCCGGATCGGCCTACGCCAGCCGCCAGGAGCACGTCAAGGGCTCGATCATCGGCGGCCAGCTCGCCGACCTGGTGGTGCTGTCGGAAGATCCGACCGCCGTCAGCCCGGACCGCATCGCCGGCCTGCAGGTGCTCGCCACCCTGGTCGACGGCCGGTGCCGCTACGACAGCGGCGCGATCGACGGCTGGAGCTAGCCGGGGCCGCGTCGACCGCGGCCAGGGTGTTGGCGACGCCGCAGGTGGTGTCGTCACCAGAGCCGGGCGGTGGCCCGGCGCGCTCCTTCCGTGAGCGCCTCGAACTTGGCCCAGACGATGCTCGGGTGGATCTCCGGCGTGTAGCTGGCCTGGGAGGCGAAGCCGCAGTCGGCGCTGGCCACGACGTTTTCCCGGCCGACGAGCTCGGCGAAGCGCACGATCCGGTCGGCGATGACCTCCGGGTGCTCGACGATGCTGGTGGCGTGGCTGATGACCCCGGGCAGCAGGACCGTGTCCGGCGGCGGCTTGACCGACTCGAACACGTGATACGCGTGCTCGTGCCTGGGGTTGGCCGCCTCGAAGGAGAAGGCCCCGGCCTGGATCGTGAACAGCACGTCGATCAGGTCCGCCAGCGGCGCGTCGTGCACCCGCGGCCCCTCGTTGATGCCGTAGCAGGTGTGCAGCCGTACCCGGTCGCGGGGCAGGCCACGCAGGCCCCGGTTGATCGCGTCGACGTAACGGCCTGCCGTCTCGAGCTTGTCCGCCGCCGAACCGGTGCCGTAGCTGAACACGTCGGTCAGGAACGGGTCGTCGATCTGCAGGGTGAAGCCCGCGTCGATGATGGCCGCGTACTCCACGTGCAGCGCGTCGGCCACAGCGTTCAGGTACGCGCCCTAGGTCGGGTAGTACTCATTGCCGCCGACCCCGCTGGGCGCCACCGCGCAGACGAACACCTCGTCCGGGCTGGACCCGACGCCCGGGCTGGTCGCGGCGCGGAGCAGGTCGAGGTCGCGGCGCAGGCGGTCCTGCCCGGTGTAGGACACCGGCCCGGTGCAGCCAAGCGGGACGATAGGGACGGCCGCCCCGCCGGCCATCGCCCTGGCGAAGTACTGCTCGTAGTACTCCGGGAAGCTGTCGACCTCGGCCCGGAACGTGTCAAGCGCGCTGTGGCCCGGACGGGGCTCGAACCCGCTCAGCCGCTGCCCGATGTAGGCGAAGAACCCGGACTTGGTCTGCTCGCCGTCGCTGACCACGTCCAGCCCCGCCGCGCGCTGGCGGGTCACGACGTCTGTCACCGCCTGACGTTCGGCCTCGGCCAGCGCGGCCGGGTCTACCGGCTGCCCGCGGGCCGCCGCCCTCATCAGGTCAAGCAGCGCCGCCGGGCGGGCCAGGCTGCCGACGTGCGTGGTGCGGATGCGATCGGTGCTGTGCTGCATGACAGGCAGCTTGCCAGAAAAACGGTTCCGGACCCGAGCCCTCCCGGTGCGAAACTGAGCCCGTGCGAACTAGGCCCGTGGACGACCAGCCGCTCGCCCGGCTCGCCGCCATCACCGAAGCGGCCGGCGGCAGCAGCGCCGCGCTCGCCGCCGCGGTGGCCCGAGCCCGCCTCGGCCCGGGCTCGTGCGCGGTCGTGCTCGTCGAGGGCATGAGCGACCAGGCCGCGCTCGTCACCCTGGCCGGGCGCTGCGGCCGGGACCTGAGCGGCGAGGGAGTTTTCGTGGTGCCGATGGGGGGCGCGACCAACATCGGGCATTTCCTTGAGGTGTTCGGCCCTCGCGGGTTCGGCGTCCGGCTGGCGGGCCTGTGCGACGAGGGGGAGGAGCCCGCCTTCCGCTGCGGCCTGGAACGGGCCGGCCTGGCAGCCGGCCCGGGCCGGGCCGGCCTGGAACGACTCGGTTTCTTCGTCTGCGTCACCGATCTGGAGGACGAGCTGATCCGCGCGCTCGGTGTCGCGGTGACCGAGCAGCTGATCCAGGCGCAGGGTGAACTCGGCCCGTTCCGCACCTTCGCCAAGCAGCCCGCGCAGCGGGCCAGGCCCCGCGAACAGCAGCTGCGGCGCTTCCTGGGCACCCGCTCCGGCCGGAAGATCCACTACGGCCACGTGCTCGCCGGAGCGCTCGACCTCACCCAGGTACCCTGCCCGCTGGCCGGCGTCCTCGCCCATGTCTGACCCGATCAGGGCCCTTGTCTTACCCATCAGATGTCTACCCGGTCAGACAAAGACCCCTGCGGCCGTCCGGCTTATCGTGGCTTCACCGCTGCTCGACGATCTCCATCCCGTTGCCGTCCAGGTCGCGGAAGGCGAACATGGGCGGGACGCCATCCCAGCGCAGCACGTCGTCGGCATCGACGCCGCTGGCTCGCAGCCCGGAGTGCAGGTCGTCGGCGTCTGGCGTCACGAACCTGATGCCGGTCTCGACCCCGGCCGGAAGTCCCTCGTGTGAGCGCACCAGCGCGATCGACGTCGCTGCTCCGGCCGGCGCCACCTCGATCCAGCGCCTGCCACCGCCCATGTCGACGTCGAGCCGCTTTTCCAGGCCCAGCGTGCCGACATAGAACTCCAGCGCCCGGTCCTGGTCTGTGACCGGTACGCCCACGGTGCGCACGCCGGTGATCTTGCCTTGGATGGTCATGTCTTCTCCTCGGTGGGTTCGCAGTTCAGACGACGAGACCCCGCCAGGATCATCGGCACACACCCCTATGCGGGCGGCGGCTTACCCGGGGCTCCTTGGCTCCAGGGCGAGCAGCTTCTCGACCACCTCGGTCAGGTTTTCGCCGACGACGTCGGGCGGTGCGAAGATCGCGCCGAAGGCACCGGACTTGCGGCTCACCCAGGCGGTGGTCAGGCCGGCTCGCTTGGCGCCGTGGCAGTCCCAGTCGTGCGCGGCGACCAGCGCCATGCGCTCGGGCGGCACGCCCATGACTTCCGCGGCGTACAGGTACACCACGGTGGCCGGCTTCCACCGGTAGACCTCGCCGACCGAGATCACCCGGTCCACCAGCGCCCCGAGTCCGGAGCGGTTGATGAATGACGAGGCTAGGAACGAGGATCCGTTCGTCAGACAGGCCACTTGCAGGCCGGCCTCGGTCAAGGTGGTGACCGCGGACACCGCGTCGGGGAAGGCCGGCAGTTCGCTGAACCCGGCCATGATCTGCGCCACCTGCTCATCGCTGATCGAATAGCTGGTGAGCCCGCGCAGCGAGGATTCGGCCACGTCGCTGAACGTCGCGTAGTCGCCGGTCGCGGACAGCGCCATGCCGTCCCGCAGCGTGCGGGTGTACCAGGCTTCGAGCAGGTACGGCGGCTGGCCCGCCTCGGTGAGCCGCTCGCGCAACGGCTCGAGCGACATCAGCGTCTCGATCATGTCGAAGGCGACCACGGCCGGGCGGTAGGTCATGACCATCGGGGATTCGTCGGTCATGACGACCCGAGATTCGCCAGCGCGTCCTCGATGGCCCGGTGGAACGTCGGGAACGCGTAGGGCATGTTCCGCAGCGTGGCTACGGGCACCTCGGCCCGGACCGCGACCTGCAGGGCGGATAGCACCTCACCGCCGTAGGGCCCGGCTGAGCTCGCGCCGACCAGCACCGACCGTCCGGCGTCCTCGACGACCTTGATGAAGCCGTCGTTGCCCGCCTTGTGTATCCAGCCCCGGGACGACGCCGGGACCTGGGTCATCCCGGTGCGTACCCGCAGTCCGGCGGCCCGGGCCTGGCCCTCGGTCTGGCCGACGCTGCCGATTTCCGGGTCGGTGAACGTGACCCTGGGCACCGCCCGGTAGTCGGCCTGTTCGCCGCCCTGGCCGAGGATGTCGCGCACCACGATGCCGGCCTGGTACATGGACATGTGGGTGAACGCGCCCTTGCCGGTCACGTCGCCGAGCGCCCACACGCCGTCCGCGGCGCGCATCCACCCGTCGGTAGGGATCGACCCGGCGGAGGCGTCAAGATCGGCTGCGGCGACGCCGAGCGCGGCCAGGCCGGCCCGGCGGCCGGTAGCGACCAGCAGCCGTTCGCCGGTCACGGTGGTGTCGCCCAGGTGCACCGTGAAGCGGGTCCCGTCGTGGCTGACCCGCTCGGCCGGGGAGTTCGTGTGCACGATGATGCCCTCGGCGGCGAAGATCCGCTCGATCAGCTCGCTGGCCTCGGGTTCCTCGAACGACAACAGCCTGGGCAGCGCCTCGACCACCGTGACCGCCGCGCCGAAACGCGCGAATACCTGGGCGAATTCGGCGCCTATCGCCCCTCCGCCCAGGACGATCAGCGACTCCGGCACCTGCTCGGCTTGCACGATGTCCCGGTTGGTCCAGTACGGGGTGCCGGCCAGGCCCTCGATCGGCGGAATGGCGGGCTCGGTCCCGGTCGCGATGACGATGCCCCGGCGAGCCTGGAAAACCCGCCTGCCCGCGCCGGAGCTTCCCTCGCCGGTGCTGCCTTCGCCGGTGCTGCCTTCGCCGGTGCTGCCTTCGCCGGAGCTGCCTTCTTCGGCGCGGACCGTCACCTGGCCCGGCGCGGTGATCGTGCCGGACCCGCGGACCAGGTGGCCGCCTTTGCCGATGAACCGGTCCGCCGCCTTCTTATCATTCCAGTAGTCGGTGGCTTCTTCCCTGATCCGCAGCGCGACTGGTGACCAGTCCGGGGTCACGGTCGACGTCCCGGCCAGGCCGGGTACCCGCCTGGTTTCCGCGATCAGATTCGCCGCCCGAATCATCATCTTGGAAGGTATGCACCCGTAGTACGGGCATTCACCGCCGACAAGACGAGATTCCACGGCGGTGACGTGCAACCCGGCTTCGGCCAGGGCTCCGGCCGCATACTCGCCGCCCGGCCCCATGCCGATCACGACCACATCTGTGGGCTCTGGTTGGTCCATGCCGTGCTCCTGCCCGTTGCGGCTTCCCATCATGCCGCCCCGGGCCGGTCAGGCCAAGCTTTTCGCCGGTCAGGTGGTGTCGCCGTCGTCCTCTAGGTCCGAAATGTCCAGTTCGGGCTGGCCTTGCACGAAGGCGTCGGGATTCTCCAGGTCATCGGCCACAGGCAGCAGGTCCGGGTGCGCCCACAGCGCGTCCCGGCCCTCGATGCCCCTGGCTTCGGTCAGGCCCTGCCAGATCGTGGTCGCTTCCCGCAGCCTGCGCGGGCGCAACTCGAGCCCGACGAGCGTGGCGAACGTGCGCTCCGCGGGACCGCCGGTGGCCCGGCGGCGCCTGATCGCCTCGGCCAGCGCGTCGGCGTGCGTCAGGCGTTCTCCCGCGGCCGCTCTGACCACCGTCGCCACCCAGCCTTCGACCAGCGCCAGCGCGGTCTCGAGCCGGGACAGCGCGGCCTTCTGCGCGGGCGTGTCCTCCGGCCGGAACAGGCCTTCGCCGGACAGCGCGTCGCGCAGCGCCTCGGGGTTGGTGATGTCGACCTCAGGCATTGCCTCCTGCAGCCGCGCCACGTCGACGGTGATGCCGCTGGCGTACTGCTCGACCGCGCCCAGCAGGTGCGCGCGCAGCCACGGGACGTGCGCGAACAGCCGCTGGTGAGCGGCTTCCCGCAGGGCGAGGAAGATCCGGACCTCGCCGGCGTCGACCGAAAGCCCCTGGCCGAACTCCGCCACCCCCGCGGGCAGCAACGCAGCCGTGCCCTCCGCGCCGAGCGGCAGTCCGATGTCAGAGGAGCCGACCACCTCGCGGGCGAGTTCGCCCACCGCGGTCCCGGTCTGGCTGCCGATCATAGCCCCGCCGATCTGGCGCATCATGGCGGCCAGCCCGCCGAGGCCGCCGAGCCCGCCCGCACCGCCGCCGAGGGCACCGAGCGCCTGCCGCAGTTCCTCCGGGGCGTCCTCGCCGAGCTGCGCGGAATCCGCGTTGAACATGCCGCTCATGGCCTCGACGCCCTTGGCGGCGATCGGGTCGCAGAACTTCGCCCACACCGGGAAGGTGGCCTCGAGCCACTCGGACCGGCTCCAGGCCTCGATCTTGCGGACGCCGGACGGGAACGCGGTGGCCTCGTCCAGCCACAGGTCGGCCAGCCTGACCGCCTCGGTGATCTCGCGGCGCTGCGCGTCCAGGACGCTCGGGTCTCCGGCCGCCACGATCGCGTGCCGGGCCACGTTCTTGGCCAGGTCCCAGTTGACCGGGCCGCCGCGCCAGGACAGCATGTCGGCGAACTGCCTGAGCGCATCGGCGAACTGCTGGGGATCGCCCATCGCCCCGAAGGGCCCCGGCGGTCCGCCGTCGGCGGGACCGCCCGCACCTGGCTGCCCGGGGCCACCAGGTCCGGAGGATCCCTGGCCGCCCTGGTCTTCTGGCTTGTCGGGCAGACCGAAGCCGAACGGCCGGTCAGCCATCGTTGGCTCTGGGGCAGGATGGAAGGGTCATGACCGTCACGTTATCTCGGAGGAAGCACACTGTGACAAACGCCCGGCGGCCGGTTCGCCAGGAGCGCACCGACGAGCGTCACCAGACTATGCCCGTAGTGGCGGTGACGGGAGCGGCGGGCGGCATCGGGCACGCCCTGACCGTCCGGCTCGCTTCCTCGCCGCGGGTCAAGAAGGTGATCGCGATTGACAGCCAGAGAGGCGACATCGCGGGCGTGACGTGGCGGGTCGCCGACGTACGCGACCCGGCGCTGGCGGGCCGCCTGAACGGCGTGGATGTCGTCGTGCACGCCGATTTCGACCTGACCCCCGACTCCGATGCCCGGCAGCGCCGGGCCTTCAATGTCCGGGGCGCGCAGACCGTGCTCACCGCCGCCGCGGCAGGCCGGATCGGGCGCGTGGTGCTGGTGACCAGCGCCATGGTCTACGGGGCCCGCCCGGACAACGAGGTCCCGCTGTCGGAGCAGGCCCCGCTGGCCGCCGACGCGGATAACAGCGTGGCCGGGGACCTGCTCGAGGTCGAGCAGCTCGCCCGCCGCTCGCCGCGGGCCAACCCGGGCATGGCGGTGACGGTGGTGCGGCCCGCCGCCCTGGTCGGGGCCGGCCCAGATCCCGTGGACACGCTGGTGACCAGGCACTTCGAGGCACCCCGGCTGCTGACCGTGAAGGGCTGCGCGCCCAGATGGCAGTTCTGCCACGTCGACGACCTCAGCTCCGCGCTCGAGTTCGCGGTGGGCGGCGAGATCGACGGCGGCTTCGCGGTGGGCAGTGACGGCTGGCTCGAGCAGGAGGAGGTCGAGCGGATCAGCGGGCTGAAGAGCATCGAGCTGCCCGCCCGGCTGACGCTCGGAACCGTGCAGCGGCTGCACCAGGTCGGCCTGACCCCGGCGCCGGCCATGGACCTGCGCTACGTGCTGTACCCGTGGGTGGTGGACTGCGCCGCGCTGCGCGAGGCCGGCTGGCGTCCGGCGTTCGGCAACGCCGACGCGCTGCGCGTCCTGCTCGACCAGCGCCAGGGCAGGCACGCCGTGGCCGGCCGCCGTATCGCGCGCAAGGAGGCAACGATCACCGCCGCGGGCGCCGCGGGCGCCACGGTCGCGGTCATCGGCACCGCCGCCATCGTCCGCCGCGCCCGTCGCCGCCACCGCAGCTGACCAAGCCGCCGGACCGCACCGAGGCGCCAGACCGCACCGGCCCACCGGACCGAGACGAGCATCTTTAGGTGCGCGGGCCGTCAAGGTATCGTTGTGCGATGAGCGTTGTGCGCTTGGCGGCGGTGCGTGCGTCCGAGCTGTCGCTGGACGAGGTCCGGGCCGCCGTCGCCGATCCCGCCGCGGGCGGCATCGCGTTCTTCGCGGGCGCGGTCAGGAACGAAGATCGCGGACGCGTTGTCACCGGCCTGTCCTACTCCGCGCACCCGTCCGCCGAGGCTGAGCTGCGGCGCGTCGCCACCGAGATCGCCGAGAAGTTCCGCCTGCTCGCCGTCGCCGCGGTCCACCGCGTCGGTGACCTGGCCGTGGGTGATCTGGCGGTCGTCGTGGCCGTGGCCTGCTCGCACCGGGGGGAGGCGTTCGACGCGTGCCACGCCCTGATCGACGAGCTGAAGGCCACGGTGCCGATCTGGAAGCATCAGCGCTTCGCCGACGGCCAAAGCGAATGGGTGGGCAGTGCCTGACGCTCAGATTCCGCGCGTAGTCTTCGCACCATGTCCCGACGCTCTCTGACGCTGCTCATTGCCTCAGTCGGCACGGCCGCAGCGATCGCGGTCAGCGTGCTCATACCGGTGCCTTACGTCATCGAAGGACCGGGGCCGACGCTGAACACGCTGGGTAGCTTGTCAGGCACGCCGCTGATCACGATCTCCGGGCACCCCACCCATCCCACCAGCGGGCACCTGAACATGGTGACGGTGGCCGTTGCAGGCGGTCCCGGCGTCAAGGTGAACATCTTCAGAGCGCTGGCGGCCTGGCTCAATCCGGACAACGCGGTCGTGCCGGAATCGGAGATCTACCCCCCCGGCGAGTCCCCCAAGCAGAGCCAGCAGCAGGACACGGCGGAGATGACCGGCTCGCAGCAGACCGCGACCGCCGCGGCGCTGACCGAGCTGCACATCCCCTTCACCACCGAAGTGGTCGTCGTGCAGACGGTGTCCGGCTATCCCGCCGACGGCGTGCTCAAGGCCGGCGACGTGATCACCGCGGTGGACGGCAAGCCGGTGACCGGGCCGTCGGGCCTGACCGGGCTGATCTACGCTCATCCCGCGGGCAGCACGCTGACTGTGACCATCGACAGGAACGGCACGACCCAGCAGCTCCAGGTCGGCACCAAGCAGTCCGGTGGTCATTCCGTGATGGGCGTGGAGATCCAGCAACAGTACAAGTTCCCGTTCACAGTGACGATCAGCGTGGGCAATATCGGCGGTCCTAGCGCGGGCATGATGTTCGCCCTAGGCATCATCGATAAGCTGACCACGCTCGACCTGGCTGGCGGCAAGTTCATCGCCGGCACCGGGCAGATCACCGCCGCCGGCCAGGTGCAGGCGATCGGCGGCATCCAGCAGAAGATGGTGGGCGCGCGTGAGGCGGGCGCGACCATCTTCCTGACCCCGGCGTCGAACTGCTCGGATACCACCGGCGCCGTGCCCGCGGGGCTGCGCCTGGTGAAGGTGAGCACCCTGACCCAGGCCGTTGATTACCTGGAGGACATCAAGGCGGGCAAGTCCGTCCCCGGCTGCTGACCCCGGACCCCGGGGCCCCGGGCCGCCCTCCAGAAGCTCCACCGGAAGCAAGCCGGCAGGCGCAGAACGCACATTCGGGTCCGTTCGGCTAATAGATTGAGCTCCTATGAAGGTTGCTGACGCGGTTGCCTTTGCCGGCCACGAAGTGCACGTGTGCCGCTACCGTGAGGCCCGCACGCTGCTGCGCTGGCTCGGACCCGACCTGCGCGGCCTGCGGGTGCTCGACGTGGCGGGTGGCGACGGGTACTGGGCGGCCCAGGCGCGCCGGCGGGGAGCCTGGGCGGTCGCGCTCGACATCGCCGACGCCAAGCTGCAGTGGGGCCATCGGCTCGCCGCGCCGGCCGCGCTGGTCCGCGGGGACGCGCTCGAGCTGCCGTTCGCCGACGCGAGCTTCGACCGGGTCATGTCCATCTGCGCGATCGAGCACTTCGACGACGGCGCCCGGTCACTGGACGAGATGGCCCGGGTGCTTGCCCCGGGCGGTGAGCTGGTGATGTCAGCGGACGCGCTGACGCTGGCCCAGCGGTGGCCGCGGCTGTACCGGGCGCACTGCGAGCGGTACCACGTCAAGCGCACCTACTCCCACGACGACCTGACCGGGCTGCTCGCCGCGCGCGGCTTCGACGTGATCACGCATCAGTACCAGTTCAGGACCCGGTGGGCGCAGCAGATGTACCTGGGTCTGTCCGCTTACGGCGGCAAGGTCGGGTTCAACGCGGCTGCGCCGGTAATGCCGCTGGTCGCCGCGTCGGATCGAGGGGCGCGCGGCGACGGGGGCGCCATCGTGCTGATCCGCGCCGGGCGGCGTTCCCGGCCTGCGGACGAGCCGGGGGGAACTGCTCCTCGGCCGCTCGGCGCAGGGCGTAGGCTTCATAGTTGACGGGACATCCACGAAGGCGTGCCGGGGCCGTGCGGGTCGACGCGTGCTCTGCGTTGCAGTCTGCCCGGGTGGCCCAGGAGAGGAGCAAGTGCGGTCGTGGCACCTCGCGTACTAGTTGATGCGACCGACGTGCCAGCCGACCGGGGTGCGCTCGGCCGGTACGTTGACGGGCTGATCGGCGCGCTCGATGCGGCGGGCGCGGATATGGCCGTGGTCTGCCAGCGCGCCGACGAGGAGCGCTACGGGCGGCTCGCTCCCGGGGCGCGCGTGGTCACCGGCCCGACGGCGCTCTCGCACCGGTCCGCCCGGCTGGCCTGGGAGCAGAGCGGGCTGCCGGTGGTGGCCCAGCAGGTGAACGCCGACGTCATCCACGTGCCGTACTACTCGATGCCGCTGCGACCGGGCCGGCCGACCGTGGTGACCGTGCACGACGTCACCTTCTTCACCGAGCCCGAGCTGTACAGCTCGGTCGGCGCCATGTTCTTCAAGTCGGCGATCCGGACGGCCGCGCGCCGCGCGGCCCGGC
>Ga0302184_10000547_pt1 | contig 24552 bp, 21 predicted proteins | sample I_Palsa_N3_3_FD_200233 | JGI IMG/M metagenome (GOLD analysis project Ga0302184, IMG submission 200233) | Peat permafrost microbial communities from Stordalen Mire near Abisko, Sweden - I_Palsa_N3_3 | ecosystem: Environmental > Terrestrial > Soil > Palsa > Peat permafrost | place: Sweden...
TGGCGATGGCCGGCGCGCGGCCGTGGATGGAGTGCATCCCGTAGCTGTTCACGTAGTACGGCAGCCGGGAGGAGCAGCCGATCCCGGAGATGACGACGACGTTCTCCCTCGGCACCTCGAGCTCGGGCAGGAACGCCTGGAAGGCGGCCAGGATGGCGTAGTCCCCGCAGCCCGGGCACCAGCGCACCTCCTGATCAGATTTAAAGTCTTTAGCCGCGGAACGAACGGTGGCTCGAGGAACCAGGCTAAGCGAGGCGAGCCGGTGGCCTGGATGCCCCGACATGGGTTCGTCCTTCTCGGCAGGGCCATGACCGTTGGTCTCAGACATGCCCGATCACATCCTCTATGACGCCCGCGAGCTCGGCGGACTGGAAGGGCAGGCCGCGGACCTGGTTGTAGGAGATCACGTCGACCAGGAAACGGCCGCGCAGCAGCAGGGCGAGCTGGCCGAGGTTGATCTCGGGCACGAGTACCTTGTCGTAGCGGCGCAGCACTTCGGCCAGGTTCGAGGGGAACGGGTTCAGGTGGCGCAGGTGCGCCTGGGCGACGGCGCCCCCGGCGTTGCGCACCCGCCGGACCCCGGCCCCGATGGCGCCGTAGGTCGAGCCCCAGCCGAGCACCAGGACGCGGGCGCTGCCGTCCGGGTCGTCGACGTCGAGCGGCGGGATGTCGGCGGCGATCCCGTCGATCTTGGCCTGGCGCAGCCGGACCATCCGGTCGTGGTTGTCAGGGTCGTAGGAGATCGTCCCGGTGACGTCGGCCTTCTCGATGCCGCCGATCCGGTGCTCGAGCCCGGGGGTGCCCGGAATCGCCCACGGCCGGGCCAGCGTCACCGGGTCGCGCCGGAACGGCTCGAATTCTGTACCGCCTTCTGTACCGCCTTCCGGGGCCACCGCGAAGCTGAATTCCTGGCTCAGGTCGGGCAGGTGAGCGGTGGCCGGGATGTGCCACGGCTCCGAGCCGTTGGCCAGGGAGCCGTCGGAGAGCAGGATGACCGGGGTGCGGTACTTTATCGCGATCCTGGCGGCCTCGATCGCCACGTCGAAGCAGTCGGCGGGACTGGCGGCGGCGACGATCGGGATGGGCGATTCCCCGTTCCGGCCGAACATCGACTGCAGCAGGTCGGCCTGCTCGGTCTTGGTCGGCATCCCGGTGGACGGGCCGGCTCGCTGGATGTTGCAGACGATCAGCGGCAGCTCGACCGACACGGCCAGGCCGACGGTCTCGGCCTTCAGCAGAATGCCGGGTCCGGAGGTGGTGGTGACGCTCAGCGAGCCCCCGAACGAGGCGCCGAGGGCCGCGCCCACGGCCGCGATCTCGTCTTCGGCCTGGAACGTGCGGACCCCGAAGCGCTTGTGCTTGGCCAGCTCGTGCAGGATGTCCGAGGCCGGGGTGATCGGGTAGGAGCCGAGGAACAGCGGCAGGCCGGCCAGCTGCGAGGCGGCGATGAGGCCGTAGGCCAGGGCCGTGTTGCCGACGATGTTCCGGTAGGTGCCGGACGTCAGCGGCGCGGGCTTGACCTCGTACCTGACGGAGAACGCCTCGGTGGTCTCGCCGAAGTTCCAGCCGGCCTGGAACGCGGCCACGTTGGCCTGCATGATCTCGGGCTTGCTGGCGAACTTGGCCTTGAGGAAGCCGAGCGTGCCGTCGGAGGGCCGGTCGTACAGCCAGGACAGCATGCCGAGCGCGAACATGTTCTTCGCCCGCTCGGCGTCCTTCCTGGTGATGTCGAAGGCCTCGAGCGCCTTGACGGTCATCGAGGTGATCGGCACCGCGTGCACGTTGTACTGCTCGAGCGACGCGTCCTCCAGCGGGCTGGCCGGATAGCCGACCTTGGTCAGGTTCCGCTTGGTGAACTCGTCGGTGTTGACGATCAGGTCCCCGCCCCGCGGCAGGTCCTTGATGTTGGCCTTCAAGGCGGCGGGGTTCATCGCGATCAGGACGTCCGGCGCGTCGCCCGGCGTGAGGATGTCATGGTCGGCGAAATGCAGCTGGAAACTCGAAACGCCTGCGAGAGTGCCTGCCGGGGCCCGGATTTCGGCCGGGAAATTCGGCATGGTGGACAGGTCGTTACCGAAGACGGCGGTCTCCTGGGTGAACCTGTCTCCCGCGAGCTGCATGCCGTCACCAGAGTCGCCGGCGAATCTGATGATGACGTGATCGAGCTTCTGGACCTGCTTGGTCACAGTAGGAAGACCTCCTCCGCGCGCCGCAGCCCTGCGCTTCGCAGCGCACCACCCACGGCCGGGGGCATGAGTTCAGGACGGGACACAGCTTACGCCGAAACAAGCGTCCTAACGAACGTTCAGGAGGCCCGCGATATTCCCCGGGCCACGTCCCGTCGGCTGCCGTCGTTCAACTTCTGACAGTAGTTTGGGACAGATTCCGTGTCATCATGCCACTGCCGGAATGCGAGGGTGACCCTGGGAGGTGTATGGCTGTGCACGGTTATGCGCTGCGGGCAGCCCACCGGGCGTCCGCGGTCGCCGGGCTGACCACCGCGGTAGTCGTGCTGATGGCTGGATTCGCTCTCGTCGGGGTCGGCGTGGCCGGCGCGGGCGGCGCGGGCGCCGGGATCGCGGTCGCGGTGGTGCTGACCGCGGTCAGCTACGCCTGCTGTGACCGCCTGGCGCTTTCCGCGATGCTGGCCCGGCCGGTCAGCGAGGTGGAGCAGCCCGAGCTCTACCGCCTGGTCCGGGAGCTGAGCAAGGCCGCCCGGCTGCCGGTGCCGCGCCTGTTCGTGTCCCCGGCCGGGCAGCCGAACTCCTTCACGGTCGGCCGCAGCCCGCGCACCGCGACGGTGTGCTGCACGGAGGGCTTGCTCCGGGTGCTGGATGAGGCCGAGCTTCGCGGCGTGCTCGGACACGAGCTCGCCCACGTGTCCGGCCACGACATCCTGGCCTCGTCGATGTGCGCCGGCCTGGCCACCGTGATCACCTTCCCGGTCGGCCTGGTCAGGTTCGCACGTCCCGGCGCTGGGCGCGCCAGCCGCGTCGGCGGTGCCAGCGGTGTCCCGGCCGTCGCCCGGGCTGACGGCGGGTCCGGCTCAGGCCTGGACGCCAGGCCCGGCTCCGGCCTGGGCCTGGGCGAATCGCTGCTGTTGCTGGTGCTCGGCCCCGTTGCCGCGGTCCTCGTCCGGCTCGCCGTGAGCCCGGAGCGCGAATACCGGGCCGACGCGACAGGCGCCCTGCTGACGGGCGACCCGGTGGCCCTGGCCAGCGCCCTGCGCAAGGCCGATGCCGGGGTCAATGGGTCGGAGGAGCAAGCGCTGGCTCCCGACGGCCGACGACTCTCGGTCGGCCACCTGATGATCGTCGGCCCGTTCCGTCCCGAGGGTATCGCCCGGCTCTTCGGGACCCACCCGCCCGTGGCCGAGCGGCTCCGCAGGCTGGAGGCGCTGGCCGGCTACCGCCGCTGACCCGCTAGCTCAGCGGTAGTTCACGAACTGCAGGGCGAAGTCGAACTCCTTGCCCTTCAGCAGCGAGATGACCGCCTGCAGATCGTCCTTCTTCTTGGCCGAAACGCGCAGCTCCTCCCCCTGGACCTGGGCCTTGATGCCCTTCGGCCCCTCGTCCCTGATGATCTTGGAGATCTTCTTGGCGTTGTCCTGGGTGATGCCCTCCTTGAGGGCCACCCCCATCCTGTACTCCCGGCCGGACGGCTTGGGGTCGTCCGGCTCCAGTGTCTTGAGCGAGACGCCGCGCTTGACCAGCTTGTCCTTGAACACGTCAAGGACCGCTAGCGCGCGCTCTTCGCTGTTAGCGCGGATGTCGACCGCGTGCTCGCCGGACCAGGCGATGGACGCGCCGACGCCACGGAAGTCGAACCGGTTGCCGATCTCCTTGGCCGCCTGGTTGAGCGCGTTGTCGACTTCCTGGCGGTCGAGCTTGGAAACGATGTCGAAAGAAGAGTCTTGAGATGCCACGGTCCCAGGCTAGACGGGCGCGCGCCGGCCGTCACGCCGAACGCGCCGGCCGCGCCCCGGTACCGCGGGCCAAACCGCTGGCGCCAGGCGGCGGCGGCAGCGCCCGCCGTGCGGCCAGCCTGCTCATCAGCACGAATCTGTGTCGTTCCGCCTCAAACACAGTCGGCTTACCGTGTGGTCGCGTCTTGGGCTATCCTTCTCTGAGCCACCAGGACTGGCGGCGCACGGCAGGTTGCCCGAGTGGCCAAAGGGAGCGGTCTGTAAAACCGTCGGCTCAGCCTACGTTGGTTCGAACCCAACACCTGCCACACCATTTTCGCAGGTCAAAGCCGGTGTCATCGGATGGTGGCACCGGCTTTTGCGTGCCGGGGCGAGCGGTTCGCGGACCGTCTGTGGGCCAGCTGTGGGCCGGGCCGGATGGCGGGCTATCGTTCTAATATTTGGCTTTGAGCTGGTTAAACGTTTGTCGATAGGGCTGCCGGGATGGCCCGTGGTCGGCGTGACTTGTGGGCTGTCGGCGGGCCGGCCAGGGAGATCACGGACGCATAGCGGACGGCGTCCGCGCTCATCGCGTTTGTGCAACCGCTGGTCTTTCCACTGAGTCGCGCGGTCGGTGCAAACCGCTGGCTTTCTCACGGACGGGCACGGACCAGGTCCTTCGGGCGGTCCGAGGACACGGCCGATGTGCTGGTTGAGCTGGTCGTCGTGGCCGTGGATGCAGTGGGTGTAGACGGTGAGCAGGACCGCGACGCTGTTCCCGGCCCTGGCGGCGATCTGGGCCGGGTCTCCTCCGGCGTTCAGCCATAGCGACAAGGCGGCGTGACGTAGGTCGTAGGGGCGCCTGGCGAGCCCGCTGGCGTCGAGTTCGGGCCCGAGGGCGAGAGCGCGGGCGGCGTGCCAGGCGCGGCCGTAGACCGATTCGCTGAGCGGGCCGCCGCGGGTTCCCTGGAACAGCCGGCCGTCGGGCGCGGTGCCGTAGGCGTTGACGTGCGTGCGGAGCATGGCGACTAGCACCGGAGGGACCGGGACCATCCGGATCGCCCCGTGCGGCCGGTGCTTGAGCCCGCGCTGCTCGTGGCTGGTGCCGGTGCTGGTCCAGGCAGCGGCGGTCCTGGGCGTGGCCGTGGCGAGCCGGAGCACGCCCCATCCGGAGGCGGGCAGGTGGCAGTCAGCGAGGCGCAGGGCGACGGCTTCCTCTGGGCGAAGCGCGGCGTAGTACAGGCAGCCGAAGAAGGCGGTCAGCTCCGGCCGGGTCTGGGCGACCGCGTCCAGCAGCGCGCTGACCTGGTCCGGGCTGGCCACGACGGCGGGGTCGAGGGCCGCGGATGACTGAGGCACCCGCCAGCCGAAGTTGTCCAGCGGGTTGCCCGGCAGCAGCCCAGCCTCGGCCGCGTAGCTGAGCGCGCCGTGCAGGACGGCGCGCTTGCGGATGATGGTGTTGGCGGCGGCCCGGCTGCCGTCCAGCCGGAACGTCAGCGCCTCCAGTGCGGCGCGCAGCACGTCCGGCTCGCTGAGGCAGGCGACGGGCAGGGATGCCTGCTGCGCCCAGTCGAGGATCCGCGCGGAGGCGCAGCCCGGTTCGGCCGGGCGGGCGGGGTTGAAGGCGTGCTGGTACAAGGCCGTGCGCAGCTCCAGCGGACCGGGCCGGCCACGTCCACCGGGCCGGGTCAGTGCGGGCGTGACTGTAGCGAGCGCCTCGGCCACGCTGGCGCGGGAGTGGGCGGCCAGGGACGGCCATTTCATCACGGTGTATGCGGTGGCCTCCTCGTACCAGGTGACGATCGCAGGTTCGGGAATGTGCCATTCCGCCGGCTCGCCCGTCAGCGGATCGAAGTCCAGGCCCATCCGGGCCGCGCGGACCAGTTCGGCCCGGTAGCTGTCGGCGAGCTTCCTGGTGATGAACGACTTTGACTTGCTGCGGCCTGCCGCCCGCCAGCGGACTTCGAACGGTCGGCGGCGGCCAGGGCGTCGGCGGATCGCGTGCACGCTTACATCGAACCTGTTCATGGTTGCCTCCTGTCTCGCAGGCGACCCGTCCAATGCCGATTCTCACACCCGAAGCAGGCACCACCCAGCTCAGCATGTCGAACTGAGCCGCGCTCAGGTAAATCTGCCGAACGTTCCACTTGTGCCCCCGGGTTCTCCACTCCAAGTTCCGCTGGCCGTGACGCCGGTATGGTGTCGTCGTGGAGACGGCGGACGATGTAGCGCGGCTGGCGGAAGAGTGCGCGATCATCCGGCAGGCGGTCGCGCTGGCGGCCTGGGTGAGGCCGGAGGGGAAGGCGCTGACCAGGGTGGGGGTGCTACGCAAGCCAGCGGTGTCGGCCGCGTGCGCGGCCATCGGGATTCGAGTACCGGAGCGGTTCCGGTCGGCGGCGGACGTCCCGGGCCTGCACCGGCCGTGGACCGCCGCTCTTGCCCTCGGCATTCTGGTGATCGCTCACGACCGTGCGGTCGCCGGTCCCGAATTGGAGGGGTGGCCAGGAGAGGGAGACAGCGCCGGGCGCTGGCTCGATGCCCTGCGCGCGGTCTGTGGCGACATCACCGGGGGAGCGGCCGATGCCAGTCTGGGACTGCTGGTCCTCGCCCTGGCCCTGCTGAGGTCCCTGAGCGCGGGCGTCGGCCTGTCCTCCCGCGAGGTCATCGACGCGGCCCAGGCGATCGCTGACGAGCGCGGCCTGGGACTCATGCAGGTGCATGTCCTTGGCGGCATGTCCGCCCTCAGCCGCGGCTTCCTCGCGGACCAGGTGGAGTCGCTGCTCGGCCTGCTGGCGGAGTTCGGCGCCGTCACCGCGGGGAAGAAGCCAGCGGTCACGCCGCTGGGGGCGTGGGCCATGGAACGCCTGGACGCTGACCTGCCCCGCGCGATCGGCCCGGGCGCGGAGGCCGCCGAAGCGATCACCGCCGTGGCCATGGCGGCAGCGGCCGACCGCTGGCACATCGCGCAGGGCTGGCTCGGGGCCCGCAAGCCGGCCGATGCCGTCCGGGAACTGCTGGAGGCCGCCGACCCGCTGCCCGCGTGGCTGCGCGATGCCGCCGCCACGATGGGCGCGATGACAGGCGAGGAGGGCCTGCTGGGCTGGCATGCCATCGCGAGAAATGCGGCGGCATGGCCGAGCAGTGCCCGCCTGGCCCGCGCCGAGTTGTACGACTGGGGGCAGGGCCCGGAGCCGTCCCCGGATGACCGCGGCTGGCTCGGGGCAGAGGCAGCCGCCGCTGCCCTCCTGGCCCGAGGCGAGGCGTGGCCGGAGGGCCAGGGCCCCGACGAGGCGCTATGTCGGCTGTGGGAAGCGGCGGGCGGCGGCCCGCTGGACACTGGCGCGCTGCTCGCTGCGGTCCGCGCGGCCGGCCACCCGGAAGCAGAGGCGGTCGCCGTCGCGGTGGCCGCGCTCGCGGAGTCGGGCGCCACGCTGACCGCTGCCCAGGTGGTGGACCTGAAGGTAACGCTCTGGCGGTCAAGTCCCTCGCTGTGGCGCACTGTCCGCATGCCGCTGGCGGCGACCCTAGGCGACCTGCATCGGGCGATCCAGATTCTGTTCGGCTGGGACGGTGATCACCTGCACGCTTTCACCGTGGCCGGCGCCCGCTACAGCGACCCGTTCTTCGACCTGGAAGAGACCGCCGACGAGGAGGCGGTCCGCCTCCGTGACGCCTTCCCGGCCAGCGTCCGCAAGCCGGTCCGGTACGAGTACGACTTCGGTGCCGGCTGGGTTCACGAGGTCACCCGCACGGGCTCGTCGCGCCTTGCCCCAGGCGAAGCCGTCCCCCGCTGCCTGTCCTTCAGCGGAGATAACCCCGTCGAGTACTGGAATGAGGACGAACCCGTTAACCCGGCGCCTTTCAACATGGCCAAGGTCAACGCCACGCTCGTAAACTAACCCGCGTACTTCTAGAGTGCTTCGGGGAGGAGCCTGAACGCGGAGACATGCTTGGGGCGGACGATGCTGAAATGCTTGCGGTCCACCGTCGCGACTTCCGTAAGGTTCAAGCGCTCAGCGATTGCGACCACTGCCGCATCGACGATGCCGAGGGGAAGGCTCAGGTACTGCTCAACGAGTTCCGCGATGCGCGAGATGTCGCCTTCCTCGATTTCGGCAACGTGGAAGCCATTGCCGCCGAATGATTTCAGGAAGGTGACCTCCGCGTGCGGCCCGACGCGTGACTGGAGTAGGTAGCCGATCTCGCCCAAGACCGGCGACGGAACGAGGAGCGGCCCCTCGGCGGTACGCATCAGTGCGAGGCACGCGGCGTGATGATGGTCCTTCACGTTGCCAGCGGCGAGCAGGACACCGGTATCGCACAGCAACATGTCAGCGGCCGAGTTCGGCCCGCAGGATCTCCTCTGACTTCTCCGCCAGATCCGGATCAGACTCGAAGGACGCGAAGAACGGCAGATCCCGTACGCCGTGAGCTGCGTCAGCCCGGCTCCGGATCAGCTCAAGAACCGGACGAACCTCCGCTTCGGGAAGCTCGTCCACTAGGTGATGCAGTTCTTCACGCATCGCACTCATGCAGCCAGTATAGGAGCACCGGCCAGAGAAGGCAGTTCTCCTAGCCGGGGTGGGACTCCCGTGTTCTTGGGCAGAATCTGCGTCCGCAGCTAACCACGTGACGCCTGGACGACTGGGGGCACCGCGGCGGCGCTTGGGGAGTATGGGAGTTTGCGCGGGTCGGGGAAGCCGACGCTGGTGTACCCGGGTGCGCGCTTGGCCAGCGACGAGGCGAGCACTCCGACCTGCTCGTCATGGTAGTCGTGGACTTCGGCGGTGGCTTTGCCGTCGTAAGGGCGCAGGATCCGCCCGGCGTACTGCAGGATACTTCCCTTGCTGGCCACGGGCGCGGCGAGGAACAGGGTGTCCAGCGGCGGGCAGTCGAACCCTTCTCCCGCGTAGGGTCCGGTAGCCACGGCGAGCAGCGCAGGGCCGCCCGGTTGCGGTGTCAGCCGGGCCAGGGCAGCGGCCCGGTCCTTGGCGCCCATGCCGCCTTTGAGGATGACCGGGTCGTGGCCCAGAGCGCGCAGCGCGCCGGCGATCGTCTCCAGGTGGCCGGTCCAGTTGGTCAGGACAAGGCAGTTCCGGCCCCTGCTCACGGCGGCTGCGACGTCGGCGGTAACTTGCTGGTTGCGCTCGTCGCTGGCGATGAGGTCCTTGTAAATGAGAGCCATCCCGCCGGGCGTGGACGGGCTGGCGCCTCCGGTGTAGCGGTACACGGTCGGGTGGACGTGCAGCACCGGCGTGGGGTGCCCGCCTGGTGCGCTGCCGGGCAGCATGTTCGCGGTTCCGGTCGCCTGCCGGGGGACGGTGATGGCGTGGCGGACCGGGCCGACTTGCATGCCGATCAGGTCGTCGAGCTTGTCGCGGCGGTAAGGGGTGGCGGTCAGCCCGAGCCATCGCCGGGCAGTGATCTGGCGGGCGGCGTCCTCGAACGCGGCGGCCGGGATGTGGTGGCACTCGTCCGCGACGATCAGCCCGTACCCGGCCGTCAGTTCGGGGATGTCACCGCGGCGGGCCAGGGTCTGCAAGGTGATGACGTCGATGGTGCCGCGCAGCTTTAGGCCGCGCTGCTCATGACTGGTGCCGCTGCTGGTCCAGGCAGCGGCGGTCCTGGGCGCAGCCGCGGCTAGCCGGAGCGTGCCCCATCCGGAGCCGGGCAGGTGGCAGTCGGCGTATCGGAGGGCGACGGCTTCTTCAGGGCGGAGGGCGGCGTAGTAGAGGCAGCCGAAGAAGGCGGTCATTTCTGGCTTGACCTGGGTAACCGCGTCAAGGAGCCTGCTGACCTGGGCCGGGCTGGCGACGACCACGGGATCGAGGGCCGCTGACGACCGAGGTATCTGCCAGGCGATGATGTCCAGTGGGTTGTCCGGCAGCAGGCCGCCCTCGACCGCGTCGTGCAGGACGACGAGCTTGCGGATGATGGTGTTGGCGGCGGCCCGGCTGCCGTCCAGTCGGAGCGTCAGCGCCTCCAGCGCGGTGCGCAGCACTGCCGGGTCGCTGAGGCAGCCAACGGGCAGGGACGCCTGCTGCGCCCAGTCCAGGATTTGAGCGGCCGGGCTGCCCGGGTCGGCGGGGCGGGCGGGGTTGAAGGCATGCCGGTACAAGACTGTGCGCAGCTCGCGTTGATCGGGCCGGTTACGTGCACCTGGCCGGGTCAGGACGGGCGTGACCGTAGCCAGCGATTCGGCGAGGCTGGCCCGGGAGTGCGCAGCCAGGGACGGCCACTTCATCATCGCGTACGCGGTGGCCTCCTGGTACCAGGTGACGATCGCGGGTTCTGGGAGGTTCCACGCCGCCGGCTCGCCGGTCAGCGGATCGAACTCCAGGCCCGTCCGGGCCGCGCGGACCAGTTCGGCCCGGTAGCTGTCGGCGAGCTTCCTGGTGATGAACGACTTTGACCGGCTGCGGCCCGCCGCCCGCCAGCGGACCTCGAACGGCCGGCGCCGCCCAGCCCGCCGCCGGATCGCGTACACACTAACGTCGAACTTGTTCACCGCTGCCTCTTGTCTCGCAAGTGACCCGTCCCATGCCGACGGCACGCATCATGGGCCCGTCCAAGACAACGTTCCGGGCGTTTACGAGACGGGGAAACCTACGAGCCAGCCCCGCTGCTGCGCAACCTGCTCGCCGAACTGCCGGCCTACATCCACGGCTCCCGGGCAGGTCGGCGCGTCAGGACAGCCCGGCCCTCCGCCATGCGACATCGACGTCTTGGTCGTCGGTAACCCGTCCCGAACCGACCTGCTTGATGTCGGCGTAACCGCTCCCACTGGCCCCGTCCGTGGTTTTGGGCCCTGTTCGCGGCTCGCCCCTCCGTCGGTGGCTCCCCAGAAGCGTCCAAGTGACCGCGGACTGCCTGAGGTAGGCGCAGTGGACCCAGGTGCGGGAGTAGGCAGCGGGGGCTGGAGTTGTTGCGAGCTGCCGATGAGATCCGGTCTGGCTCACTTCAGTCCTTCTTGGCCGTGGACGTTGCGGTGGCGCGGACGTGCATGCGCTCGCCGTGTCCGCTGAGCAGGCTGAGAATCTCGGCGGGCTGGTCGTCGGCGGGTCCGAACCAGTGTGGGATGCGGGTGTCGAACTCCGCGACCTCGCCGGCGTTGATAGTGATCTCACGGCCGCCGAGAATCAGCCGGAGCCTGCCGGAGAGCACGTAGAGCCATTCGTAGCCTTCGTGGGTGCGCATTTCGGGTTCGCCGGGTTCAGGCGGGATCAGCACTTTCCAGGCGTGCCGGGCGTTCGCCTGGCTGGTCAGCGGGACCACGATGCGGCCCTTGCGGCTTCGCGGCCTGAGCCGGATACGGGGGTCCCCGACTTCGGGGGCTCCGACAAGTTCTTCGAGCGGAACCTGAAATGCCTGGGCTATCGGCAAGAGCAGCTCGAGGCTGGGCTTGCGCTGACCGGTCTCCAGCCTGGACAGGGTGCTCTTGGAGATTCCGGTGGTCGCGGCCAGCTGCGTCAGGGTCATCTTCCGGTGCGTGCGGACCTTGTTCAGGCGCGGGCCTACCTCGGCCAGAACGCTGTTGATGGCGGGCGGATCCTGCATGGTGCCTACGCAACCACGCCGTCCCGGAAACGGCAACAAACGTTGAGTGCCCACGGGTGCCGGGCGGACCCTTCTTTTCGAGGCTCTCCGAGGAAAGGAAATCCCATGACGCTCTTCGACTACATCACCGACATCGCGCTGATCGCCGTGGTCGTGCTCCAGATGCGGGTCCGCACGCTGACCTTGCGTTCCCTGCTCCTGCCGCTAGGGCTGGTGGCCGGGGCGGGCCTGGTCTACCTGCGCCCGGTCTCCCTGTCCGGGAACAACGCCACCCTCATCGCCGTGCTTGTCGCGGCCGGGCTCACCTTGGGGACGCTCAGCGGCGTGACCACCAGCGTCTGGCGCCGGGGTGCCACCGTGGCCTCCCGCGCGGGGCTCCTGGCCGCCTTCTTGTGGGTGCTCGGCATGGGCGCCCGGTTCGCCTTCGCCGTCTGGGCCACTCATTCGGGTGCGGCTGCGGTCGGCCGATTCTCTGCCCGCACCGACATTACCGGGACCCATATCTGGGAGTTCGCCCTCGTGCTGATGGCCTACGCCGAAGTCCTGTCCCGGATCGCAGTCCTGCAGGCGCGCCGCGTCCGCGTCCTGCGCAGCCCGGCCAGCCTGTCCGCTGTAGCGGCCGATGCGGGTAACGCGGATGTCCGCGACCGTCAGGCCGCCTGAGGAGCGTCGGCATGTCCAACCTGGCTAACCTCGCCATCGGCCTCATCGTGGTCGGGCTGCTCCTGGTCCGCCAGCTGCAGCCCCGTCCGGCCCGGGAAACCTCGTCAATCCGCCTTGTGCTCATCCTGGGCGCGGCCGGGATCTTCGAAATCAGCAAGGCCGTCGGCCATCATCACCTGACCGCCGCCGCAGTGGCCTGGCTAGCGGTCAGCCTGATGGCCGGCGCGGTAACGGGAGCGATCCGCGCGGCCACGGTCAGGGTCTGGCGGGCCCAGGACGGATCGGCCTGGCGTCAGGGGACCGTGCTCACCGCCGCCCTGTGGCTGATCTCCCTGGGCGCCCACCTCGCCCTGGATACGGTCATCGACCACGCGTCCGGGATTGCTGCCCTGGGTACCTCGAGCCTTCTGCTCTACCTAGCCGTGACCCTCGGGATCCAGCGTGCGATCGTGCGACGGCGGGCGGCACCGCTGGCACCTGCTGCAGGGGCGCCATCCCGGATGGACGCCGCCGGGCAGGAGCTTGACCGGCGGCGTGCTGAATCAGGTGGCCTGCCCACGCTGACTGGTGAAGCACCGGCCCGTAATCAGTTCACGCATGCCGGGTCTGGAGGAGCTTGAGGGTTCCTATCCCTGATGCCCCGAGCTTGGCGCGGCCCGGATGTGGATGCGCTCCCCGGGCCGGCCGAGCAGGCTGAGTATCTCGACCGGCTGGCCGCCTGCCGCCCCGAACCAGTGCGGCAGGCGCGTGTCGAACTCCGCGACCTCGCCCGGCCCCATGATGACGTCGTGGTCGGCCAGGATCAGCCGCAGTTGCCCGGCGAGAACGTAGAGCCATTCGTAACCCTCGTGGGTGCGCGGCTCCGGCTCGCCGGGTTCCGGCGGGATGATCACCTTCCACGCGTGCTGACCGCGCGGCTGCCGGGTCAGCGGGACCAGGATCCGGCCGTTACGGACGCGCGGCTTCAGGCGGATCCTGGGATCCCCCGCCTCGGGAGCCCGGACGAGTTCGTCCAGGGGCACCTGGAAGGCCTGCGCGATCGGCAGGAGCAGTTCGAGGCTGGGCTTCCGCTGGCCGGCCTCCAGCCGGGACAGGGTGCTCTTGGAGATCCCGGTCGCCGCAGCGAGTTCCGCCAGGGTGATGTCGCGCTGGGCCCGTGCTCGTTTCAGGCGGGGCCCCACGTCGGCCAGGACGGTCGATATGGCAGGCGGGCTCTCCATGCGCCAAACAAATCATGATTTCCCGAAATCGGCAACAAAAGTTGCCAGATCTGGGTCGTCTGGCTAACTCTGGGGGCGGAGGTGATCGCCATGGAGGCGACGGTTTACGACGTAGTGATCGTGGGCGGCGGAGCGGCCGGCCTGAGCGCGGCCCTGGTCTTGGGCCGGGCGCGGCGCCAGGTCGCGGTGATCGATGCCGGAGCGCCCCGCAACGCCCCGGCGGCGCACATGCAGGGGTTCTTGTCCCGCGACGGGATGCCGCCCGGCGACCTGCTGGCGGCGGGCCGGGCCGAGGTGGCCAGCTACGGCGTGGAACTGGTCGATGACCAGGTGACCGGGATCGAAGCGGGGTTCTTCGTCCGGCTGGCCGGCGGCCGGGTGCTCCGGGCCCGGCGGATCCTGGTCGCGACCGGCGTCCTCGATGAGGTGCCGGACATCCCCGGAGTCCGCCAGCGCTGGGGCCGGGACCTGCTGCACTGCCCGTACTGTCATGGGTGGGAGGTCCGCGACCAGGCCCTCGGCGTCCTGGGCACCGGGCCCGGAGCGGTCCAGCACGCGCTGCTGGTGCGACAGTGGTCCCACGACGTGGTCTTTTTCACCCACACCGGCGCCCTGACTCCCGCTGAGCGGGTTCAGCTGGAGGCGCGCGGGGTGCGCGTCGTCGCCGGCGAGGTCGTGCGGCTCGTGGTCGAGGACGACCGGCTGACCGGGGTCGAGCTGGCCGACGGCCGGGTGATTTCACGGCAGGCGGTATTCATCAGGCCGCGCAACGTGCCGCACGCTGACGGCCTGCTGGCCGGGCTGGGGTGCGAGGTCAAGGCCGATGGCTTCCCGGTGGTCGATGCGGCCGGCCGGACCAGCGCCTTCGGCGTCTGGGTGGCCGGCAACGCGGCCGACCCCCGGGCTCAGGTGATCACCTCGGCCGGAGCCGGCTCCGCGGCGGCGATCGCCATCAACGCCGACCTCGTGCAAGAGGACACCGAAACGGCGGTGCAAGACCGCGAAGCCGCTGACGTCTTCTCCGCCGCGATGGAGGCCCGCGTCACCCAGATCGTGGCCGGCGACCGTCGGCACGGGTTCTAGATATCCAACCTGACCAGGGAGTGATTGTCTTGCCTGCCCCTAGCCCTGAATCTGTCTCCAGTCCCGATGTCAGACACGGTCCCGGTCCCGGGCAGGGTCCCGGCGTCGGGCGTCCGGCGGAGTCGCGGGCGATGCCCGCGCTGATGTCGGCGTGCGTCGTGGTGGTGGTCGCGATGGTCGCCGCGGTCAACCTGGCCCTGCCGAAACTGTCGGCCAGCGGCCTGCACCCGGACTCCACCCAGTTGCTGTGGATCGTGGACGTCTACATCCTGGTGTTCGGCTGCCTGCTCATCCCGGCCGGTGCGCTCGGCGACCGGATCGGCCGCAAGGGCGCGCTCCTGGCCGGCCTGGGCGTGTTCGCCGCCGGCTGCCTGGCGTCAGCAGCCGCGCCCGATATCACCGTCATGCTGGCCGGACGAGCGGTGACCGGGCTCGGCGCCGCCCTGGTCATGCCGGCCACCCTGTCGCTGCTGCTGCAGGTCACCCCGGCCGAGCGAAAGCCCCGCGCCATCGCGGGCTGGACCGCGGCGACCGCCGCCGCGGGAGCCCTGGGCACGCTCGGCGGCGGCCTCGCCCTGCAGTGGCTGCCCTGGCAGGGACTGTTCCTGGTCATCGGACCGCTCGCGCTGCTGCTCGCGTCGCGGTCATGCGAGTCGCGCCCCCTGGGGAACGACACCCCGCCCGCCTCGACCCGGCCGGATCCGCGCTGCTCACAGCGACCGCCTTCGCGCTCCTGTTCGGCATCATCGAAGGCCCCGGCTACGGCTGGGGCTCGGCAGCGGTTCTCGGCTCCTTCACTGCCGCGGCACTGCTAACCGCCGGGTTCATCGCGCACGCCCTGCGGGCCCCGCACCCGCTTCTCGACCCCCGGCTGTTCGCCAGCGCCAGGCTGCGGACCGGGACCATCGGCGTGGCCGCTGTCTTCTTCGGCCTGTTCGCGCTGTTCTTCGTCAACTCCCAGTACCTCCAGTACGCCAAGGGATACCCTCCGCTGGTCACCGGCCTGGCCATCCTGCCGCTGCCGATCGGGATCATCATCGTGAGTCGGCGCAGCGTCGCCCTGGCCCGCCGCGCCGGCGCCGGCATCATCGTCCCGGCCGGGCTGGCTCTCATCGCCGGCGGCCTCACCGCGCTGTCCTTCGTCACGTCCGCTACGCCCTACCCTCACTACGCCCTGGCGCTGCTGGCCATCTCGGCCGGCATGGGACTCAGCGTGCCCGCCCTCTCTACCGGCATCATGACCTCGCTCCCGCCAGCCCGGGTCGGCATGGGATCAGGCCTCAACAGCGCCGCCCGCGAAATCGGCAGTGCCCTCGGCGTCGCCGTCGTCGGCAGCGTCCTGTCCAGTCAATTCGCCAGCGCCCTGCCGTCGTCCCTGCACGGGCAGGCCGACTCGGTGTCGCAGGCGCTGAGCAGCGCCCAGCGACTGGGAACCGCCGTCCACGCCCAAGCCGTCAGCGACTTCACCACAGCGCGATGGCAGCCGGCTACCGGGTGATCGCCGTTGTCGTCCTGGTCGCCGCAATCGCGGTCGCACTCGGGTTCCGCAGCCAATAGGGGCCACGGGTGGGCGGGTCTTCCGGACCGCCCGGGGCGGCATCTTGCCGGACTCCAGTTACAACGAGGTCCGGGACCAGGCCCGCAGAGAAGCGCTCACCCCCGCCCAGTGCCGGTCGCCGTTCGGCCGCCGCCCCTTGACCTGCGGCACGCGGCGGTGTCCCTGTGGCTGAACTCCGGGTGCCCGCCACCGAGGTCGCCTGCTGCGCCGGGCACGGCGTCGCGGTCCTGCTCAAGATCTACGCCACTGCATCGACGGCCAGGCGACCGCCGACCAGCGCATCGCCGAGCCCTCGGCATCCCCGACGCCGAGGAAGACCCCGGCGACGAAGGCGACGGCGACATCGAGCAGGCATCCTGAAATTGCAGTTCAGAGCGGGAATTTGGGCGGAGACGGTCAGCGTAACCGCTCCCACCGGCCCCGTCCGTGGCCGTTTCCGCTGTCGTCCGTGGGCTGGTCCGTGGCCGTCCGTGGCCGGTTCCGCCACGGTCGGCGGACCGCTCGTACCCCGGAACCCGGTGCCCACGGACGCATAGCGGACGGCGGCTGTCCCAAATCCCGCCTCGAAACACATAACCGCAGGTCACCGGCATAAGACTCGAACAGGAGGATAGGGCTGTAAAACCGTCGGCTCAGCCTACGTTGGTTCGAACCCAACACCTGCCACACCCTGGGGAAACGGCCCGCTAGCTGCGAATTCTCGGCTATGCGGGCTGTTTCTTCGCTCTCAGTTAAGCGGCATTCCAGAAGGGTCACACCGCCGTCGATGATAGGGAACCACGGGTCACTACGTTACCTTTAGCCACTGAGTGAAGCAGGCCCAATGGTTCGGGGAGGGGCGGTGCTCCGGCGGATGATGAGCCTGGTCGGCATGGTGACGGCCCGCTCGACGTCTTCACCTTGCAGCAGCCCGAGGACCATCTGTCCGGCGAGCACGCCCTGCTGGTGCACGGGCTGGCTTACGGTGGTCAGGTCGGTCAGCTCGGCGAGCGGGTGATTATCGATGCCGATGACCGAGACGTCTTCCGGTACCCGAATTCCGGCCCGGCGCAGCGTCAGCATCGCGCCGAGGGCCACTTCGTCGGAATGCGCGTATACCGCCGTGGGCGGCTCGCGCAGGCCCAGCAGCTCGCCCATGGCCTCGGCACCTTGCAGGCCTCCCCAGTCCACGGTGGTGACGAGGCTGGGATCAGTGGCAATGCCCGCTTCGCGCAGAGCCGAGTAGTAGGCTTCCGAGCGGCCGGGCCTGTCGGGCCAGCCGAGCTGATCTGGGTCGAACGCGGCGATCATGGCGATGCGCCGGTGGCCGAGGAAAATCAGGTGGTCCATGGCCTGCCGTCCGGCCGCCTCGTCGTCGATGCAGACGTAAGGATAGTCGGCGCTCTGGCCGCCGGCGGCCAGGATGCTGACCCCCATCAGCTCCAGGCGCTGCTGCTCGGCCTCGGATACCGGAAACGCGAGTACTACGACCGCGTCGACCTTGCGTCGAGCCGGAAGCCGCTCGAAGAAAGCCTGCCGGTCCGCAGCGTCACCGACGTGGTACAGGAGCACATCGAGGTCGGCCTCGCGCAGTACCGACTCGAGCGCCTCGAGCAGGGCGGCGAAGAACCACCGGGATATGTGCGGTACCACCACCGCGACCCGCCGAGTCGAGCCGCCGGACAGGCGGGACGCTTCGGGCGAGACCACGTAGGACAGTTCCTCGGCCACGGCGAGCACCCGTTCCCGGGTGGCGGTGGCAACACCGGGAGCATTGCTCAGCGCCCGCGACGCCGTCGCTAGCGACACGCCCGCCATGCGGGCGATATCGACCATGTTGACCTTCTCCGGCACTGATGCCACACGCTAATCATGCCACGACTGGAAACGTTTTCTACAAGTCGGGCCGACTCAAGTGCCTGTCAGGCAAAGGCACCGGCAAGTTCTCTGAACTGGCGGATGTCGCGGCACCGGTCGGGTTCCCACTCGTGCTGGGGTCGGTGCTGAAGGCGGCTCGCCGGGACCGGCCTTCGTCACGGTCAAGTCAAGTCCGGATACCAGGCAACTGGCTCTTATCGGAGTGACAAAGATGGCTCCCACCAGGATAAACGGCTAGATAATAGTGGGTGCGGCGGTGTGTTTTCAGCTCAGGCGGACCTGGAGGACTTCCTGAGAGCGCGCCGTATGCCGACCGCCGCGGCCGCGGCCTCCGCGGGAGCCTGCCCGGACTGTGCCGTGTTGGCGCGACGGCCGCGTCCGCGGCGGGGCGGTGAACCGGGCTGACTGAGGTATTGACACGTCCAACGGACCAGTCTATTTTCGTGGAAACGTTTCCAAATGTTACGTCGGTCACACGCGAAGCGCACCGGTTTGGCGCGTTCGTCCCTGGCCGAACGTTTGCTCGCTGGCTCCCCGATGGGGACGGCCCAGGGATTGGAGAGTCCCTCGTGCGGCAAGACAATGACCTGCGGTCGAACCGGAACCACCGGACTGCTGTTCCTAAGGCCACCGGGGGTTCTGGTCTTCCTGAGCCCTCCGGGTCTCTCGGGCGTCTCGGGGACGGGCCGGTACTTAACCGTCGGTCGATGATGAAGGCGGTGGGACTCGGAACGGCCGCGCTGGCCGTTCCTGGCCTGGTCGCGGGGTGCTCCTCCTCTTCGGGCGGGCGCACCTCTATCGTGCTCGAGGAGACGAAACCCGAGGTCGTCCCGTACTTCGACACTCTGTGCGCGAAGTTCAACGCGAGCCAGAGGTCGATCTCGGTGACGCACGACTCCACCTCGAGCCTGATCGCGGAATTCGTCCGCGGCGATCCGCCCGACATCGACTGCGACAACTACAACCTGACCACGTCGATCTTCGTGGCCCGGGGCGTGCTGGCCAACCTGGCCGGCTTGCCGCAGGCCCAGACCATCGACCCGAACATCCAGGCTCTGGTCACCCAGTACGCCTCGTACAACGGAGAGACGAGCGTCCTGCCCTACTCGGTGGCCGCCGAGGGCGTCATCTACAATCCCGAGCTCTTCGACAAGGTCGGCGTGTCGGACGTTCCCGTCACCTGGAGTGAGTTCCTGGCGGTATGCGAAAAGTTCAAGTCCGCGGGCATCACGCCGGTGTACCAGACTTACGGGGACACCTGGACGACCCAGCAGGGTCTGTTCGACTACACCACCGGCGCCATGATCGACGTCGCGGCGTTCTACAAGCAGCTCAACGCCGAGGGCACCAACCTGGGTCCAAACTCCGCGGTGTCGTTCGAGAAGGATTTCACCCCGGCCTGCCAGAAGATGCTCAGCCTGACGCCGTATTTCAACGACAACGCGATCTCCAAGCACTACGCCGACGGCAACACCACGTTCGCGGCGGGGCAGGCCGGGATGTACATGCAGGGGCCGTGGGCCGTCGGCGAGATCCTCGCCATCAACCCCAAGCTCAAGATGGGCACGTTTCCCCTGCCGGGCACCGACGACGCGTCCCAGACCAAATGCCGGGTCAACCTCGACCTGGCCATCTGGCTGCCACGATCGCAGGCGCCCGCGCAGCGCGCGGCGGCCATCAAGTTCCTGGATTACCTCATGCAGCCGAGCGTCATGAACGCCTACAACCAGGCCAATCTTGCGTTCTCGCCGCTGAAGAACGCTCCGCCGCAGACCAGCCCACTGGTCTCCGGCCTGCAGAAGTACGTCAGCTCGGGCGCGTTTTACCAAGGCGCGGGCACCTACGTGCCGCTCACGATCCCGGTCGGGAACTTCATCCAGGAAATGATGCTGACCGGCAACGTCAGCGGATTCACCTCATCGATGGACGGCGCCTTCAAGCGCCTGGCCATCCGGACCTCGGCATGAACCGCCCCAGCAGCGGATCGGAGACGCAGCCATGACCGCGACCTCAGCGCCCCCCGGGGCCAGGAACCCGCTCGCCACGCTGAAGAAGCTCTTCTTCCCGGTGGCACCGGCGTATCTCTTGATGGTCATCCCGGCGATCGCCCTGTTCACCTTCTTCATCGTTTACCCCGCGATCGACGGGATGTTCTACAGCTTCACGAACTACGTCGGGTACGGAGCCTGGCATTCCATCGGGTTCGCCAACTACAAGGCCGCGTTCAGCGACCCGACCATCCGGGACTCCTACGGGTTCACCCTGCTCTTCGCGGTGGTGGCGTGCATCCTCACCAACGTGGTCGCGCTGGCCCTGGCGCTCGCGCTGAACGCCAGGATCAAATGGCGGACCGGGCTGCGCACGATCTTCTTCATGCCCATGGTCCTGTCCGCCCTGGTCGTCTCCTACGTTTTCACCTTCATCATCTCCACGTCCGTCCCGATCATCTCGGGGTTCATCCATTTCGCCCCGCTGGAGAGCAACATCCTGGCCAACCAGCACCTCGCCTGGCTCGGCGTCGTCTTCGTCGCGTCCTGGGTGGCCATCCCGGGCGCGATCATCATCTTCCTGGCCGGGCTGACCGGCATCCCGACGGAGGTGTACGAAGCCGCCTCGATCGACGGGGCGAGCTCATGGGTGAAGTTCCGGCACATGACCTTCCCGCTGCTTTTCGGGTTCCTGGTCATCAACACCATCTTGACGTTCAAGAACTTCCTCAACGTGTACGACATCGTGGTCGGCCTGACCGGCGGCGGTCCGGGTACCGCCACCACCAGCGTGGCGCAAACCATCTTCTCCGGTTTCTTCAACGGCGACTACGCCTACCAGATGGCCAATGCGGTCATCTTCTTCTTCGTCACGCTGCTCTTCGCGATCTTCCAGCTAAGCGTCATCCGGCGCCGGGGAGGGGCTCTGTAATGGCTACCGAGGTAAGCGCCAGCACGCCGGTCGTCGCCGTGCCGCGGATCCGGGACCGCCGGAGGCGCCCGGCGCCTGAGGGCGGCCGGATCAACTGGGGGCTGACGATCATCGTCGCGATCGTCTCCCTGATCGTCATCCTCCCGCTGTACTTCGCCGTCGCCATGGCGCTGAAGTCGCCGGCCCAGACCGGCACCGGCTCCGGTTTCAACTTCCCCTGGCCGATCCAGTGGGGGAACTTCCGGGCCGCCTGGGACCTGACCGATACCCCGCTCGCCGCCTCGATGAGCCTGCTGATCACGGTGATCGCCGTGATCGGGGAAATCTTCGTCAGCGCGCTGGCGGCCTGGGCGATCGTGCGGAACTGGGGCCACTGGCAGTTCCGCGCGACGTTCGGCTACCTGATGATCGCCCTGTTCATCCCGTTCCCGGTCGTTGCGCTGCCGCAGGTCAAGCTCATGGCCGCGATCGGCCTGGCTAACCCGTTCGGCGTCGCCATCCTGCACATCTTGTTCAACCTCGCGTTCAACGTGCTGCTCTTCTCGGCCTTCATCCGCGGCATCCCGGTCGAGCTCGAGGAGAGCGCGCGGCTGGACGGCTGCACGACCTGGCAGACCTTCCGCCGGATCGTGCTGCCGCTGCTGGCGCCGATCAGCGCCACCGTGGGCATCTTCGCCTTCCTGCAGTCCTGGAACGACTTCATGATGCCGAACCTGATCACCGCGAACCCGAAATGGCAGACCCTCCCGGTCGTCCAGTACCTGTTCCAGGATCAGTTCACCACGAACATCAACGTGGCCTTCGCCTCGTATCTCATGGCCCTGCTGCCGACCCTGGTCGCCTTCCTCATCGCCCAGCGCTGGGTCGTCAGCGGCATGCTGCGAGGCTCGATCAAGTGACCGAATGGTGGCGGCAGGCCGTGGTCTACCAGATCTACCCGCGTAGCTTCGCCGACGCCGACGGAGACGGCACCGGCGACCTCAAAGGCATCACCTCGCGGGTCCCGTACCTGGCCACTCTCGGCATCGACGCGGTCTGGCTCAGCCCGTTCTACCCCTCCGCCCTGACCGACGGCGGGTACGACGTCGACGACTACCGCGACGTCGACCCGCGGCTCGGCACGCTGGCCGACTTCGATGAGCTGACCGCCCGACTGCACGCGCGACGGATCAAGGTCATCGTCGACATCGTCCCCAACCACACCTCCAGCCGCCACGCCTGGTTCCGCGAGGCGCTGGCCGCCCCGAAGGGATCCCCGGCCAGGAACCGGTACATCTTCCGCGACGGACTTGGCCCGGACGGGTCGCGGCCGCCCTCGGACTGGGTCTCCGCGTTCGGCGGACCAGCATGGACCCGAGTACGGAACGGACAGTGGTACCTGCACCTGTTCGCCGCCGAGCAGCCGGACCTGAACTGGGACAACCGTGAGGTCCGCGACGATTTCCTCAAGACCCTCCGGTTCTGGTCCGACCGCGGGGTCGACGGGTTCCGCGTCGATGTGGCCCACGGTCTGGCCAAGAACCTCGCCGAGCCGCTCGACGGCCAGGCGTCCCTGGTCAGCCCGCTGGACGGGACTCATCCGTTCTGGGACCGGGACGAAGTGCACGGCATCTACGCTGAGTGGCGGCAGGTCTTCGACGAGTACGATCCCCCGCGGGCCGGCGTGGCGGAGGCGTGGGTGCAGCCGTCCCGGCGAGCGCGGTACGCCAGCCCGCATGGTCTGGGCCAGGCCTTCAACTTTGACCTGCTCGAAGCGAACTGGAACGCCGGGGAGTTCGGTCGGGTCATCACCGACAACCTGGCCGAGGCGCAGCGGTACGGAACGTCGACCACGTGGGTGCTGTCCAATCACGACGTGGTCCGGCACGCCAGCCGCTACGGGCTGCAGGTCGGGGACTACCTCAGCAGCACGCAGAACGCCAAGGTCTGGCTGTTCAGCAACGGCACCTCACCCGAGCTCAATCGCCGCCTCGGCCTGCGTCGCGCTCGCGCGGCCACCCTGCTGATGCTGGCGCTGCCCGGGTCGGCCTACCTGTATCAGGGAGAGGAACTCGGCCTGCACGAGGTCGCCGACCTCGCCCCCGATGTCCTCCAGGATCCCGCCTTCCCGCGGTCCGGCGGCGCGGAAAAGGGCCGCGACGGGTGCCGGGTCCCGCTGCCCTGGACGACCGACGGCCCGTCGTTCGGGTTCAGCACCGGCACCGCGCACCTGCCCCAGCCGGCCTGGTTTGGCCCGCTCAGCGTCGAGGCGCAGGAGCACGACTCCGCGTCCACCCTGGCCCTGTACCGGCACGCGCTCACCTGGCGCCACCAGCTCCAGGCCGCGGAAAGCCTGGAATGGATTCCCGGCACCAACGGGCAGGTGCTGCACTTTCGCCGTCCCGGGGGCTGGCAGTGCGTGACCAACTTCGGGCCCGGGGCCGTTCCGCTGCCGCCCGGAACCGTGGTCGTCGCCAGCTCCCCCCTGCGCGACGGCTTGCTGCCCGCGGACACCACCGCCTGGCTCGTCCCTCCTGCGCCCTAACGGAAGGCACACAATGCTGCGACTGGCGGACGCATGGACGTGGGATTTCTGGCTCGCCGATGACGGCCGTTCCTATCACCTGTACTTCCTCAAAGCCTCGCGTCACATCGGCGACCCTGATAAGCGACACTGGAACGTCTCCATCGGTCATGCCGTGTCACCGGATCTTGCCGACTGGACCGTGGTGCCTGACGCGATCGCGCCTTCTGACGGCCCGGCCTTTGATCACATCGCGACCTGGACCGGCTCGGTGGTACGCGGCCGGGACGGCAACTGGTTCATGTTCTACACCGGCGTCGGCTCCCAGTCCCGCGCCATCAAGCAGCGCATCGGCCTGGCCACATCTGCTGACCTCCATCACTGGAGCAAGCATCCCGGCTCGCCCGTCCTGGAAGGCGATCCCCGCAGGTATGAAAGCTCCCGGACGCGCTGCAGCTTGACGAAGCGTGGCGCGACCCGTGGGTGTTTGCCGACCCCGACGGCGACGGCTGGCACATGTTCCTGACCGCCCGCGCCTGCGACGGGCCCGCCGACCAGCGCGGGGTCATCGGGCACGCGCGATCACACGACCTCATCCACTGGCCAGCCCAGCCGTCGCTGAGCCGGCCAGGCGGAGGTTTCGCCCACCTTGAAGTGCCGCAGGTCGAGGTGGTCGGGGGCCGTTCCGTGCTGATCTTCTCCTGCCTCACCGCCGAGCTGTCCGGTCAGCGTCGTAAAGCCGGAACGGGCGGAGGGATCTGGTGCCTGCCCGGCAAGTCGCTGCTCGGGCCCTTCAACCTGACCCAGGCGGTCTGCATCACCGATGAGTTGCTGTACAGCGGCCGTCTGATCCGCGACCGCGCCGGACGGTGGGTCATGCTCGCCTTCCGGAACCGTGGACCCGACGGCAGCTTCATCGGGGAACTGACCGATCCCATGCCCATCCGGTGGGCAACCGACGGCAGCGCGCTGCAGCTGGACGCCGTCGCGGCTATGACTGACGCAACGCCCGAACCAGCAGAAAGGTCTCCAAATGGCACAGATAATTCTTGATCACGTGGAAAAAGCGTACGCAGGCGGCACCAAGGCCGTTAACGACCTGAGCCTCGACGTCAAAGACGGCGAGTTCATGGTGTTCGTCGGTCCCTCTGGCTGCGGTAAGTCGACCGCGCTGCGATCCATCGCCGGGCTTGAGGAGATCACCGGCGGCACGATCCAGATCGGCGACCGGGTGGTCAACGACCTGCCGCCCAAGGACCGGGACATCGCGATGGTGTTCCAGAACTAC
>Ga0302184_10000549_pt1 | contig 24520 bp, 22 predicted proteins | sample I_Palsa_N3_3_FD_200233 | JGI IMG/M metagenome (GOLD analysis project Ga0302184, IMG submission 200233) | Peat permafrost microbial communities from Stordalen Mire near Abisko, Sweden - I_Palsa_N3_3 | ecosystem: Environmental > Terrestrial > Soil > Palsa > Peat permafrost | place: Sweden...
CGGCGCGAGCGGCGCGACCAATTCAGCGGGCGCCACCGAGTCGACGGGCTACACGAGCCCCCCAGCCAGCGCCACCGAGACGGCCGGGACGACTGGTCCGACGGCCTCCGCCGCGAGCGCGTCGCAAGGTGCCACGAGCGAGACCGGCGGTAGCAGCGATGCGAGCGGCAGCAGCGGGACCAGCGGAACGAGCGGCGATACGGGCGGTACAGCGAGCCCGTGAGGCTCGCCGTTCTCCCCTCTAGAGCAGCAGGACGGCTGGGCGCTCGAGGCGCTTGCGAACCGCGGCGAGGAACTCGGCGGCTTCGGCGCCGTAGACGATCCGGTGATCGGCGGAGATTGTCAGCTCCATCACGCGGCGCATCTTGATCGTGCCGTCCTCGCCGAGCACAGCGCGTGGCGTCGCAGCGCCGACGGCGAGAATCGCCGCCTGGGGCGAATTGATGACCGCGGTGAATCGGGCGACTCCGAGCATCCCGAGGTTCGAGACCGTGAACGTCCCGCCCGCCAGGTCGGCCGGCGACACCGTGCCGTCGCGGACCTGGCCGGCGAGCAGCCGTGTCTGCGCCGCGATCTCGACCAGCGACCTCGCGTCGGCATCGAACACCGTCGGCACGACGAGCGTGCCCTCGCCGGCGACCGCAACGCCGATGTTGACGCGCGAGTAGCGCTCGAAGTGTCCGTCGACGTAGGCGGCGTTGACATTAGGGTGTGCACGCAGCGCGAGTGCGCAAGCCTTGACGAGCAGGTCGTTGACGGACGGCAGCGGCGAAGCGGTGTTGCGTAGCTGCTCGCGCAGCTCCAGCGCGGGCTCGGCGTCCACCTCGACCGTGACCTGAAACTCGGGGATCGTGGCCTTCGCGCTCGCCATGCGGCGCGCAATCAGCTGCTGCGTCCGCGAAGGCTCGATCACGGTGACCGCTCCCTTGGCGCCGAGGCCGTTCGAATCGCCCGCGGCGGCCGCGACCGGCGCCGGCGATTCCGCTGCCGCAAGCACGTCGGCCTTGACGATCCGCCCGTCGGGTCCACTTCCGGCAAGCGCGATGAGCTCGACACCGAGCTCGCCGGCGATGCGCCGCGCGACCGGCGAGGCCTTTATGCGCTCGCCCGAGCTGGCCGGTGCAGGTGCGGTAGCCAGCTGTGCTGACGGTGCGCTCGTCGCTACGGCCGCCGCAACGGGCTCACGGTCGACATCGGGCTCCGATGTGGCCTCGGTTGGTGGCTCGGCCGGTGTTCCGCCGTCCTTGAGGGCGGCGTCGGCGTCCGCGAGGAGCCGGGCGATCGTGGCACCGATCGCGAGCGTGTCACCTTCGGCCGCGACGATCTGCAGGAAACCGGCTCCATCCGCCTCGTAGGTGACGGTCGCCTTGTCCGTCTCGATATCGGCGATCGGCTCGCCGGCGCGGACCTCCTCGCCGGGTTGCTTCAGCCACTTGATGATCGTGCCCTCCTCCATCGAGTCGGAGAGCCGGGGCATGATGACGTCGCTCACCTGCGCAAGCCTAGCGTGGCGAGCACCGCGGCCTCGATCCGATCTTCACCCGGGAGCGCGGCGGTTTCGAGCTCCTTCGCGTAGGGCAACGGAACCTCCGCCATTCCGACCCGCTCGACCGGCGCATCGAGGTAGTCGAAACAGGCCTTCTGGATCCGCGCCGCGAGCTCGGCGGTGACCCCGTAGGTGGGCCAGCCCTCCTCGATGCAGACCGCGCGGCCCGTCTTGGACACCGACTCGGCGACGGTGTCGACGTCGAGCGGGCGCAGCGAGCGCAGATCGACGACCTCGGCGCTGACCCCGTGATCGCTCGCCAGGCGCTCCGCGACGTGGAGCGCCCGGACGGTTGCGTAGGAGTGGGCGACGAGCGTGATGTCGCTGCCCCCGCGAGCGACGTTGGCCAGTCCGATCGGCGTCAGGAACTCGGGGTCGAGCGGCACCGGGCCTCGCTCCTTGTAGATCGCGAGGTTCTCGACCACGAGCACCGGGTCGTCGTCGCGGATCGCCGACTTGAGCAGCCCCTTGGCGTCCGCCGGCGTCGCCGGCGCGAGCACCTTGAGGCCGGGGGTGGACGCGAACCAGCCTTCGAAGCTCTGCGAGTGCTGCGCGGTCAGCTGGTTGCCGGCGCCGTTCGGAGTGCGGATCACAAGCGGGCAGCGCACCTCACCGCCGAACATCGCGCCGATCTTGGCGGCGTGGTTGATGACCTGATCCATCGCAACCAGCAGGAAGTTGATCGTCATGATCTCGACGACCGGTCGCTCGCCGATCATCGCGGCGCCGACGCCCGCGCCGACGAAGCCCTCTTCGGAGATCGGCGTGTCACGGACGCGCTCGGCACCGAACTCGGCGAGCAGACCGGCGGTCACCTTGTAGGCGCCCTCGAAGACGCCAACCTCCTCGCCCATGACGAAGACGTGCTCGTCGCGTTGCAGCTCCTCGCGCAGCGCCAGTCGCAGCGCCTCGCGGTAGGTCATCACCTCGGTCGCTGAGGGATCGATCGGTACGTCCGGTGGTGGCGCCTCGACCGTGCTCACTGCCCGAGACCTCCGGCGAACACAAGCTCGCGCTCGCCGAACGGCGCCCCGGCGAGCATCCGCGCGAACTGGGCCGCACTGCCTGGGGCGTACATGCCCTTCGCGAGCTCGCTGATCTCCGGCGCGGCGTCCGCACGAGCCCATTCGACGCACTGGACGACGCGTTCCTCGGCCGCGGCCTCGAGCTCGCTCAGCTGATCCTCGCTGACACCGGAGTCCGTCAGCAGCGCCCGGACGCGGTTCAGCGGGTCGTTGCGAACATGCTCGGCGATCTCCTCGCTGGTGCGGTAGGAGAGGCCGGGGTCGGCGACCGAGTGTCCGCGGTAGCGGTAGGTCACCAGCTCGAGCACGGCCGGCTGGCGCTGCTCGCGGGCGGCGCCCATCAGCGTCGCCGCCGCTTGCACAACGGCAATCAGGTCGTTGCCGTCGACTCGCTCAGCGGGCATGCCGTAGGCCGCGGCACGCTGGTGCAGGTCGGTCACGGCGGAAGCGCGCTCGACGCTCGTGCCCATGCCGTATTCGTTGTTCATCACGAGGAAGACGACCGGCAGGTGCCAGACCGCCGCCAGGTTGAGCGACTCATGCCAGGCACCCATGTTGACGGCGCCGTCGCCGAGCTCGCAGAGGACGCACTGCTTGCGCCCCTGGCGGACGAGGCCGAGCGCGAGACCGGTTGCGACGGGCAGCTGGCCGGCGACGATTCCCCAGCCGCCGTAGTAGCCGAGGCCGACATCCAGCAGATGCATCGATCCGCCGCGACCATGGGCGCAGCCACCGGCGCGACCGAACAGCTCGGCCATCACCGCTTCGGGCGGCACGCCGCGCGCCAGCGCGAAGCCGTGGCAGCGGTAGCCGGTGACCATCAGGTCATCAGCGTCGAGCGCGTGGATCGTGCCGACGGTCGCTGCCTCCTGGCCGGAGGAGAGGTGGCAGTAGCCGCCGATCAGGGCCGCCTTGTACTCGCGCTCCGCAGCGGTCTCGAAGTCGCGGATCAGCAGCATCTGCTCGTAGAGGCCGGTGAGGGTCGCGGTGGCGATCGCCATCAGGCTTCATCCTCGAAGTACTCGGGATGCTGGTCGCGAATCGTCGGCACGGCGGAGAGCACCATCCGCAGGTGGTGGCGCAGGGCCGCCTCGGCGCGGTCGGGTGCGTTCGCCGCCAGCGCGTCGAGGACCGCTCGGTGCTCGACCGTCATCTCGACGAGGTAGTTCGGCTGGGGCAGGCTGAGGCGGCGGACACGACTCAGATGGCCCTTGGCGCGCTGAGCGACCTCCCAGGCGAAGCCGCGCCCGCTGAGCTCGCAGATCGCAGCGTGAAACTCGTCATCGAGGACGGCGAAACGCTCGACGTCGGCATCGGCTACTACCTCCTCCTGTCGGCGCAGGAGCCCTTCGAGTGCAGCGATGTCACCCGAATCGGCCCGCAGCGCGGCGAGCCTCACGGCTGCACACTCGAGCGTCTCACGGACGAACTGGGCGTCCTCGACGGCGGCGGTGCTGATCCGCGTGACGAAGGTGCCGAGCTGCGGCACGACCTGCACGAAGCGCTCGTCGCGCAGCCGTGCCAGCGCCTCGCGGATCGGCGTACGGCTGACGCCGAGTCGCTGTGAAAGCTCGTTCTCGGAGATCCGCTGGCCGGGTTCGAGCTCGGCGGTGATGATCGCCTCGCGCAGCGCTGCGTAGACCTGCCGGCTCGCCGATCCGGAGCTCAGCCGCTGCGAATGCCTGATCCGCATGTCAGCCACCTCTGTATACTTACATACAAGTGGGCCAGATGGGAAAAACTTACGTTCGCGCGGCTTCAGAGGTAGCGCCGCGAACGGGCCTGCCGGCCCATATCCCGCCGGTGGAAGCAGTACCTCTCCTCCCCTCAGGCCGGCGGGGCGACGTGCCACACGCGTGTCGCCCCGCCGGTGCTAGTTCAACCTGAGCGCAGCGGCGGCCTGACGCGTCACGTGGCGCTTGCCCCAGCGGGAGTGCTCGGCGAAGTCGATGATCCGCGTGAAGTAATCGCGCAGCGGCACCGCGCCAAGTCCCAGCGGCCCGAGCAGCGCGCGTGCCCGGTCGTCGCCGAGCGTGGCCTCGATGCCGAAGTAGGGCAGGTAGACGCCGGCCTGATCGGGCGTCGAAGAGCCGTCGGCGACGATCCGTGGCGGCGGCCGGCCGAACTGCCGGCAGGCGAGCTCGATCAGCTCCTTGTTGGTCAGCGCGCTGGACCCGGCGACGAGGTGCACGTTGCCGTCCACGTCTTCGAGCTCGAGCAGCGCGATCAGCGCCTGCGCCACGTAGTCGATCGAGACGATGTCGGCGACGCCCTCCGGATCGACGGGCACCTCGTCCATCAGACCACGCGAGAAGGCGCGCAACGGCCAGTAGATGACGTTGAACACGGGTGTCCAGCCGGTCCGGCTGTCGCCGACGACGATGCTCGGTCGGGCGACGACGATCGGCAGGTCGCCGGCGGCCGCGGCGATCGCCTGCTCGCCGGCGAACTTCGACTGCTCGTAGGTGTTGCGGAAGCCCTGCCCGAGGTCGAGATCGGTCTCGCGGAAGTGGCCGTGGTGGCGCCCGGCGACGTAGGCGGTCGAGACGTGCAGGTGGCGGCGCAGCGTGCCGCGCTCGGCAAGCGCGCGGGCGAGCTCGAGCATCCGCACCGGGCCGACGGAGTTGGTCTCGCGCGCGGTCTCGAGCGGCAGGTCGAAGGAGATCGACGCCGCACAGTGCACGATGCTGGTGACGCGCGCGAGCACCTCGTCGCGGTCGCCGGCGCTCAGCGCCAGCCCGTCCACGGAGACGTCGCCGGTGATCGCGCTGACGCGCGAGACCCCGGGCGGCGGCTCGTCATAGAGCTCCGCGTAGATCGCTGCGAGGCGTCCGTCGGCGGCCTCCTGTGAGGGTGCCCGGACGAGGCAGATCACCTCGACGTCGTCGCGCTCGATCAGGCGAGCGAGGATCTCCATGCCGAGAAACCCCGTCGCCCCGGTCAGCAGTACCGTCTCGCCGCCGCGTCGCCGATGCTCGACGCTGATCGCGGCGTGGCTCATCGCAGTGGCGCTCCCATCGCGTGGAAGCCGCCGTCGACGTGGAGGATCTCGCCGGTGATCGCGCGCGAGTAATCGGAGAAGAGGAAGCAGACCGCGGCCGCCACCGGCCCGGCGTCACGCGTATCCCAGCCGAGCGGCGCGCCGTCGCGCCAGAGCGCCGCCAGCGTGTCGAAGCCCGGTATGCCGCCGGCAGCGATCGTCTCGATCGGGCCCGCCGAGACGAGATTGACGCGGATCCCGCGCGGACCGAGGTCCCGCGCGAGGTAGCGCGAAACGCTTTCGAGCGCAGCCTTGGCGACGCCCATCCAGTCGTAGACCGGCCAGGCGACGCTCGCGTCGAAGTCGAGCCCGACGACCGAGCCGCCACCCTCGGCCGCCGCGAGCTGCGGTGCCAGCGCCGCAGCGAGCGCCTTGAACGAGTAGGCGCTGGTTTGAAACGCGGTGATCGCACTGGCCACCGGCGTATCGATGAAGCCGCCGCCGAGGGCGTCCTCGGGTGCGAAGGCGATCGCGTGCAGCAGGCCGTCGAGCGTCCCCCAACGATTTGCGATCTCGGCCGCAACGGCGGCGAGATCCTCGGGGCTGTTGATGTCGAGCTCGAGAACGTCGGGCGGGATCGGCAGCGCCTTGGCGGCGCGCTCGGTGAGCCGCTTGGCGCGCCCGAAGCTCGTCAGCGTTATCTCGGCGCCGAGCTCCTGCGCCTGCCGCGCGACCTCGAACGCGATCGAGCCGCGCGTCAGCACGCCGGTGATCAGGAGCCGCTTGCCGTCGAGCATCAGTGTGCGCACCTCGTCATAGGGGGATGTTGCCAACCGGCCGGCGGCGCGGCGGGACGGAATCGAGCGCCGCGAAGGCCGCCGAGGTGCGCTCGCGCGTCTCGACCGGTTGGATCACGTCGTCGACGTAGCCCTCGGCAGTCGCTGCCCCGGGATGCATGTGCTCGGCCGCGTAGCTCGCCGCGAGCCCGACGCGCGCGACCTCGGGGTCATCCGCCGCCTCGATCTCGCGCCGGTGGATGATGTCGACAGCCTGCAGCGCGCCCATCACCCCGAGCTGGGCCGACGGCCAGGCGTAGACGAAGTCGGCGCCAAGCTCCTTGCTGTTCATCGCGATAAAGGCGCCGCCGAAGGCCTTGCGCAGAAGCACCGTCACGCGCGGGACCGTGCACTCGGCAAATGCATGCACGAGCTTGGCGCCGTGGCGGATCACACCGAGCTGCTCCTGCTTGGTCCCGGGCAGGAAGCCGGGCGTATCAACGAGCACGAGCAGCGGGATCCGGAACAGGTTGCAGGTGCGGACGAAGCGCGCGGCCTTGACCGAGGCATCGCTGTCGAGCACGCCGCCAAGGTAGCGCGGCTGGTTGGCGACGATACCGATCGAGCGACCCTCGAGACGCCCGAAGCCGCAGACGACGTTGCGCGCCCAGCGCGGTGAGATCTCGAGCATCCGGCCGCCATCGAGCAGCGCGCGAGCGACGTCGCGCACGTCGTAGACCTTGCGCGCCTCGGCGGGCACGTAACTGTCGGGCGCCGGCCCGGGCGGATCGACGACGGGCCATGCGGTCGGTGGCGCGTCGCTGTTCTGCGGCAGGTAGTCCAGCAGGTCGCGCGCCAGCAGCGCGGCATCCAGATCGGTCGGCGCGACGAGCTGGCAGACGCCGTTGCGCTCATGCACCCGGTGGCCACCCAGCTCGAGCGCGCTGACATCCTCGCCGGTGACGGCCGCCACCACCCCGGGGCCGGTCAGGAACATGCTGGCGCTCTCGGTCATGATCACGAAATCGGTCAGCGCCGGCGCGTAGGATCCGCCGCCGGCCGAGGCGCCGCAGACGACCGAGATCTGCGGCACGCGCCCGGACAGGGCGACGTGGTGGTTGAAGATCCGGCCGTAGCCGCTGAGCGCCGCGAGACCCTCCTGCATCCGCGCCCCAGCCGACTCGATGAAGCCGATCACCGGCACGAGGGTCCGCTCGGCGAGCGCGAGGACCGAGACGACCGTGTCGGCATGCGCTTCGCCGAGCGATCCGCCGGCGAACGAGGCGTCCTGGGCGAAGGCTGCCACCGGCCGGCCGTCGACGCGCCCGGTGGCGCCGATCACGCCGTCGCCGGGTCGTGCCTTGTCGCCCATCCGCTTGGAGCGCACGTCGGTGCGCAGCAGATGCAGCGAGTCGGGGTCGCAGAGCACCTCGAGCCGCTCGAGCGGCGTGAGGCGCGAGTCGGGACGTGGTACTGAAGGTGCGGCTGTCATGTTGCCTCCAGGCACAGCACGGCGTTGTGACCGCCGAAGCCGAACGAGTTACTCAGCGCCGCGAGAAGTTGGCCGTCTTCGACCTCCAACCTCCGCGAGCTTTGTGGGACGTAATCAAGATCCAGTTCGGGGTCAGGCTGCTCGAGCCCGAGCGTCGGGGGAATGACTCGGTTGCGGAGTGCGAGGATCGTGGCGATCGCTTCGACGGCGCCGGCGGCGCCGAGCAGGTGGCCGATCGCGGATTTGGTCGAGGAGATCGGAATCGTGTAGGCGCGCTCGCCCAGTGCGGTCTTGATTGCCGCGGTCTCGGCGCGGTCGTTGATCGGCGTCGACGTGCCGTGGGCGTTGACGTAGACCAGCTGTGCGGGCGTGATCTCGGCGTCCTCGAGGGCGCGCGAGATCGCGCGCGCGGCGCCCTCGCCGTTGGCCGGCGGGGCCGTTATGTGGTGGGCGTCGGAGGTCGCTCCGTAGCCGCGCACGATCGCGAGGATCTTGGCCCCCCGCGAACGGGCGGTCTCACCGTTCTCGAGCACGAGGACGCCGGCGCCTTCGCCCATCACGAAGCCGTCACGGCGGACGTCGAAGGGTCGCGAGATGCCGGTTGGCGAGAGCGCGTCGACGGCGACGAAGGCAGCGCGGGAGAGCGGCGTGAGTGCGGCCTCGGTCCCACCGGCAACGACGGCCGTGGCGTCGCCGCACTGGATCGCGCGCATCGCCGAGCCGATCGCGTGCGTGCCCGCGGCGCAGGCAGAGACGACGCCGTAGCTCGGACCGCGCAGGCCGTGGCGCATGCTGACGGCGGCGGCGCCTGCGTTGCCCATCATCAGTGGCACGGCGAGCGGCGAGACGAGCTTCGGTCCCTGCTCGATCAGCGTCCGTTCGTTCGCCTCGATCGTGCCGATGCCGCCGATGCCCGTGCCGATGATCGCGCCGATCCGCGTCGAGTCGTAGGGCAGCTCGTCGGCCCAGCCGGCATCCGCGAGCGCCTCGCGGCTGGCGAGCAGGACGAGCTGGGCGAAGCGGTCGGCACGTCGCGCCTCCTTGACGCTGAAGTGGTCGCTGGCGACGAACTCGCGGCAACGGCCCTCGCCGTCCGCGATCCCGCAGACGCCCGCCGCCCAGCGCTCGTGCAGCGTGGCGGCGCCGACGCCGAGAGGCGTGACGGCGCCGACGCCGGTGACGACGACTTCGTTCACTTGGCGCGCCCGGCGACCATGTCAATAGCGTCGCCGACGGTCTTGATCTCGGCCACGTCGTTCGAGGTCAACTCGACGCCGAACTGCTCTTCGATGATCTGCGACAGCTCGGCGAGATCGAGCGAGTCGACATCGAGTGCCTCGAGCTCGGCGTCGCGCGAGATCGCCTCGGGGTCGGCGCCAAACGTTACGAGCGAGTCGGTGATGACCTTCTCGATCTGATCGATGCTGGGCTCTGCCATCTGCGTCCTTTCGCTGGTTATCAGGCGGAAAGTCCGCCATCGACGTACAAGGTGCTTGCGGTGATGTAGCTCGCCGCATCCGAGGCGAGGAAAACGACCGCGGCAGCCACCTCCTCGGGTCGACCCGCACGCTGGGCGGGGATCCGCTCGCTGAGCGTTGCCGGGATATCCTCCGTCATCTCGGTGTCGATCAACCCGGGGGCCACGGCATTGATCGTGACGCCGCGGCGCGCGACCTCGACCGCGGCGGTCTTCGTGAAGGCGATCACCGCGGCCTTCGACGCAGCGTAGTTGGCCTGCCCAGCGTTCGCCCGCGGGCCGATAACCGAGGCGATGTTGATCACGCGACCGAACCGCGTGCGGATCATCTCGCGCAGGACCGCACGCGTAAGACGGTAGGTGCTGCCGAGGTTCGTGTCGAGCACGCGCTGCCAGTCGTCATCGCTGAGCGAGAGCGCGAGGCCGTCGGCCCGCAGACCGGCGTTGTTGACGAGCGCCGCGACCGGGCCGAGCTGCGAGCGTGCAGCGTCCAACAGCTGCGCCGGCACGGCGGGATCGGAAACGTCGCCCTGCAGCGCGACTGCGCGCCCGCCGGCTGCCTCGATCGCGGCAACGGTGGCCGCCGCGCCGTCGGCGCCGCTGCGGTAGTTGACGGCGACCGGCCAACCGTCGGCCGCGAGCGCGCGAGCGATCGCCGCGCCAATCCCGCGCGAGGCGCCGGTAACGAGGGCGCAGGCCCCGTCGGGGCGCTGCTGCACGCCGGTGGCGCGTTCGCCGCTCACGCCCGGCCCCACTCGATGACTGTCGCGCCCCAGGTGAAGCCGGCACCGGCCGCCGCGAGCAGGACACGCATCCCCGGGACAAGCCGGCGCTCGGTGCAGGCCTGGGCGAGCGCGAGCGGGACGCTCGCTGCCGAGGTGTTGCCGAGCTGCGAGATGCAGTCGAGCACCCGCTCGCCGGGGATCTCGAGGCGTTCGGAGAGCGCCCGGAGGATCCGGCTGTTGGCCTGGTGGTAGATGAAGAGATCCACGTCGCCGAGCACGACGCCGGCCGCCGCGCAGGCGGCGAGGGTTCCTTCAGCGAGTCGCAGGACCGCCTGCTTGAAAGTCTCGTGGCCGTCCATCGCAAGCAGCTGGGTATCGCGGTCGGCGACGATCAGGTCCGCGTGCGCGCCGTCGCTGCCGAGCACGACTGGTCCGATCGAGCCGTCGGCGCCGGCCGCGAGGACGATCGCGCCGGCGCCATCGCCGAACAGCGCCGCCGTGTTGCGGTCGTGGGGGTCGACGTGGCGCGACATGATCTCGGCGCCGATCACGAGCGCCTGGCGCGCGGCGCCCGCCAGCAGCATTGAGCGGGCAACCGCAAGCGCCGCAACGAAGCCGGTGCAGGCGCTGCCGATATCGAAGGCGCCGGCGTGGACCGCTCCAAGCTGGTGCGCAACAACCGGAGCGGCGTTGGGCATCACCGAGTCCTGGCTGCAGCTCGCAACGAGCACGAGGTCGATCTCCGCGCCTTCGAGGCCTGCGTCGCGCAACGCCGCGGCTCCGGCCTGGGCGGCGAGATCGGCGAGGCTCGAGCGCGGTGGCGCGTAGCGGCGCGCGCGGATGCCAGTGCGCTTAACGATCCACTCGTCCGATACGTCGATCAGCGCCGTGATCTCGGCGTTCTCGACGATCCGCCCGGGCAGCGCGGCGCCGACTCCGACGACTGCAGCATGAGCGGTCAGCGGTTCGCCCGCCAGCACGACCGGGCGCGTGGTCGCCGATGCCACTATGGCCCCCAGATCAAGCGCATAGCCAAACCTACGCGGATCGGGGCGCTGAGATACACGCAGTGGCGCCGATCATGCCCCAGTCGAGGGGGTTCAACCCCCCATTCGGGGGGTCTGCAGCCAGCGTTCAAGAGGGTCTCGCCGATGCCTCGACCTCGTCCGCGGACTCGGTCTGCTTGGTCTCGTGGTACTCCTGCTCGACGTTGACCGACCAGATGTTGTCCTTCGTCTCGATGCCGGCGGCGATGTTCTCGACGGCGATCATCGCCGTGAGCATCGAGTGGTCCTGGTTGTTGTAGCGGTGCATCCCGTTACGGCCGATCAGGAACAGGTTGGTCAGCCGGTCGACGTACTCGCGCAGTGTGTCGAATTGCTCGTAGCTGCCGAAATAGGCGGGATAGGCCTTGGGTACGTGCAGGACCGTGTGGTCGAGCACGTCGTCGGGAGTCGCCAGCCCGAGCGAGCAGAGCTCGTCGATCGCAAACTGGGCGAACTCCTCGTCGCCGAGTGTCCACAGCTCGTCACCCTCGTTCGCAAAGTATTCGAGACCGACCCAGACGGTGCCGGGCTCAGCCACGAGGTAGGGGCTCCAGTTGTTGAAGATCTGCAGGCGGCCGACCTTGACGTCGGGCTCCTGCACGTAGATCCAGTTGTCCGCCATGCCGGCGAGGGCCCCGCCGGGTGAGCGCAGCAGCACGCCGACGGTGATGAAGTCGCGGTACTGGAGGCCCGCGGCGACCGCCCGCACACGCTCGGGCACGTCGGCATCGAGACCGCCGATCAGCTCGCGGATCGGCATCGTTGAGAAGAAGTAGTCGCCCTCGACGCGCGTCACGTTGCCGCCGGCGTCACGCACCGAGGCGGCAACAACCCGATCCTCCTCGACGTGCAGGGCGACGACGGTGGTGTCGAGGATGACCTGCCCCCCGCGCTCGAGGATCCGCCGCGTCACCTCCTCCCAGAGCTGGCCGGGTCCGCGCTTCGGGTAGAGGAAGCGCTCAATCAGGCTGGTCTCGGTGCCGCGCTGATAGATGTCGCCGCCGCGGCGAGCGGGCCGCAGCGCACTGCGGGCCGCGTGGAGCAGGGCCTTGGAGATCGAGAGCCCCTTGATCCGCTGGGCGCCCCAGTCCGCCTTGATCTCGCTCGGCGGGACGCCCCAGACCTTCTCTGTGTAGTCCTCGAAGAAGGTCGCGTAGAGCTCGCGGCCGAAGCGGTTGACCATGAAGTCCTCGAGCGAGACCTCCTGGCGGATCGGATGCAGGCGGGCGCGCAGATAGCTCACGCCGATCCGGGCCATCCGCCGGAGGCCAAGGTTGCGGACCGTTGTCCCGTTGAGGCTGACGGGATAGTCGAACATCCGCCGCAGATACATGATCCGTGAGCGCCGCTCGCGGAGCAGCATGACGAGCTCCTCGGCGTCCGGGTCGGGCCCGGCCGGACCGGCGTCCGCGGTCTGCCCCAACCACTGGCCGGAGGCCTGCGGGTCAGCGATCCGCTGCAGCGGCAGAATGCCGGCCCACCAGTCCATCACGCGGCTGCTCTTGGAGAAGAAGCGGTGGCCGCCGATGTCGATCCGGTTGCCCTTGTAGTTGACCGTCTTCGCGAGTCCGCCGACGAGCGACTCGGCCTCGTAGACGATCGGCAGCACGTCGGTCCGGTCGAGCAGCTCGAGCGCCGCCGTGAGGCCCGCCGGACCGCCGCCGGCGATGATCGCCACGCGTTTGGTCATCTGTGCTCAAGCATGTCGCCCCGAGCGACTCACCAGAAGCCGCCGGCGCATGATAGATGGGCGATTCACTCCGAGAGCCCGAGCCGCTGGGCGCGCTGGACGGCATCGGCGCGGTTGCGCGCACCGAGCTTGCGGTAGAGGCTGCTCGTGTGTTCCTTGATCGTGTGCGGCGAAAGGTGCAACGCGTCGGCGATCTCGCGGTTCGTCGAGCCGCCCGAGATCAGGTCCAGGACCTCGCGCTCGCGCGGCGAGAGCGGTGGCCCGTCGACGTCGACCTGCGGCTGGAAGACGGTCATTCCGAGCCCGACCATCCGCACCGCCCTGGAGATGTCGGCGGCTCCCCAGTCCTTCGGGATGAAGCCCGACGCGCCGGCGGCCTTCGCGGCGCCCGGAGAGATCCGACCGGCGCCGGAGATCAGCAGGATGTGGGTCTCCGGCGAGCGCTTGCGCAGCTGCGCACAGATCTCCGGGCCGGACTCCTCGCCGATGAACAGGTCGACCAGCGCGACATGCGGCCGGTAGCGCGCCGCGAGGGCGTATGCCTCGGCCGCGTTGCGCGAGCTGATGCAGCGCTCCACCCACGGCTGGTTGCCGAGCATCAGGCGAAAGCCCCAGTGGACGACGTCGTGGTCGTCGACGATCAGGACCCGCAGCTTGGTTTCGGCATCGACCGCGCCGAGCAGCGCATCGGTCGCGCCGCTGGCGCCGCTCATGCGCCATCACCCCCGTAGGGAACGACGAGGCGGACCTGCCAGCGGTTACCGTCGCGCGCGCCGAACTCGAGCAGGCCCCCGGCCTGGAGCGCCTCGAAGCCCGCGAGCCGCAGGCCCATTCCGGCGATTCCCGCCGGACCACCGACGCCGTCGTTGGTCACTTCGAGCACGAACGCACCGTCGCGCCGCTCGGTGTGGACGCCGACGCGCGTCGCCGTGGCGTGCTTGTGGGCGTTGCGGATCGCCTCGGCGAGGACCGACTGGGCGAGCGGCTCGAGCTCAGCCGGAACGTCGAGACCATCGTCGGCATCGCCCTGCGGCCCGTCGACCTCGATACCGAGGTCGGGATGCTCGTGGCGCAGCCGCGCAACCTCCTCGCGCAGCGTCGTCTTCGTCAGGGCAAGCGAGCGCCCGAGCGGCCGCTGGATCGCGCTGCGCAGCTCGCCGAGCGCCAGCTGCAGCTCGTCGGCGCAGCGACGGCGCGCCTCCTCGTCCAGCGGCTGATCGCCGGAAAGCGCGAGCGAGACACCGAAGAGCCGCTGGACGACGCTCTCGTGCAGCTCGCGCGCGAGGTCGATTCGAGCTTCGAGCTGCGCTGCGCGCTCGTACTGGCGCGTCGCCGCCCGCGCCATCGCGGCGAGCGCCGCCATCTTGCCGAGAATCCAGAGGACCTCGCGCTCGCCTTCGCTCAGCGTCGCATCGTCGTCACCGCGATCGGAGAGGATCACGCCCATCCACCGGCCGCGTGCCGAGATCGGCGTGCAGGTGACGCTGCGCGCGCCGAGCTTGTCGATGTATTCGGCCGGCAGCTGGCGCTTCAGATCGCTCGAGATCTCGAGCACCCGGTCCTCGGCGAGCGCGCGCATCGCGAGCGGCGCCGACTCGGCGGTGAAGTAATAGTCCGCAAACAGGCTGAGGTCGACGCCGTAGCTGCCGGCGGCCTGCACGCGGCGGCGCGCCGAGTCGTAGCGGAAGATCACGAGGCGACGCATCGCGGTGCAACGGGTGATGCCCTCGCAGAGGCGGCTGTAGAAGTCGTCGCCGAGGCCCTCCTCCTCGCTCTTGGCGAGCACGTCGGCAAAGATCTCGAGCGCGTCGGCGCTCGCCGTGGCGCTCGCGGAGGCGGCCGGCGCGGCACTGCTGGTGGCTTGGGCTTTGGTCTGCGTCATCTTGCGCTCGTCGGGGCGGGCGGCTGGCGGAGCCGTCCCGAGTGCGACTACATTCTCCACCCTCGTGCGCGGGAGCGACTGGCGGGCGAGGGAGGGGTGGGTGCGGGGCTGACGCGCGTAGGCTCTGAGGACCATGGAGTTGCGCCATCTGCGGTATTTCATCGCCGTCGCCGAGGAGCTCCACTTCCGTCGCGCCGCCGAGCGCCTGCACATGTCGCAGCCGCCGCTCTCGCAGCAGATCCGCGCGCTCGAGCGCGAGCTCGGCGTCTCGCTGCTGGAGCGCAACCGCCGCCGCGTCGAGCTGACACCGGCCGGCGCAAGCTTCCTCGAGTCCGCGCGTGGCGTGCTCGAGGCAGCCGATCGGGCGGCCGAAACGGCGCGGCGCGTCGCCGCCGGACAGGTTGGCTCGCTGTCGATCGGATTTGTCGGCTCGGCGACGATCAGCCCGAGGCTGCCGGCGATCCTGCGCGACTTTCGCGAGCGCTATCCCGACGTCGAGCTGACGCTGCGCGAACTGCAGACCACCGAGCAGCTCGAGGCGCTCGCCGCCGGGCGGATCGACGTCGGCGTGATCCGCGGCCCGCTGGCGCCGTCCGAGCTCGCCGCCGGGCTCGAGTTCGTGGTGATCCAGCGTGAGCAGCTGACGGTCGCGATGCCCGACCAGCACCCGCTGACGAGCAAGCCCAGCGTGCGGGCCGCCGACCTGCGCGGCGAGGCGTTCGTGATCCTCCGCCGGCGCGAGGCGCCGGGCCTGTTCGCCTCGCTGGCGAGTGTCATGGGGCCAGCAGGCGGGTTGCCCGAGAACGTGCTCGAGGTCGCGGAGATGCAGACGATTCTCGGACTCGTCGCAAGCGGCTTCGGCGTGTCGTTGGTGCCGGCGTCGGTCGGCGAGTCCGAGCGCCCAGGGGTCGCCTTCCGGCCGCTCGCCGATCCGTCGCCCGAGATCGAGCTGGCGATCGCCTGGCGGCGAGCGGCTCGCTCATCGGTGCGCGACGCCTTCCTGCGCGTCGCGGCGCCCGATCATCCGGCCGGTCCGTCGCTGTAGGGCCTGGCTCGGCGGGCAACTCGCCGCTTAAAGTGCAACGCCCCCGGGCTTTTGAACTTCTCGCGGGGGCGTTGCACGGAGGAGAGGGAGAGATGAGAGTACGTCCCACCCGGTAAAACGTCCAATACATGTTTTTTCTCGCTGTGAGATGGCGAACCTATCAGCCGGCGAGGCCACTCAGCTAACGTGACTGAGGCCAGCCCGCAACCCCCCGATCGGAGACGACAGTGCCCGCAGACTCATCCACCAAGATCCTGATTTGCTTCGACGGCTCGGACCGCGCCGCGCACGCGATCGCCGTTGCCGGCCAACTCTTCCCCGGCGCGGAGGCAACGATCGTCCACGTCTGGGAGACGATCGAGCACATCGTCGCGCGCTATGCGGCGCTCGCGCCCTACCTCGGCGAGTCGATCGGCGAGGCCGACGCCAGCGCCGAGCAGCAGTCCGGCAGCGTCGCGCAGGACGGCGCGAAGCTCGCCGAGCAGGCGGGCCTGCGTGCGACCGCGCGCAACGCGACGCTGACGACAAGCGTCTGGGAGGCGGTGCTCGACGTCGCCGAAGCGCAGGGAGCCGGGGTCGTCATCACCGGAACGCGGAGCCTCAAGGGCGTGCGCGAAGTACTGGCCGGGACGCTCTCCCACGCTCTGCTCCAGCACAGCCATATCCCGCTGCTGGCGATTCCCAGCCACGAAACCGACTGAGGCGGGCGGGCCGCTGTATTAGAACCCTGATTCGGGTATCTTCCGCCACGTGGAGGGACTCGAGCGGGTACTCGTGATCGGTGGCGGGATCGGCGGCCTGTCGGCGGCGATCGCGCTGCGACGGGCCGGCATCGCCGAGGTCGACGTCGTCGAGATCAACCCGCGCTGGGACGTCTACGGCGTCGGGATCATCCAACCAGGCAACGCGATCCGCGCGATGGCCGAGCTCGGCCTGGCCGAGGAGTGCGTCGCGCAGGGCCACGCGATGGAGGGCTCGCGCTCGCACGACCGCGAGGGCAAGATCGTCGCCGACATCGACTTCGAGCGACCGGCTGGCGTCGCATTCCCGTCGATGAACGGCCTGACGCGCCCGCGGCTGCACAAGATCCTCCAGGACGCCGTGCTCGCCAGCGGTGCAAACGTCCGCACCGGCCTGAGCTTCAACGAGCTCGAGCAGGACGAGGACTCGGTGGGCGTCCGCTTCAGCGACGGTACGAGAGGCGAGTACGACCTCGTGATCGGCGCCGACGGGATCAACTCGGCGGTCCGTGCGCTCGTCTTCCCCGACGCGCCGACACCGCAGTTCTTCGGGCAGATCGTCTGGCGCTACAACCTGCCGCGCTACCGCGACCTCAACCGGCTGTGGATGTTCGACGGGACGCGCGGACGCGCCGGCTTCGTACCGCTGGCGCCCGAGCTGATGTACATCTTGCTGATCGAGGCCGCCGACGATCCGGACACCTCGGCGCTGCCGCAGGACCGCCTCGCGGAGATCTTCCGCGAGCACCTCGCCGAGTTCGGCGGCGCGATCGCCGAGGTCCGCGAGGCGATCACCGACTCCTCGAAGGTGATCGTGCGGCCGGTCGAGACGGTGCTCGTGGAGCCGCCATGGCATCGCGGACGGGTCGTGCTGATCGGCGACGCCGCGCACGCGACGACGCCGCACATCGGCCAGGGCGCCGCGCAGGCGATCGAGGATGCGATCGTGCTGGCGGCCGAGCTCGACGGCGACGGCCCGCTCGACGCGGCGCTCGAGCGCTTCGTCAAGCGCCGCTATGAGCGCTGCAAGATCGTGATCGAAGGCTCGACGCAGATCGGCCGCTGGGAGATGGAGGGCGCGCGCGACGTCGACTATGCCGGGACGATCAAGCGGTTGACCGATTCAGTGGCAGCCCCGCTGTAGCCCCGCTTTGATTCCGAGGCTTGCGCCTCGGAATCAAACGGGGCCTTGAGTGCTGACACGTGCTGGTGGCGAGACCGGGGCGCTCGGGTCAGCGGCCCCGGGTCAGACGGCCCTTGAGGAGTTGGCTGCTTCGCGGCCGGCGATCTGGCCGAAGACGAGGGCATCGGTGAGGCCGCCGCCGTGCTGAGTCAGGTGGCCCCAGATCGAGCCGGTGCCGCCGGCGGCGTAGAGGCCGGGGATCGGGTCGCCGGACGGGTCGAGGACCTGGGCTTTGGCGTTGCGGCGGGGGCCGCCAGCGGTCGTGGCGACGGCGGGCCAGAGCTCGATTGCGAAGAGTGGACCGGACGCGAGTGCGACGAGGGTGTCGGGGCTGCGGCCGAACTCGCCGTCGTGGCCATTGGCGGCCGCCTGGTTGAAGGCGGCCACGGTCTGCGCGAGTGTCTCAGAGTCGAGGCCGAGGAGCTTCGCGAGCTGCTCTACCGAATCAGCCTGCTTGATCCAGCCGCTGGCGAGCTCGGCAGAGTTGTCGGCGCTCCAGCGGTAGCCGTTTGGCGTGCCGACGATGCCGTTGAGCGGGCCGGCGCGGAGCGTCGCGGCGTCGCAGATGCCGTAGAGCGGGAGCTGCGGATGGTTGTGGTTGCGCGGGAGGTAGACGGTCAGGGCGCGCACACGGTCGTGGGCCTCCCAGCCGGTCTCGTCGCTGAAGCGCCGGCCAGCCGCGTCGACGAGGAGGTGCGAGCGACCGTGGAAGTCGATCGGGAAGGCCGCCTCGTGCTCGCCGGCGGCGAAGGCGAGCCAGCCGAAGAAGGCGGGCATGTGCCAGAGCGCGGCGCCGGCGCGTGCCGCCATCAGCAGGCCGTCGCCGGTGTTCGCGACGTGGCCGACGGGAAGCAGTGGCGCGACCGGGAGGTAGGCGTCGATCAGCGCCGGGTTGGCCTCGAAGCCACCGCAGGCGAGGATCGTGGAGTCGCTGACGACATTGTCGACGCCGCTTACGCGAGCGTCGCTGCCGAGATTGTCGACGCCGCTTACGCGGCCGTCGACAATTCGCAGCTCCTTGGGTGCTGAGGCGTAGTGGACTTCGATGCCTTGCGCTTGGACGTTGCGCTCGAGCGTGGCCCAGAGCGCTTCGCCTGGGCGTTCGTGGCCGTGGGATTGGAACTGGGTGTAGCGGACGGCGTCGGCGCCGGGGAAGTTGGGCCAGGAGGGAAAGACGGCCGGGAAGGTGTCGGGCGGGAGGGCGAACGGGGCTGTGGCTCCGCCGACGCTGTTGAGCCAGGGCTCGAGCTCGTGGAGGCCGGCGGCGTAGGCCTCGAGGACCGCGTGGTCGGTGCGGCCGTAGCAGAGGGCGTCGAGGTAGCGGATCGCGTCGGGCCCGTCGACGTCGAAGAGGAAGCCGCCGGAGTAGCGGCAGTTGCCGCCGCCGGCGGCGGTCTTCTCGAGCACCGTCACCTCGGCGCCGGCGTCGTGGGCGGCGATCGCGGCAGCGGCACCGGCGGCGCCGAAGCCGATGACGAGCACGCGGGGAGCCATGGCTTGCGAAGTGTATGCAGTTGCTGGTGCTGAGACGCCGCGCGTCCGGCGCATTCAGTCCTCGGCCGTGGCGCCGGCCAGCGCGCGGCTCAGCAGATCGTGGAGCGTGGCGCGCTCCGCTTCGCTCAGCGTCGCGAGGACGTCGTCCTCGATGCTCTCCTGGGCGTGCTCGGCGCGCTCGAGCGCCGCCCTGCCGGTGTCGGTCAGCTCGACCAGGTGGCGGCGGCGGTCGCTCGGGTCGCGGCGGCGCTCGACGTAGCCGTGCTCCTCGAGCGCGTTCAGCAACAGGACGATGTTGTTCGCGTCGATCCCGAGGATCTCGCACATCGCCTGCTGGGGCGCCATGGCGTTGTCGCGCAGATAGCAGAGGGCGACGTAGTGGCGCAGGCGCATCCCGAGGAGCTCCTCGGTGCTGCGCCGGTAGACGAGCTTTGAGAGTCGCGTAAGCAGGACAATCGAGCCTGCGTTTTGGGTGGTCTGCATCTGTGTTGCACGGTCGGGCCGAGGCTGGGCGATCGTCATTGCTACAGTGACGATCACTATGGTATCGCGATCCACTCAGGGTCTGGGGCCGGCGGCGTGAGCGCCGCCGCAGGTGCGGAGCGCGAGTCCCGCCGGCGCTGGATCGCGCTGATCGTCGTCTGTCTGGCGATGCTGATGAACGTGCTCGACGCGACCGTCGTCAACGTCGCACTGCCGAAGATCCAGCACGACCTGCACTTCACGCAGGCCGGACTCGCCTGGGTGCTCGACGGCTACATGGTGGCCTTTGGTGGCTTCCTGCTGATGTCCGGACGCCTCGGCGACCTGATCGGACGCAAGAAGGTCTTCCTCGTCGGCCTCGCGATCTTCACCGTCGCCTCGGCGGTCTGTGGCTTCGCAAACAGCCAGGGCCTGTTGATCGCGGCGCGCTTCGTCCAGGGCTTCGCGGGCGCGCTGTCGACGTCGGTGATCCTCGCGATCATCGCGACCGAGTTCCCCGAGCCGCAGGAGCGAGCCCAGGCGATGAGCGCCTACATCTTCACGGCGGTCGGCGGCGGCTCGATCGGGCTGCTGGCCGGCGGGGTGATCACGCAGGCCCTCAACTGGCACTGGATCTTCTTCATCAACCTGCCGATCGGGGCCGTGACGCTCGTGGCGGGGACACTGCTGGTCAAGGAGAACGTCGGCATCGGCCTGGGCAAGGGCGTCGACGTGCTCGGCTCGGTGCTCGTGACCGGTGGCCTGATGCTGCTCGTCTACGCGGTCGTGAAGTCGACGCAGTACGGCCTCGGGTCAGCCCATACGCTCGGCTTCGGCGGGATCGCGCTGGCGATGCTGGCCGGGTTCCTCGTGCTCGAGTCGCGGATCAGCAACCCGATCATGCCGATGCGGATCTTCGCCGTGCGCGGCCTTTTGAGCTCGAGCCTCGTGCGTGCGTGTCTGTTCGTCGGGATGTACGGCTGCTTCTTCATGGGCGCGCTCTACCTCGAGCACGTGCTCGGCTACGGCGCCCTCGACACCGGGCTTGCATTCCTGCCGATGACGCTCGTCGTCGCCGTGCTGTCGACCGGAATCACCGCCCGACTCGTCGCCCGCTTCGGTCCCAAGCGGGTCCTGATGCCTGCGATCTGCTGCTCGTTCGCCGGGCTCGCGCTGCTGACGCAGGTCGGTGTCCACGGCGACTACTTCCCGTTGATGTTCGGCGCGTTCCTGCTGATGGGCGCCGGCATGGGCATGGCGTCCGTACCGCTGTTGACGATCGCGATGGCGAACGTGCCGCCGCGCGACGCCGGGCTCGCCTCGGGCGTGGTGAATGTCTCGATGCAGGTCGCGGGCGCGCTCGGCGTCGCGATCCTCGGCACGATCGCGACCGACCGCACGAAGACGCTCGCGACGCGCGGACACTCGCTGACGAGCGCGCTCACCGGCGGCTACCAGCTCGGCTTCACCGTCGCCGCCGGTTGCGCGCTGGCCGCACTGTTCGTCGCGCTGGTCGTGCTGCGCGCGCCGCGCCAGCCACAGGCCGAGCGCAGCGGCGAGCTCGCCGGTCGGCCGGGCGTCGAAGCGGCCTGAGCTCAGCCGAGCTCGAGCAGCCGGGCTGCGGTCGCGCCGAGGACGGCGGCGCGATCGGCGTCCGACAGGGCGTCGCAGCGTTCGACGAAGCCGATCGGATCGGCCTCGCCGACGGGGTAGTCGCTGCCCATAACGATCCGCTCGGCGCCCACGCGGTCGACCAGCGCGGCGAGCATCGCCGGCTCGTAGAGGCAGGTGTCGTAGTAGAGCTGGGAGAGGTACTCGCTCGGACGCCTGGAGATGTTGCGCGCGCTGTCGGGCATGTTCTGGACGTTGCGGTCGAGCCGGCCGAAGTAGTGCGGCAGGTAGCCGCCGCCGTGCGAGACGACGATGCGCAACGCCGGCAGCTGCTCGAGCACACCCTCGTAGATCAACGACGAGAGGACCTTCGCCTCCTCGATCGGCTGACCAACGGAGTTCCACAGCGAGTAGTCCTGGAACCACGGGTCGCTGACGCCGTCAGGGTGAATGAAGGCGACCACGCCACGGTCGGCGATCGCGTCCCAGAGCGGGCGCAGCTCAGGCGCGCCGAGATAGAGCCCGTTGATCTGCGCCGGCAGGTTCGCGACGCGCAGACCGAGCTGATCGACCGCGCGCTCGAGCTCGCTGAGCGAGCTGTCGAGATCCTGGAGCGGCAGCGTGAAGCTGCCGATCAGCCGCGTTGGATGGCGTGCGACCCAGTCGGCGGCGGTGTCGTTGAGGCGGCGGTTGAGCGCGAGCGCGAGCGGCGGCTCGGCCCAGGCGGTGCCGGCGACGACAAGGCTGGCGGAGACGACGGAGCGGTCGATCCCGAGCCGGTCGAGGTCCTCGACCTGGAGATCAGGGTCGAGCATCCGCGCGTGAATGTCGGCGAAGCGGCTGCCCGGCGGCGGCTCAATCGGCCGCGTGCCGAAGCCCGACGCGACGCTGCGCGGACCGGCCTGCTCGAGCACGCCCTGCTCGAGGAAGTGCGCGTGGAAGTCGATCACGGTCATCGCGGCAGGATGCTCGCAGATCGGTTGGCGGCGCTCAGGTCACGAAGCTGATCGCGTAACCGATGAACGCCAGAGCGAGCACGAGGGCTCCAGCGAGCTCGCGCAGCGACGCGAAATCCTCGCGGCGGACGCTGAAGAAGATCGCCAGCAGCGCGAACGGGTCGACGTACTTCTGCCACGGGTAGCGGATCGCCAGCGCCGCGAGGAGGAAGCTCGCGAGGAATGCGAACAGCAGCCAGCGCCGCGGTCGTGGTGCGAGACCCCAGCGCCAGGCGATGATCGCGCCGGCCGCGGGCACGAGAGCCCAGAAAAGCAGCGAGCTGCCGAGCGGTACCGGCAGCCGCTTGGCGATGTTCCAGAGGACGCCGGCGGAGTGCACGCCGGGACGCGCCGGGAAGGCCAGCAGCAGGAGCGCGCCGAGCAGCGCGCCGAGCAGCGGCCAGCGCAACGCGCGGAGCTGATCGCCGAAGGGCGTGCGGCGTGCAGCCCAGGCGATGCCCGCGAGGATCGGAGCGAAGAGGACGGCGCCGTAAAGCCCGATCGTCGCGAGCGTCAGCTCGGGCGTCTGGACGACGAGCGCGCCGGCGGTCGCGCCGTGGTCACGTCCCGGGGCGCAGAGCGCGCACGAGCTCGGGTCGCCGCCGGGCGGGACGAGTCCGTGCCAGGCCAGGAAGAGGGCGCCGACCGGGACGACGGCAACGGCGACCGCGACGACCAGCTCGCCGCGGCGGCGCCACGGGAGGGGGACCCAGAGTGCGTAGAGGCCGGCGACCGCGAGCATGAAGGCGGCGCTCTGGCGGGTCAGGATCGCCGCCGCGACGGCAACGCAGCCGGCGAGGAACGGTGCGACATGGGAGGTTTCGCGGAAGCGCTCGAAGCGCTCGAGTGCCAGCACGATGAAGAGCGTCGCGAGGTTGTCGGTGATCGCCCGAAACGACGTGCCGAAGACGTACGGCGAAAGGACGAACAGCAGCGCCAGCGCCAGCGCCTGAAGGCGCGGCAGGCGTAGGCGACGGTGGAGCAACACGCAAACGGCGAGCGCGAGGGCGTAGGAGATCACGACCTCGACCAACCGCATCCGCCAGAGCTCGTAGCCGGTCAACTTGCCGACGTAGGCCTCGAGCAGCGGGAACAGCGGCGTCTGGGCGGCGACGTAGTGACCGAGGTCGGGGAACGGCAGCTGGTGCGAGAACTGCAGGATCGTCGGGTAGATGTAGTTGCCCTCGTCCGTCGAATGGAAGATCGGCAGCGTCACGGTCAGCCCGCGGAGCGCAGCGATCATCACGAGGAACGGCGTGGCAAGCACGGCGGGGACGAGCCAGCGCGACTGCTGCCAGCTGCCGGGCGCGCGCTCGGTGTGGCCGTCGCCGGCGGAGGCGATGCTCCTCACGGCCGCCACGATAGGTCAACTCGCGGGCAGCCGCGCAGCGTCCCGCCGCCGCTGGGCCTCGATCGCGCCCCGAAGGGCCGCGACGAGAGCGATCAGCCGATGGGCTGGATGCACCGCCGCGACGAGTACCCGAGCCAGCGGCGCTGATTCGAGTTGCTGCACGCTGAGCGAACACGCGAGATCACCCGCGATCGGCGGGCAACGTGAGGCTGCGGCGAGGGTCGTGAGAAAGCGGCTTATCGGGGCGCCCGGATTCGAACCGGGGACCTCACCGACCCGAACGGTGCGCGCTACCAGGCTGCGCCACGCCCCGAGGAAGATCCGCAGTATCCCATAGCGGGGCGTGTCAGCTAGCGTCCCGCGGCAATGGCGGCGCTGCGAGAGGTCATCGACGAGCTGGATCGCCTGCTCGAGCCGGAGGCGTTCAAGGACTTCTGCCCGAACGGCCTGCAGGTCGACGGACGCGAGAACGTCGAGCGGGTCGTGACCGGGGTGTCCGCGAGCGGCGAGCTGTTCGAGCGCGCACTCGAGCTGGACGCGGATCTGGTGCTGACGCATCACGGCCTGTTCTGGGATGGCGACGACCCTCGCGTGGTCGGCGCGCAGCGCGCGCGCCTGCAGGCGCTGCTCAGCGCCGACGTGGCGCTCGCCGCCTACCACCTGCCGCTCGATGCGCACCCGAGCGTCGGCAACAACGTGCTGCTGGCTGCCGGGATCGGCGCAACGCCGACCGCTCCGTTCGCGCCGGTCGCCGGTCGGGCGGTCGGCTGGATCGCCAGCTTCGGCGGCGACGGCATCGAGGCGGGCGAGCTCGTCGCGCGTGTGGAGGCGCTGACCGGCCGAATTCCGCTCGCGTTTCTGAGCGGGCCGGAGCGCGTGCGCACGGTCGGGATCGTCTCGGGGGGCGGCGGACGGAACGTCTTCGATGCGATCGCTGCGGGGCTCGACGCGTTCGTCACCGGCGAGGGCGAGGAGTGGGCGCGCGCGATCGCGCGCGAGT
>Ga0302184_10000555_pt1 | contig 24430 bp, 19 predicted proteins | sample I_Palsa_N3_3_FD_200233 | JGI IMG/M metagenome (GOLD analysis project Ga0302184, IMG submission 200233) | Peat permafrost microbial communities from Stordalen Mire near Abisko, Sweden - I_Palsa_N3_3 | ecosystem: Environmental > Terrestrial > Soil > Palsa > Peat permafrost | place: Sweden...
GCGAGCAGGGCGCGCGCGATGACCAGCATCTGCCGTTCGCCGCCGGATAGCGTGGCGGCGAGCTTGCGCCTGCGGTCGGCGAGCGGCTTGAAGCGCTCGTAGGCCTCGTCGAGAACGGCCGTCCGCTCGGCCCGGGAGTTTCCCGCCCTGGCTTTTCCGGCCCGGCCTGGTGGCCGGCGCGTAGCGCCGGGCCAGCTCATCATGCCGACCCGCAGGTTTTCCTCGACGGTGAGCTCAGCGATGACGCCCTGGCCCTCGGGCACGTGCGCGATCCCGGCTCGGACGATCTGCTCCGGGTTGCGGCCGGCCAGGTCGGCCCCGCCGAGCAGGACCCGGCCGCGGCGGGGCTTGATCATGCCGCTGACCGCGCGCAACAGTGTCGTCTTGCCTGCGCCGTTCGCGCCGAGCACCGCCGTGATCGCGCCCGCGCCCGCCGAGAGGCTGACGTCATCCAGCGCGATGACCCCGCCGTATCCGGCGACGAGCCCCTCGATCGCCAGGGTCGATGACTCGTCGGCCCCGGCGGGGTCAACCTCCGCTGCGCTACTCATCGGCGGAGACCTCGTCCCCGGTCGTGCCGAGGTAGGCGGCGGTCACGGCGGGATTGTCCTGGATCTGCCGCGGCGTACCCGTCGCGATCACCTTCCCGAAGTCCAGGACCGTGATCGAGTCGCAGACGGACATCATGAGGTCCATGTGATGCTCGACCACCACCAGGGATCCCTCGGTGGCGAGGTCACGGATGAGGGCGCCGAGTTCGGCGAGTTCGCTCTCGCCCAGGCCGCTGGCCGGCTCGTCGAGCAGGATCAGGCTGGGCTTGGCCACCAGCGCCCGGGCCAGCGCGACCCGCTTGCGCATGCCGTAGGAAAGCTCGCCGGGCCTGGCGTCGGCCACGTCGGCGGCCCCGACCCGATCGAGGGCCTGCTGGGCCGCCTCACGCAGCTGGCGCTCATCGCGGCTGGCCCGCGGCAGCGTGAGCAGCGCGGACCAAAATCCGGCCGAGGCCCGGCAGGTCGCGCCGACCATGACGTTCTCGACCGCGGAAAGCCCGCCGTACAGGCCGACTCCCTGCAGGGTCCTGGCCACGCCGAGGGCCGCAAGCCGGTGCGGCCTGACGTTGTGCTGGCGGCCGCCGAAAAGGACCTGGCCGTCGTCCGGCCGGGTGAAGCCGCACAGCACGTTGAGCAGCGTGGTCTTGCCGGCGCCGTTCGGCCCGATGACGCCCATGACGTGCCGCGGCGGAACGGCGAGGGAGACGGCATTTAGCGCGGTCAGGCCGCCGAAACGGACCGTCACACTCTGCACCTCGAGCACTGAACCCGAATTCATAACAGGTTTTCCTCGCCACTCGGAGCGGGACGTTCCGTCATGAATCCTCATTCAAAACTGGTCCGCGATGACGGGCAAGCCCGGAACAAATTTGGCACCGTTTCGTAACTGAACCGCAACACGGCTGCGGGCCTCGGCGAGCGGTTGAGACCAGGACCCTAGGCTGTGTCAACCGCACTGATACCGGGAGATCCAGTGACTGCGTTGACGTATGACGAGGCGCACGAGCGCGCGCGGCTCATCGACCCCCGCGAGTACCACATCAGCCTGGATCTCACCGGCGGCGATGAGGTGTTCGGTTCGGTCACCGTGGTCCGGTTCGGCTGCCGGGCGCCTGGCGCGAGCAGTTTCGCCGAGATCTGGCCGGCCCGCCTGCGCCGGGTGGTGCTCAACGGCCAGGACGTGGATCCGGCGACCCTGGACGGGAACCGGCTGCCGCTCACCGGGTTGCGGGCCGCCAACGAACTGCGGGTCGAGGCCGATATGCCGTACTCGCGGACCGGAGCGGGCATGCACCGCTTCACCGACGACGCTGACGGCGAGACCTACCTCGCCCTGCACGCCGGCCTGGATAACGGGCAGCGGGTCTTCGCGGCCTTCGACCAGCCGGACCTGAAGGCGGTCCACCGCGCGACCGTCACGGCACCCGGGCACTGGACCGTCGCCGGCAACGGCCTGGCCCGGCCGGCCGGCCCGGGCCGCTGGGAGCTGGCCGCCACCCCGCCCATTTCCACGTACCTGTTCACGCTGGTAGCGGGCCCTTATCACAGCATCCGCGCGGAGCATCGCGGCATCCCGTTCGGCCTGCACGCCAGGCGGTCGCTGGCCGGGCACCTGCGCCGGGACGCCGACGAGATCTTCGCGGTCACCCGGGCGTGTTTCGACCGGTACCTGGAGATCTTCGACGAGCCCTACCCCTTCGACTCCTATGACCAGGCCTTCGTCCCGGAACTTGAAGCCGGGGCGGTGGAAAATCCCGGCTGCGTGACCTTCCGGGACGAGTTCCTCTTCCCGTCCGCGGTGACGCGGGCCGAGCGGCAGACCCGCGGCATGGTGATCGCGCATGAGATGGCGCACATGTGGTTCGGTGACCTGGTCACCATGCGCTGGTGGAACGACGTGTGGCTGAGCGAGTCGTTCGCTACGTACATGGGTTTCCAGGTCCTGTCGGAGGCCACCGCGTTCACCGAGACCTGGACGGACTTCGCCCTGACCTACAAGACCCGCGGGTATGACGCCGACCAGCGGGCATCGGCGCATCCGGTAGCGCCGCAGCCCGGGGAGGTCCCGGACACCGACGCGGCGCGTTCGGCCTACGACGACATCTCCTACGCCAAGGGTGCTTCCGCGCTGCGCCAGCTGGTGGCGTGGCTGGGCTGGCCCGACTTTCTCGCCGGGATCAACGACTACTTCGCCCGCTACCGCTTCGCCAGCGCGGCTCTAGATGACCTGCTGGACTGCCTGAGCGCCGCGTCCGGCGCGGACGTGCGCGGGTGGGCTACGGGCTGGCTCGGCACGCCCGGCGCGGACACGCTCGCGGTGCGCCGGCCAGGCCCGGCCGGCCACGCCTGGTCCCTCGCTCACGCCGGCGGCCGCCCGCACCGCCTCTGGGTCGGGGCGTACGACGCGAGCCCGGACGGCGGGCTGGCGTGCCGCACCCGGACTCCGGTCCTGGTGCCTGCCGACGCCGCCGAGGTCGCGCTCCCGCCGGCGGCGGCCCGGCCCGAGCCTGCTCTCCTGCTGCCGAACGACGGTGATGTCAGCTACTGCAAGATCAGGCTGGACCCGGAATCGCTGGCCGTCGTGACCGCCTCGCTCGGACGCATCCCCGACCCGCTGAACCGGGCGCTGGCCTGGAACACCCTGCGTGATCTGGTCCGCGACGGGGAGCTTGCGCCCCAGCAGTACGCCGAGCTCGCGGTCAGGCACCTCCCGGCCGAGACCGACACGTCGATCACCGGGCAGGTACTCGCTTACGCCCGTTGGACGGTCGCCGACCGCTACCTGGCGCCCGGACCGCGCGCGGCTGCCCTGGCCGACATCGCCGGCCTGTGCCAGGACCTGCTCAGCCGGGCTGGCCGCGACGATCCGGACGGGATGCGCCTGGTCGCCGTACGAGGGCTGATCGACAGCGCATCGGGAGCAGGCGACATCGCTGGCCTGCGGTCCTGGCTCACCTCCGGCCAGCTGCCCGCCGGCCTGGACACCGATTCCCGGCTCCGCTGGCAGATCCTGCTGCGGCTGACGGTACTTGGCGCCATCGGAGCGGCCGAGCTCGAGCGCGAGGCCAGCGCGGACACCACCGCGGCCGGGCGGCTCAGCGCGGCGCGCTGCCGGGCCGCGATCCCCAGCGAGACCGCCAAGGGGGCCGCCTGGACGGCCATGTTCGATGACCGTCCGGGCGCCGGGTCCGGCTACCAGCTGGCCGCGACCGCCCAGGGTTTCTGGCAAGCCGACCAGGCCGAACTGCTCGCCGGATACGTGCCGCGCTACTTCCCCGCGCTCGCCGAGGTGGCCGTGCGGCGCGGCCCGGAGGTGGCCAGGGTACTGTGCCAGCATGGCTTCCCCCACCACGCGGCCGACGCCGGCACGCTGCGGGTGGCGCAGGAGTGCCTGGAAGGCGGCCGCCTGACCGGTTCGCTGGGCCGGCTCCTGGCCGATCAGGCGGAGGACTTGCGTCGCTCGGCCGGCATCCGCTCAGCGTCCTAGGCTCCGGTGGAGCCGGGCATCAGGGCCCGGTTAATCGTCCTGGTACTGGCGGCCGGGCTTGACGTAGCCGAAGAACGCGCGCTTCTTGATGAGCGCGGCCACTTCATCGGGGACCATGGTCTCCCAGGACTCGTCGTTCGCGGCGATTCTCCGCAGCACGTCGCGGCTGAAGATGTGCAGGTAATCAGGGCAGCAGTTGTCGAGGTTAACGAAGCTGCCCCGCCCGGCCAGGTAGTCATAGAGCGGCTGGATCTCCGGCTGGACCTTGATGTCGTTCGCGGTCTTCAGCTCGTCATCCGGTCCCGGCTGCAACGGGTAGACGTAGAGCTTCAGGCCGTTCTTGAACAGCCGCCCGAAGCTTTCCAGGATCCCGCCGGGGAGCTGGACGTGATTCTTCTCGTCGAACAAGTCGATGAGGCTCGGCACCCCCATCACGATGCCGATCCGCTCGGCCGTCCGTTCCCCGATGTAGGCGGCCAGCCGGTAGTAGTCGAAGTAGTCGGTGATCAGCACCGTCTGGCCGCAGGCGGCGAGCAGCTCGGCCCGGGCCAGGAAGTCCCGCCGGTCGACTTCCGCGGCTCCGCCCGCGAGCAGGTTCCGCATGGTGATCTCGGTCAGCGCCAGGATCGGCTTGCCGGCCACCGCCGGGTCCTCCGCGAACTTGGCCTTGGCGGTCGCGAGCATGTCGAGGTTCACATGCGTCGGCGGCCGGAAGCTGCCCCGCTCGACCAGGACCGCCTTCTTGCGCAGCACCTCACTGGGCTGCAGGACCTCGCGGTCGGGACCGAACATTGCCACGCCGCTCAGGCCGAGCTGCACCAGCTTGAGCGCCATCAGCCTGTTGTCCACGCCGCGGAACTCGATGCCGCGGAACTGGATCATGTCGATCTCGATGCGGCCCGTGGTTAGCCGGTCCAGCAGGCTCTCGATCAGCCGCTCGGGTTCGTGGTGCTGGAAGAACGCGCCGTAGAGCAGGTTCACCCCGACGATGCCGAGCGCCTCCTGCTGCGACCAGGCCTCGACATCCAGCATCCGCACGTGCATCACGATCTGGCTGGGCTCGTCGTGGGACTGGGCCTGGAACTTCACGCCCATCCAGCCGTGACACTCATTGCCGCCCCGGAAACTCCGGGCGACCACCGTATCGGCGAACGCGAAGAACGATGTCGAATCGCCGCGCTCGTCACCGAGCCGGTCGACGTTGAGCTGGAACTCCTTGTCGAGCATGCCCTGCAGCCGGCCGACGGACACGTACCGCTCCGCCTTGCCGTAGACGGCGTCGCTGACCGCCATGTCGTACGCGGAAATCGACTTGGCGACAGTGCCGGCGGCGCCCCCGACCCGGAAGAACCAGCGGACGACCTCCTGGCCCGCGCCGATCTCCGCGATCGTGCCGTACCACCGCGGATCCAGGTTGATCCGCAGTGCCTTCTGGTGCGTGTCGGACTGCTGAGTACCGACCATGAGCTCGGTCATGCGTCTCCTGCCTGCTCACCTTGACCGCTGCTGCCGTCTGCGGCAGGCTCAGGGCGGCGGCGACCCGGCACTACCATCACACGCTCGGATTCTACTAATTTCGCGGTATCCACCGCCAGCCACGCCAGGACAACAATCCGGGGGCTTGAGCGACAGCCGAACGATGGTTGTCGAGCACCGCTTACCCGATGGTTCCGATGCCGGCCAGGATGAGGTTGATGCCGGCCAGGCGCGCACCGTTCGGACTCATCGACTTCCTCACCGGCGCCCTCGAGGGGGAGCACGAAGGAGCCGCGCAGTCCTGATCCGCGTTCACGCCGCGTACAGCGAAGGTAAGGGGTCGCCTCACTCCGTGGTAAGTACGGCCTTACCTATTACCTGACCTGCTTCCAAGGCGCGGTGAGCGTCGGCCGCGTGCTCAAGGGGAAACGTCGCGCCGACCACGACGCGCAGCTCGCCGGCGTCGAAGTGCCCGGCCGCCTGCTCCAGGATTACTCGCTGGCGCTCACGGTGCTCGGGCCAGCCGAAAACCGAAGGAGCCGGCATCCAGGTGAAGGAGACCCGCAGGTTCCGGTTGTGCAGGGTGGTGACCGCCGCGGTTTCCCATGGGCTCTCGACGTTCGAGACGAGGTCCCCGTACGGGCGGGTAAGCGAGAAGCAGGCGGTGAAGGTCTTGCCGCCGACGGTGTCGTGGACGACGTCGGCACCGTCCGTCCCGGTCCAGGCGCGCAGTTCCTCCCCGACGTCCTCGCGGGTGTAGTCGATGCACAACTGCGCGCCGAGCGAGGCGGCCAGCTCGGTCTTCGGCCCTGGTGAGACCGTGGTTGCCACCCGTGCCCCGGCTAGCCTGGCGATCTGCACGGACATGTGGCCGACACCGCCCGCGCCCGCCTGTACCAGGACGGTCTGCCCCGCGCTGACCCGGGCACGCTCCCGGAGCGCCTCCCAGGCGGTGATCGTGACCAGGGGCGCCGCCGCCGCCGCCACGAACGACAGCCGCTCCGGCTTGCGGGCCAGGTACCGCTCGTGCACGACCTTGAGCTCGGCGTAGGTACCTGGCGTAGGCCCGAAGCCGCCGTCGCAGAAATACACCTCGTCCCCTGGCTGTACCCGGGTCACCGCCGGGCCCGCACGCTCCACCACCCCGGCGCCGTCCCAGCCGAGAACGGTGGGCAATACGTTGCCGAACGTCCCGTGGCTGCGGAGCTTGTAGTCGACGGGGTTGATGCCGGCTGCCCGCAGCCGCACCAGCACGTCATGGTCGCCGCTGATCTGAGGATCGGGCAGATCCTCTACCTTCAGGACCTCGGGTCCGCCGACCGCCGTCATCAGGACCGCACGCATGCCACAGCCTCCCGTAATCGCTTAGCGCGATGATCGTATGCCTTTCGGACATCGCGGATATTCCTCACAGCAGTAACGTTCCCGGAACGGTCCCGGCGTAGCGTCCGGTCCATGAGCGAGGGTGAAGCGTCCGTCCCGGTGGCCGGGCGGACCGAGCCGAAAGCCCCGGGCCGCCGCCTCCGGCTAGGCTCCCCGGGAGCCTGGACGGTGGCGCTAGGTATCCTGGCCGCGGTGTCCTTCGCGGCCGCGATCCCGCTGACTGTGCTGGCGGACCAGGTGTTCCTCGGGCTGATAGCGGCAGTGATCGGGGTTCCCTGCGCCGCGGTGGGATTTGCGGTGACCCGGCGCCAGCGGGATAACCCGCTCGGCTGGGTCTTTCTCGTGCTCGCGATCTGCCAGTTCATCGGCACGGACGGCGGCGCTTACGTGCTGACCGCCGATCACTTCGGGCACCACCTTCCCTTCGTCCCGGTGGCTCTCGCCCTGGACGAAATCTGGGGCCCTAGCCTCGAGCTGTTCCTCGTGGTCGTCCTGCTGTTCCCGGACGGCAGGCTGCCCTCGCGATTCTGGCGTTGGGTGCTGCGGGTCTATGGCATCCTTTTCGCGGCGGAACTCGCCATCACGGCCGTGGCGGTCGCGGCCGCGCTGGCCGCGCACCCGGTCCGCGTCGATTCCAGCGGCGGCCTAACGGCCGTGGATCAGATGACTGGCCAGTTCAACGTTGTCCACAGCTTGCTCCTCAAGGCCGTATTTCTGTTGTCGCTGACCTTCATCGTCCGGCAGGCACTGAGCTGGAGGCGCGCCACCGGCGAGCGGCGCCAGCAGCTGAAATGGCTGGCCAGTGGCGCCGTCGTCACTATCGTCTGCCTTGGCGTGGCGGGAACCTTCGGCACGGGGGGCGGTCCCGGTCCTCCCAAAACTCTCTTGGCCGTGATCGGCAACATCGCCTGGTTCGGGGTAGCCGCGCTGCCGGTGTCCATGGGCGTGGCGATCCTGAAGTACCGGCTGTACGAGATCGACCGGATCATCTCAAGGACGCTGGCCTACGCGATCGTCACCGGCTTGCTGGTGGGCCTCTACGCCGGGCTGGTGCTGCTGGCCACCGAGGTGCTCCGGTTCCACGGCCCGGTGACGGTGGCCGCTTCGACGCTGGTGGCGGCCGCGTTGTTCAACCCGCTGCGACGCCGGGTACAGCACGTGGTGGACCGCCGGTTCAACCGGGCCAGGTACGACGCCGAGCGCACCGTGACCGCGTTCGCGGCCCGGCTGCAGGACTCGGTGGATCCGGACGCGGTCCGCGCCGATCTCGCCGGCGTGGTGCACGCCGCCCTTGAGCCAACTCACGTATCAGTCTGGCTGGGTAGTTGACATCATTAGCTAGTGAGCAATCTGGATCCCGCGCTGGAGGCCCCAAGGGGGCACGGGGGGGCGGGCAGCCCTCCCGTAATCAGGGGGGTCTGGGGGGGATCGTCCCCCCGAGGAAATACAGCGTCATCGAGGCGCGCAAGACCGCCATCGGTGACGGTACGGAGGTCCGCCGGCTGCTGCCGCAGCGGAAGGTACGTACCGTCGGCGCGTGGTGCTTCCTGGACCACTACGGGCCTGACGAGGTAAGCCGGGGTCCCGGCATGCAGGTCCCGCCGCATCCGCACATCGGCCTGCAGACCGTCAGCTGGCTGTTCCAGGGCCTGGTGCTGCACCGTGACAGCCTCGGCAGCAGGCAGCTGATCAGGCCGGGCGAGCTGAACCTGATGGCGGCCGGAGCAGGCATCGCGCACTCAGAGGAATCGGCGGCCGGCCGGCCCCCGCTGCTGCACGGCCTGCAGCTGTGGATCGCGCTGCCGGAACCGCAGCGGCACGCCGAACCGCGCTTCGCGTATCACGCCAGCCTTCCGGTGGTGCGCGAAGGCCCGGCGAGCGTGACCGTGGTCATCGGCGAGTACCGGGGCGAGCGCTCGCCGGCCGAGGTGTTCAGCCCGCTGGCCGGGCTTGAGGTGGCGGTCCCCGGCGGTGACGATTTCGTCCTGCCGGTCCGGGAGGACTTCGAGTACGGGGTGGTGGCGATCGACGACTCGGCCATAGTCGACGGCGCGCTCATCGCCCCCGGACTGCTGGCCCACCTGCCGCCCGGCCGGCCGCAGCTGCGGCTCTCCCCCGCGGGCGGGCGCAGGCTGGCCCGGTTCTTCGTGGTCGGCGGCGTCCCGTTCGGCGAGCGCCTGCTGATGTGGTGGAACTTCGTCGCCCGCACCGGCGAGGAGATCACGCGGGCCCGCGAGGACTGGGTGGCCGGACGCTTCGGGTCCGTCCACGGCTATCCCGGGGATCCGCTGGCGCCGCCCCCGCTGCCTGACGTCCCGCTCAAGCCTCGCTGATGGATGTGCTGGTGATCATTACTGGCGCGGGAGCGGCGGATTGACCGCCGGGATCAGCGGAGCCGGGTTGACGAAGACCTCCCGCTGCGCGGTGAGCAACCCGGCCTGCGCGACCGCGAGGCTGATCGCGGACGGGGACCGCGGGTAGCCTGCCGCCGGTCCGGAGAACCTGAGCGCCGTGGTGAAGTCACCGCAGGTACGGCGCCGCCACGCGCTGATGTTCGGCTCGGTGACGCCGAACCGCTTCTCCAGGACCCGGATCAGCGAGGTGTGGTCCAGGACGTCGGAGCACACGTGGCCGCCCGCCGACCACGGCGAGATGACGACGGCGGGCACCCGGAAACCGAGCCCGATCGGCTCGCCGCCCACGAACTCACCGGCCGTGCCCGCGGGCGGTGTGGGCGGCGGCACGTGGTCGAACAGCCCGTCGTTCTCGTCGTAGCAGAGGATGAACAAGGTCTTGTGCCACAAGTCCTCGTTACCGGCGATCGCGTCGAGCTTGCTGGCGATGTACTCCGCCCCGGCGGCCGGGAAATAGTCCGGGTGCTCCGACTGCGCGGTCGGGGCGACCAGCCAGGACACCTGCGGGAGCCTGCCCGCGCGAGCATCGGCCTCGAACCAGCCAGCGGCGCGCTTGCGGATGCCCCGCTGCGCCAGCGGCGACGCGGCGGGAGCGCGGGCGAACTGCGTGAACCAGGCCAGCGCGTTGTCGTCGAAGTTGTCCTCCTCCTGGTACACCTGCCAGCTGATGCCGGCTCGCTCCAGCCGCTCCGGGTAGGTCGTCCAGGACAAGGTGACATTGTTGTAGGCGGGGCTGTCGTCGGTGACCGGGCCGCCGCGGGTACCCGCCGGGTCGATCATCCCGGTCCACATGTACAGCCGGTTCGGGTTGGTCGGGCCGAACACCGAGCAGTGATAGTTGTCGCAGACCGTGAACGCCTGCGCCAGCGCCCACTGGAACGGGATGTCGCCCTGGGTGAAGTAGCCCATCGTGTACGGGCCCTTGGCCGCCACCCACCGGTCCATCTTGCCGTTGTCCCAGGCCTGATGCTGGGTCGGCCAGGAGTGGTCGGTACCCGGCGTGGCCTGCGCGCTGGTGATCCTGGTGTCGTAACGGAACGGGGTCAGGTAGCCCTGGGCATGGCCCGGATGCGGCTGGCGGAAGACCGGGTTGCCGTCCGGCAGCCTGATCGCGGTCGGGTCGGAGAAACCGCGCACCCCCGGCATGGTGCCGAAATAGTGGTCGAAGCTGCGGTTCTCCTGCATCAGGATCACGATGTGCTCGATGTCGCTGAGCGAGCCGCCGGGCGGGTCCCTGAGCGTGGCCGCGAGCGCCTTGCGCAGGTTAGCCGGGAGCGCTGTCGCGCCCACCGCGACACCAGAGAGCGCAGTGGCGTTGGTCAGCAGCCGACGCCGGCTGAGCCCGGGTGAAGGCGGGGAGGCCGGCCCGGCCTGCGCGTCGGGTGCCGCCGAGCTAGGAGGCCTGGCCTGCTTGCGGCGCGCGAGGAACCAGCCCAGGCCGGCCAGCGCCGCAGCCAGCACGACTCCCCCGGTGATCAGCGGGATCGACGAGCCGCCGGGAGCGGCCGGAGCAGCGGGCAGGCCGGCCCCGGCGGCCGTCCCGAACTCGGCGATCCGGTCGCCGCCGCTGTCTGCCACCCAGACCTGGCCCGCAGCCGTGACCGCCAGGCTCTGCGGGAACTCCAGATTCTCGCTCGCCTGCGCGGTGCCGGGCTGAAGGCCGAACTCGGTGTCGAAGCTCCCGGCCGGGCTGAACACCGAGACCAGGCCGTAATCCGGCTGGGCAACGTAGATCCGCCCGGCCGGGCCGACCGCGATCCCCCCGGTGTCGCCGAGGTCGCCGTAGCCCGCCTGGGTGGTGCCGAACGACAGCAGCTGGCGGCCGGCCGGGGAGAACTCCTCGACCGAGTTGCCCGGGGCGTAGCTCGGGCTGGACACCCAGACGTCGCCGCGGGAGTCCAGCGCGACCCCGGCCGGGGTCGGTACCGGGAGCGAGGCGCGGTAGCGGCCGCCGGCGGAGAACTCCTCGACCCGGCTGTTGCCCTGATCAGCGACCCAGACGCCCCCGGAGGGCAAAACCGCTAGGGCGACCGGCTGGTTCAGCTGCCCGTGGCCGCTTCCGGGTGAGCCGACCATGGCCAGCACGTGACCGGCGCGGGTGAACTCGACCAGCCGGTCGTGGCCGGTGTCCGCGACCCAGATGTGACCGGCCGCGTCGATCGCGAGGCCCTCGGGCTGGCTGAGACCGCCGCCGAAGCGAGCGGCGAGGCCGAAGCTCGTCACCAGGTGGCCGGAGGCAGTGAACTCCGCGATGCGATCGTGGCCGGTGTCAGCGACCCAGATGTCGCCGTCCGGATCAAGGGCGACGCCATCGGGACCGGCCAGCGCCTGCTGCCCGAACGCCTGCCGGAAACCGGGCGCGTGCCCCAGCGGGCTGGACCCAAAGGACCCAATGGCCCCGGAGGACCCCGATTCCGCGGGTGCCGCCGCCGCGGTCGGGGTCCGCGTGAACAGGCCGGCGGCGATGACGACGCAGACGATGACGGCGAGGGCGGTCACCTGGCGCCGTCGGCCGCGCCGCTGATACGGAGGAGGCATCGACGCCGAACGTAACCCATCGCGCCGGGGTGTGTATAGGCAGTCCCGCCAGGCCGAACGGGCAGTGGTCTCAGCGGCAGGAACCACTGCCCGTTCGGCCGGAGATTAACGCCGAGCTCAGGCCGGCTGGCCCACCGCCTCGATGAGCAGGTTGACCGTCCGCCCGACCATGCCCTTCTTCTTGGTGACGCCGAAGCTGGTGCGGTCCAGGCGGGCGGTGGCCGCGAACCTGACGGTCTCGCCCTCGACCCGGGCGCCGGTGACCCTGACCTCGGCCGGCCCGGGGGTCCCGTGCGCGGTGACCGAGCCGGCCACCACCCAGCCCGTGCCGTCAAGGCGCGCACCCTGGCCGGTGAAGGTGATCTCGGGGAAGCCCCGCGCGTCCAGCAGGGTGGGCGAGATGACATCGGCGTCCCTGGTCGCGTTACCCGAGGCGAAGCTGGCGGCGTGGATGACCGCCCGCACGCTGGATCCGCCTGGCTCCGCTGCGATGACGACCTGCCCGCTCTTCAGCTGAAAGGTTCCGTGCACCGTGAACAGGCCGAACATGGCCTTGCAATCGGCGCGGACGGTGGTGCGTTCCGGGTCGAGCGTGTACGTGCCGGGCGGCGGCGCGGCGGCCGGGAAGGTTTCGGCGGCATTTTCGCTCATGCTGGCCAGTTATAGCAGCCGGGCGGCGCAGGCGTGAATGACTGGCATCGCGCCAGTAGCGAGATCTGACCACGATGATCGCGAGGCGGAATGTGCCGATCCGGACGCCGGCCGTTACGCTCGGCTTTCATGGCAGCAGATCTGGGGGTGGCCCGGCCGCCTTCCCTGTACCGCAAGGTGGCCGATGACATCAGGGCGGCTATCGCGGCGGGCGGCTATGCGGCGGGCACCCGGCTCCCGTCGGAGAGCGAGCTGGCCGAACGCTACTCGGTGTCACGCGGCACCATCCGGCAGGCGTTCGCGGCGCTGCGCGCCGATGGGGTGATCGCGTCCCGGCGCGGCGCCCGCCGGGTCGTCCTGGGCGGCCCGAGGGTGCAGAGCTTCGGTGAGCTGCTGTCCTTCTCCCGCTGGGCCCGGGCGCTGGGCCAAGAGCCGGGGGGGAGGGTCGTCGCCATGCAGCGCCGGCCGGCCAAGCCGCTGGAGGCCGAACGGCTCGCCCTCGCCCCGGGCACGAAGGTCTATCACCTGACCAGGGTGCGGCTGCTGTCCGGCCGCCCGGTGATGGTCGAGCGCGGCACCTACCCGGACCGGGTCGGCGTGCTGGTGGCCGGCCTGGACCTGACCATGGACTCGATCACCGAACGGCTCGAGGAACTGGGCATCGTCTTCACCGACGCGGAGCACGTCATGGACGCGGTGCCGGCCTCAGCGCAGGACGCGAGACTGCTCGGCGTCAGCCCCCGGCTGCCGATGCTGCGCGAACGCCGCCTGACCACGGACCCGGCCGGGGTCCCGGTCGAATGGTCCGATGACCGCTACCTGGGCAGCGCGGTCGCGTTCAGCGTGCACAACTCGGTCGCGGTCAATGCCCTGTCCCGGACACCGGCGCGGTCAGGACCTCGCCAGGGCCTTTAGCAGCGCCTCGAAGTGGGAGAACTCCGGCGACGTGACCGCGGGGTCCTTGGCTTCGTCGTCCCAGCGGCGCACCGCCACCGCGTCCCGCGCGAACGGCAGCGCCTCGAACGCGGCCATCTGGTCCGCGGTCATCGGGCCGCCCTGCAGGGCCAGCGTGCGGACCGATTCGGCCGACAGCCGCTGGAAGTAGCCGGGCTCGCTGGCGCACAGGTACCGTTTCGCCGCGACGTGCAGCCGCACCGGCTCGGTGACCGCCGGGCCGAACCACTGGCTCAGCCACTGCGCGCCCGCGTCCCCGTGCCGGCTGTCGCTTTCCTGGCGCAGGTGACCGATGTCGTGCAAAAGGGCCGCGGCCACCAGCGGCTGTTCTGCCCCGGCCGCCTCGGCCAGCGCACCGGCCTGCCGCATGTGGATGCCGATCGTCACCGGCTCACCCAGGTAGTCCCGCGCCCCCGGGCCAGCGAACAGCTCCGCGATGGCCTCGATTCCTGTCACGATTCCTCCCTCAGCTCGTGGTTCCCCGGCCGTCTGAGCACGGCCAGGGTGCTCGCCAGACCGTCCAGGTCCGCGTAGCAGCCCTGCAGGCGGCGCCCCGGCGAGTCCGGGGTCATGCTGAACGCGGTGCGGGCGTGCAGAATCCGCGTGTTGTCGAAGACCAGGCAGTCCCCCGCCGCCAGCCGGAAGTTCAGCTGCCGCTCCGGCTGCGCGAGCAACCCGGCCCACCGCCGGTAGGCCGGGTAGAACGCGACGACCTCGGCGTACGGCAGCCGCAGCGGCCGCGCCGATCTGTTGTTGAACCGCACCCAGCGAATCCGGCCGCGCGGGCTGAGCTGGATAAGGGGCTGGCTGGCCCGCAGCTCTGTCTCTTTATCGATATATCCGAACGGGATGGCGGTTCTCGTGAGCACGTCAAACGTTTCTGCGTCCTCGGCGCGCAGAGCAGCGGCGGCGGCGAAGCCGTCGACCAGGCCCGTTTCTCCCCCGTCGTCCGCCGTGCTCAGGCAGTGCAGCAGCTGCACGGTCGGCACCGGGTCGCGGTAGGGGTTGTCCGTGTGCGGCAGGATCGCGCGGCTGGTGTAGGCCAGGTTGCCCGGCGCCGGCTGGACGCGCACGTCAAAGAGGGCGCCATAGTTCGTCTCGCGCACGAACCCGAAGCTCGCGGCGACCTCGAGTACCATGCCGGGTTCGGCCGGCACGTCGCGCAGCAGCACGAAACCCCAGCGCAGCACCGCGTCCACGGCCCGGGCCCGGTCCGCGGACTCGGTCAGGTACCTGGGCCAGCTGGCTTGCGGCCCCTGGCTCCGGCCAGCACCGTGCCCGGTCTTTGAGCCGAGGTCGGCCGGCAGCCAGAGTTCCTTGTCGTCCTCGGTGCGCCCGTCGCCGTCGCCGTAGCCGTCAAGCGCGTGCTCGGCCAGCCACCGGCGAGAGAAGGCGGACCGGTGCTGGCCTGGCGCGTAGGTCACTTCCACCAGGTCTTCTGCCTGTTCGGTCGCCGTGATCACCAGCTCATTCGGGATATCGGTGATGTCGTGGAGCTTCTGCCCGCTGCCGGGATCAACGCACTGGACGCACGGGCAGTTGTCCCGCAGCCATACCGCCGGGAAACGCAGCTTCCGTCCGCCGGTCACCAGCTCAAGCGCCTCGTACCCGTCGGCTCCGCGGCGATCCCCGTCGGTCAAGGTGGTGCCTCCATAAGGCGTTCTCCCCGGGTGCCTGAGACTCCCGAGCACTTAAAGTTGGCTATACAAGTTCAAAGATGACTATACTTTTGAGCGTGGCATCCAGGCAACGGGTAATCATTGTCGGCGGCGGTGTGCTCGGCACCATGCACGCGGTGGCGGCGCGGCGGCGCGGCTTCGAGGTCGTGCAGCTGGAACGGGAAGCCGAGGCCCGCGGGGCCAGCGTCAGGAACTTCGGCCTGGTCTGGGTGAGCGGCCGCAAGGCGGGCCCGGAACTCGCGGTCGCGCTGCGAGCCCGCGAACTGTGGCAGGAGCTGGGCGCCGAGATACCCGGCCTGGGTTTCCGGGCCGCGGGCTCGCTCACGCTGGCCGCCGATGACGCCGAACTCGGCGTGCTCAAGGAGGCGGCCGCGCTGCCGGACGCCCAGCGCCGCGGGTTCGAGCTGCTCGATCCGGGTGCCGTTCGCGCCGTCAACCCGGCGCTGCGCGGCGAGTTCGCGGGTGGCCTGCTGTGCCGGCTCGATGCGATCGTGGAGCCTCGGCACGTGCTGCCCGCGCTGCGCGGCTATCTTGCTGGCGAGGCATACCAATGGCGGCCCGGGCGAGAGGTCGCCGAAGTCGTGCCCAACGCGGTGCGCGATCACACGGGGACCTGGCACCACGGTGATCTGGTGGTCCTGTGCACCGGGGCAGCCCACACCGGGGTGGCCGGCCGGTATCTGGCCCGCGGCGGGGCAGGCGCAGTGCGCCGGGTCCGGCTGCAGATGATGCAGACGGCACCGCTGGCCGAGCGGATCACCACGGCGCTGGCCGACGGTGACTCGCTGCGTTACTACCCCGCCTATGACCTGCCGGGACGGGGACAGCTCACGCCGCAGACCGCCGCCGCGGCGCGGGCGCGGGCGCAGCTGCTGCTGGTCCAGCGGGCCGACGGCGGGCTGACCATCGGGGACACGCACGAATACGCCGAGCCGTTCGCGTTCGACGTGGACGAAGACGCCTACGATCACCTGCGCGCCCGGGCGCAGACACTGCTCGGCCTGCCCATCCCGCGGATAAAGCGTCGCTGGGCCGGCGTCTACAGCGAAGTAGCCCCGGCGGTGGCCGGACACGCCCTCTACCACCGATCCGAAGTCGAGCCCGGGGTGGTCCTGGTCACCGGGCCAGGCGGGCGCGGCATGACATGTTCCCCAGCGATCGCCGAGGAGACGTTTCGATGACCCGCATCACGGTGGCCTGCCTGGACATGGCGGGCACGACGGTGGCCGACGACGGCACGGTGATGGAGGCGTTCACCAGGGCCATCACCGAGCAGAACCTGCCCGAGGCGGCATACCAGCAGGCCATGACCGACGTGCGGTCGAGCATGGGACAGTCCAAGATCGAGGTGTTCCGGCGGATCCTCGGCGACGATGCCAGCGCGCGGAAGGCCAACGAGGCGTTCGAGGATCACTACGCGGCGGCTGTCCGGCGCGGTGCGATCTCGGCCGTGCCCGGGGCCGAGGACACGATCACGCGGCTGCGCGACGCCGGCGTGCAGGTCTGCCTGGCCACCGGCTTCTCCCCGGTCACCAGGGACGCCATCATCGACAAGCTCGGCTGGGGCGGGCTGATCGACCTGGCGCTGTCCCCCGCCGATGCGGGCCGTGGCCGTCCCTGGCCCGACTTGCCGCTGACCGCCCTGCTGCGGCTGCGCGGCGGCGCCGTCGGCGAGCTGGCGGTAGCCGGCGACACAGGCAGCGACATCGAGTCCGGGCTGCGGGCCGGGGCCGCGATCGTCGCCGGCGTGCTGACCGGCGCCAGCTCCCGCGCCGACCTCGAACAGGCGGGCGCGCCCATCATCCTGGATACGATCGCGGGCATCCTTCCGCATATCGATTCTTCCTTGGCCTGACGGCACCCTGTTCCGCGGTTTAACCCAGCTGGGCCGGCCCGCCTCGTGCGGCAGGCCGACCAGCTGGCTCTTGCGCGTCTAGCTCCCGGGTCAGCTGGCTGACCGAGGGACGACGTGTACCGCCTCTGGCGGCAGCGTCACCGACACCGACGTGCCCGGGGCCAGTGCGGCCGCCTCGACGCTCGACTTGTCGATCCGGACAGCGACATCGGTGGAGAGCTGGACCCCGACCCGGGTCACCGAGCCGAGGAAGGTCCGGGTGGTCACGATCCCGTTTCCGTGCTCCGTGACCTCCATCTTCAGCCCTTCCGGCCGCACCAGCACGTCCACGGCGTTGCCGTCGACCCCGTCGGGGCCCTGGCCGCGGACCGGCACGTTAGTGCCGAGTACCAGCACCGTCCCGCCGGCTTGCAGCTCGCCGGGGATCCGGTTCATGACGCCGACGAACTCGGCCACGAACGGAGTCGCTGGGTCCGAATACAGCTCGTCGGGCGCGGCGATCTGCTCCAGCTTGCCCTGCCGCATGATGCCGACCCGGTCGGCCATCGACAGGGCCTCCTCCTGGTCGTGGGTGACGAACAGGGTGGTGGTGCCGAGCTGCTGTTGCAGAAGGCGGATCTGCTCCCGCAGTTGCTGGCGCACCTTGGCGTCGAGGGCGGACAGCGGCTCGTCGAGCAGCAGCACCCGGGGCTCGATGGCCAGCGCGCGGGCCAGCGCGACGCGCTGCTGCTGACCGCCGGATAGCTGGTGCGGGTACTGTGCGGCCTGACCGGCCAGGCCGACCATGTCCAGCAGCCCGGCGGCACGCTTACGGCGCTCTCCGGCGCCCATCTTGCGCATCCGGAGCCCGAAGGCCACGTTGTCGAGTGCCGACATGTTCGGGAACAGGCTGTAGCTCTGGAACACCATGCCCATGTCCCGCCGGGAAGCGTGCACCGACGAGATGTCCTTGCCGTCAATCAGGACCGAGCCGCCGTCCGCGAACTCGAAGCCGGCCACGATGCGCAGGGCGGTCGTCTTGCCGCAGCCCGAGGGACCAAGAAGCGCGACGAGCTCACCGGGTGCCATCTGAATCGACAGCCCGTCCAGGGCCCGGGTGGCCCCGAATATACGAGTCAGGTCCTCCAGGAGCACGCTGGTTCCGCTACTCCCGTCGGCCAGCCCGATACCAGCCGCCGTTGCGGCGGCGTTCCTGCCGTTGTTGGCGGTCATAATTCTCCCCCAGCTGTTTCTTGACGCGCGGTGGTAAACAACGTGACTGAGCCGCCGCCGCGCTTGCGCGACCGCCGGGTACCGATCACCGTGATGGCCATCAGGACCAGCCAGGTCACGAACAGCGAGAGCAATGAGGCCGCGACCGAGACCTGACCGCTGGTCTGGCTGTTGACGTAGATCCACACCGGGAAGGTCTGGTACAGGTCCAGGCTGGCCATGGTGAACTCGCCGAGAACCAGGGCTACCGTCAGCACCACCGAGGAAAGCAATGCCGTGCTGAGGTTCGGCAGGATCACCCGCCACAGCGTGCTGTTCCAGCTCGCGCCCAGTGAGCTGGCCGCTTCGGTGATGGTCTTCAGGTCAAGCGCACGCAGCCCGGCGTCTATGGCGCGGTACGCGAACGGCATGGCCAGCACGACGTATTCCAGGGCGAGCAGGTACGGCGTGCTCTTGATGAAGCCCGGGGCGATCTGCAGCACGCCCACGATCAGCACCACGGGCGGGATGACGATCGGCAGGATCGTGATTCCCTCGAGCAGCCGCCGGAGCCTGGGCAGCCGGAGGTGGACATAGACCGCCGTGGGCAGCATGAGCGCGATCGTGATCACCGTCGTGATGACGGCGAGCTTGACCGACAGCGCGAGGGACGCCGTGAAGCCCGACTCGCTGATGACCGAGCCGAAGGCGCTGGTTCCGGTGAACCGGAACGCCGCGATCAGCGGGATGACGAAGTAGATGCCGGCCAGGACCAGTATCACCCAGCGCCAGATCGGCAGCGACTCCCGCCTTCCGGCTCCTGGCGGGCGCGTTATCGCAGCCATTTGGCCGACCTCCGCTGCAGCGCGACGTAGAGCACCATGGCGACCGCGATGATGACGACCATGCCCAGGCCGAGGGCCTTGCCGATGTTCTCCTGGCCGGCGATGACGTTGCCGTTCAGGAACGACCCGATCTGGATCGCGGTCAGCGGGATGGTTCCCGTGGTCAGTGCCTCAGCGGTGGCGTAAGCGGACAAGGCGCTGCCGAACAGCAGCAGCACGCACCCGAGGAACGACGGCAGCAGCACCGGGCCACCCACGAAGCGCCAGTAATCCCAGGTCCGCGCGCCCAGGTTCTGGGCGGCTTCGCGCCAGGCCGGACGAAGCCCCTCCAGAGCCGGCAAGATGACAAGCACCATGAGCGGGATCTGGAAGTACATGTACACGACCACTACGCCAGCCAGCGTGTACAGGCTGAAGCCGTGATCATAGGGGTTGAATCCGAGGTCGGTCAGCCACTGGGTGGCGAGCCCGCTGGAGCCCAGAGTAGCGATGAACAGGAAGGCCAAGGGCACCCCGCCGAAGTTGGCGAACACGCCGGACGCGGTCACCGCGACCTGGCGCAGGATCGTCCCGCGGTTGGCCGTGAAGATCGCGTACGCGATCAGCAGCCCGAGGATCCCCGGCACGATGGAGGTAACCGCGGACAAGATGATGGTCTGCTCGAAGCCATGCAGGTATACGCCGTGGGTGGCGGCGTGGACGTTGCTCAGCGTGAAGCCGCCGCTGTTGCTCTGGAATGCTCCGACCGCCACCGCGATCATCGGCAGCAGCAGGCCGAGCGTCACGTAGACGCCGAAAGGCACGATCCCCGCCACCCGGCGCAGCCAGCGCACGGCACCCGGCACGGTCAGCTTCGCGGGCGGCCCGGGTGCCGCGGCGGGGCCCGGCCCGGGGGCCCCGGGATCCGTGAAGGATCCCGGGGCCCCGGAGGCCGCTACTGTCTGGTCCACAGCTAGCCGATCACGCTAGACCACTGCTGGGCGACAAGGGATTCCGCCGCGGACTGCTGTGCCTGGGTCGGGAAGGTCACATTCCCGGCCGGGGCGGGCGGCAGTGCCTTGTACGCCGTCTGATCGACCGTTCCGGCTGACACCAGTGACGGCAGCTCGATTGGCCGGGCCTCTCCCTGGAGCCAAAGGTTCTGGCCCGTGGTGGAGTAGAGGTACTCCTCCCAGAGCCTGGCCGCGGCCGGGTCAGGGGCGTACTTGCTGATGGCCTGGTCGTAGTATGCGGCGTACGAAGCGTCCGACGGGATCACGATCTTGAGGCCGGGAACGCTCGGGCCGATCTCGGAGGCCAGCAGGTAATCCCACCAGATCACGATCGGGGTCTGGCCGCTCTCCATGGTCGCCGCACTCGCGGTGACCGGCACAAAGTTGCCCGCGCTGTGCACCTTCTTGAAGTACGCGATGCCGGGCGCGATATTGTCGAGCGAGCCGCCGTTGGCGAGCGCCGCGGCGAACACGGCCGAGAAGGCAGCGCTGGCCTGGGTCGGGTTGCCGTTGATGGCGACCTCGTTCTTGTATTCAGGATTCAGCAGGGACGCGAACGACGTCGGCGGGGTCTTCACCTTCGCCGAGTTGTACCCGATGGCCACGTAGCCGCCGTAGTCGGCGTAGTAGGTGCCGTCCGCCGCCTTGGCCTCAGCCGGGATGTCGCTCCAGGTCGCCACCTTGTAAGGGGCCAGGATGCCCTCCTGGTCGCCCTTAACCCCGAACGCCGTGCCCACGTCGAGGACATCAGGTGCACGGCTCTGGCCCTTGAGCTGGTTGACCGCGTTGAGCTCGTCCTGGCTGGAACCGTCCGGGTTAGCGTCGTTGATCTTGATGCCGTACTTGGCGGTGAAGTCCTTCATGATCGTGCCGTAGTTGGCCCAGTTGGCAGGCAGCGTAATGACGTTGAGCTGGCCCTCCTTCTTGGCCGCCGCGATCAGCGCGGTCATGCCACCCCCCGCCGAGACAGAGCTGGCGGTGGCCCAGTTGGTCCCGCTGCTTGTGCTACCACTTGTGCTATCGCTGCTTGAACTCGAGGAACCGCAGCCGACGGTAAGCAGCAGGCCGCTGGCAACCGCGGCGCTTGCCGCAATAGCATGCCTTGCTCGCAAAATTATCCCTCCCAAACCACAGCCCCCGAATATGGGGACAAGCCGCCGAATCTTGGCTAGACAAGTGGAGATCATGGCTAGTCAAGGCAAACCGGAGGTAGCCAGGCCATGACGGTCAGGCGTTAGTTAGCGGTCAGGTTGGTGATGTCCCTGACTTGGGGTGCCGAGCCATCCACCGTGTCGCACGAGGTGACAGCCGCCGCTTCGGGAAAATTCTTCTCGGCCGCGGCGCGATGCGCTGCGACCGCCATCTGGCTGGCGGCCTGCCGCGGTGGCTAGGATGTGCGCTCAGCGACGTACATCCGCTCCTTTCGGGGGAAGCAGAGCGTCAAGGGTGGATAAGGCCATGACGAATCAGCAGGGCGGATCGCGGCAGCCAGCGGGAATTCGTGACGTTGCGCGGAAGGCCGGCGTCTCAGTCGCCTCGGTGAGCTTCGCTCTCAACGGCCAGCCTGGGGTCGCGGAGGATACCCGCCGGCGGATCCTGGCGGCTGCGGCGGAGCTTGGGTACCGCGCCAACCCGCAGGCCCAGGCGCTGCGGCGAGGACGCACCACCACCTACGGCCTGGTCATCCGCAACTTCAGCAATCCCTTCTTCCTCGAGGTGCTGACCGGAGCCGAACGGGCGGCGGACGAGGCGGACGTAACCTTGCTGCTCCTTGACTCGCACTACTCGATGGAACGCGAGCGCATGCACGTGCGGGAAATGGCCGCCCAGCGCCTGGCCGGCCTGGCCATCGCCCCGGTCGGCGACGGCGAGTCCGTTCGGCTGTGGCAGGAGTTGCGACCCGGTACCCCGGTGGTGGCGCTGAACGCGTCCATGGAGGGCTTCGCCGGGGTGTCCCGGGTGTACCCCGATAATGCGGTCGGGGTGGAGCTGGCGATGCGCCGCCTCGCCGAACTAGGTCACACCTCCGCCGCCTTCCTGTCCGCGCCGCGCGGCATGGCGGCCGACACCGACCGGTTGCGCTATTTCCGCCGCCACGCCCGTGAACTCGGCGTCCGGCCGCACGTGATGCGCTCGTCCCTGACGGTCGCCGACGTGCGCAAGGCCGCCAGGACCCTGCTGACGCGCGGGGACGCCCCCACGGCGATCATCACCAACTCCGATTACACGGCGCTCGGAATCTACAAGACCACCCGTGACCTGTCCCTGCGGATCGGGCCGGACGTCTCGGTCATCGGGCATGACGACCTGCCGACCTCTGAGCTCCTCGATCCGCCCTTGGCGACCATCCGCGTCGACGGCCAGGAGATGGGCCGGGCTCTGATGACACGCTTGCTCGACTGGGATCCGCCCACCGATTACGTCGCTCCGGTGGAACTGGTCGAACGCGCGTCCCTGCGGGCACCGGACTTTGTCCGTTCACCCAGTGCCCGCACGGCCCAGTGCGACAACTCGGTAACGTCCCTTGACACCCTTCCAGCGCGTGTGTGAGCATTCGAACTCTAAACGTTTTAGATGCGTTTATCCTGCACTCTCAGCTGGGGGATTAGTGGGTCGGTAGACCTCCTCGGTACCGCCGCCCGGATCCTTTTTCGGGCCGCCGTGATCCGCTTCGGGACAGGGAAAGCTTTCAGGAGGCACTGTGAAATTGTCCTATCGATATGCGGCCGCCGGAGTCGCGGCCGCGGCATTGTTTGCGGCCGCCGGATGCTCGTCGAGTTCCTCCTCGGGCTCGAGTTCGGGCGGCAGCAGCGTCAACTGGGCCAACGAGACTTCCGCGTCGGCCGGAGGCGGCATGAGCGCTCTGGTCAAGGCGGCCAAGGCGGAGGGCACGCTCAACGTCATCGCGCTCCCGCCGACGTGGGCGAACTACGGCACCATCATCTCGACCTTCGAGAAGGATTACGGCATCAAGGTCAATTCCGCCCTTCCTGATGGCACCAGCCAGCAGGAGGTTGACGCGGTGAAGACGGAGAACGGCACCGCCAAGGCGCCCGACGTCATGGACATCGGCATGTCCGTCGCCCTGGCCAACACCAGCCTGTTCGCCCCGTACGAGGTCAGCACCTGGAGCAGCATCCCGACGGCGCAGAAGGACACGAACGGCCTGTGGGTTCAGGACTACGGCGGCTACATGGCGGTCGGGTACTCGAGCAAGTTCGGCACGATCACCTCGCTCAACGACCTGCTCAGCCCGAAGTTCAAGAACGCGGTCGCCCTGAACGGGAACCCGACCTCGGCCAACGCCGCGCTGAACGGCGTCATGATGGCTAGCCTTGCGGAGGGCGGCACGGCCAGCAATATTGCCGACGGCGTGTCCTTCTTCCAGAAGCTCAAGGCCGCGGGCAACTTCTCCCCCGTGTCGGCGACCGGCGCGACCATCAAGGCGGGTACGACCCCGGTCGTGTTCGACTGGGACTACCTCAACCTGTCGAGCTACGTGGGCGTGTCGAACTGGAAGGTGTTCATCCCGGCGAACGCCGTCCTGGGCGGGTACTACGCGCAGGCCGTCAACAAGAACGCCCCGCACCCGGCGGCGGCCCGGCTGTGGGAGGAGTTCCTCTATTCGCAGTCCGCGACCGGAGGACAGAACCTCTGGCTTCAGGGTGGTGCCCGGCCGGTGGAGCAGCAGGCTATGACGTCCAACGGCAGCATCGACACCAGCGCGGCCTCAAAGCTGCCCGCGGTCACCGGAAGTCCGGTGTTCCTCAGCCCGTCCCAGTCCACCGACGCCGCGAATTACCTGGCGGCTAACTGGGCGAAGGCCGTCAGCTAGCGAGGGAACGTGGCTGTCGCTGCAACATCTGAGATCGGCGCCCGGCCTTCACGGGCCGGGCGCCGGCTCTCCGCCCCCACCTGGGTGGGCACCGTCCCGTTCCTCGTTTACGTCGCAATCTTCCTGTTGTGGCCGACCGGCATCGTGGTGGTCGACTCGCTGAAGAACCCGACCGGCGCGTGGGCATTCTCCAACGTGACCGAGCTTGGCAACTCACTGGTGCGCGGTTACTTCATCGGCTCGTTCAAGCTGAGCTTGCTCTCGTCGGTGGCGGGGGCGGTGCTGGGCGCGATCCTGGCCTATGCCATAGCGTCAGGTAACCCGGATGGCGTGGTGCGCAGGCTTTACCTGGCCGGCTCCGGTGTTCTCGCCCAGTTCGGCGGGGTCACGCTGGCGTTCGCGTTCCTGGTGACCATCGGCCCCGTGGGGCTGCTGTTCCACGCCAGCTGGTATTACGACTTCCCGTGGGGTATCGGGCTGATCTACACCTATTTCCAGATCCCGCTGATGGTGCTGGTCTTCCTGCCCGCGATCGATGGGGTAAAGGTCCAGTGGCGAGAGGCGTCGGAGAACTTGGGC
>Ga0302184_10000556_pt1 | contig 24420 bp, 23 predicted proteins | sample I_Palsa_N3_3_FD_200233 | JGI IMG/M metagenome (GOLD analysis project Ga0302184, IMG submission 200233) | Peat permafrost microbial communities from Stordalen Mire near Abisko, Sweden - I_Palsa_N3_3 | ecosystem: Environmental > Terrestrial > Soil > Palsa > Peat permafrost | place: Sweden...
GCCACCTTTGTGCGAGCGGCCTGGCTGCGGTCGTTTCTCGTGCGGCTGCCGGCCTTTGGGCGTGCCTTCCCGACGTTCTGGATCGGGATGTTGCTGATCCAGGTTTTCTCGTTCGACTGGCACCTCCTGCCCGCGACCGGCGACCAGGGCGTCGACAGCGTGATCCTGCCGTCGATCACCATGTCTCTGCCTTGGGCGTTCTACCTCGCTCAGATCTTGATCCGGGGCATGTCCGACGTGCTGGACGAGCCGTACATCGTCACGGCTCGTGCTCGCGGAGAGAGCCGCCTGCGGATCCATGTCCGACACGTGCTCCCCAATGCGGCGCTGCCGACGTTGACGATGCTCGGACTGATCGTCTGCTGGACGGTGACGGAAGCCGTCATTGCGGAGACCGTGTTCGGTCGCCCGGGTCTCGGCAGCGCGATTCAGCAGGCGGTGCAGTGGCAGGACATTCCGACGGTGCAGGCGGTGGTGTTGCTGGCGGCACTGCTGTTCGTCACCGTCAACCTGATCGTCGATCTCCTGTACCCGCTGTTGGATCCCCGCGTCACGCACGTCCCGACCACGCTGTGAGCGAGGAGAGCCAGTGAGCACGATCGAGTCCGACAACTATCTCGCCGAGCTCGAACCGGCGCCAGCAGCCGTCGAATCCCGCAGCAGTGGGTCACTCGTCTCACGCGGCCGGGCGGCGTCCTTCCTTCGCGGCGCCGCAAAGCGCCCGGGGGCGGTGATAGCCGGCGTCTACGTGCTGCTGGTCGTGGTCTGCGCCGTCGCACCCTCGCTGCTCGCGCCTTACGGTGGCAACACCATCAACGCGACCGACTTCCTCAAGGGGATGAGCCTCGCCCATCCGTTCGGGACCGACAACCTGGGGCGTGACCTGATCTCCCGCATGATCTACTCGTGCCGGCCGTCGGTGGTCGGGATGCTCGTCGCGGTCGGGATCGGCGCAGCCGGTGGCCTCAGCCTTGGGGTCGTGAGCGGCTTCATGGGCGGCAGGGTCGACGCCGTGCTGATGCGCGCGGTCGACGTGATGCTGGCGATCCCGGGGCTGCTGCTGGCGCTCGCGATCGTCACCGCGATCGGATTCGGCACCGTGCACGTGTCGATCGCGGTTGGGGTTGGGATCATCCCCGGCTTCGCGCGCATCACCCGCGCACAGGTGCTGCGGGTCCGCAACCTGCCCTACGTCGAAGCAGCCCGAACCTCGGGAGCGAAGCTGAGCTCTGTCCTGTGGCGGCATGTTCTACCGAACTCCTGGCAACCGGTCGCGGTTCTGATCGTCCTCGATTTTGGTACCGCGATCCTCGCGATCGCGGCGCTCAGCTTCCTCGGCTTCGGCCCACAGCCGCCGTCAACCGATCTGGGGACCCTGGTCGCCGACGGACGGAACTACCTGGAGACCGCGCCCTGGTTGGCGCTGTGGCCGGGCGTGGCGGTCGGCCTCCTGGTGTTTGCGATGAACCACCTCGCCAAGACGATGGAAGAGGTGCAGCGGTGATCGGGCTACGCCGAGTCGCCCAGGCGAGTACCGGACGTGCCTCACGCCCGGCGGCCGGCCTGTCCGATGGCCGGATCGTGACCGTCGAGCGCGTATCGATCGCGTACAGGAAGGGCGACCTGCAGCGGACCGCGGTAGACGACGTGAGCCTGTCGTTGCGGGCCGGCGAGATTCTCGCCGTGGTCGGGGAGTCCGGATCGGGTAAGACCACCCTCGCCAACGCGATGCTCGGCTTGTTGCCCCCGGCCGGCCGCGTGCTCGAGGGCCGCATCTCGATCCTCGGGTACGACATCGTCGGGCGGTCCGACAAGGAGTTGCGCTCGATCCGCGGCCACGTGGTCGGCCTGATTCCCCAGGATCCGATGGTCAGCCTGAACCCGACGATGCGGATCGGACAGCAGATCGGCGAGACGGTGCGGCTGCGCGGTGTGCCCCGCCGCAGCGTTCCGGCCGAGGTCTACGAATTCCTGGACAAGGCGGGTCTGGAGGAGCCGCAACTACGCGCGCGTCAGTATCCGTTTGAGCTGTCCGGTGGGATCCGCCAGCGTGCCCTGATCGCCAACGCCCTCGCTGGGCGTCCGCGCGCGATCGTCGCCGACGAGCCGACCAGCGCGCTCGACGTGACGGTCCAGCGGCGCATGCTCGACCACCTTGACCGGCTGGTCAGGGAGGAGGGGATCGCCCTGATCCTGATCACCCACGACCTGGCGATCGCATCGGATCGCGCCGATCGCGTGATCGTGATGAAGCAGGGTCGCGTCGTCGAGGAAGGGGCCTCGCGGGAGGTCCTCGAGAATCCGCAGGATGCCTATACGAAGCGCCTGCTGGAGGTCGCACCGGGCTTCGCGTTCCGCCACACGGTCGAGGTCGGGAGCGAACCATCGAAGACCGACCACGTGCCCGCCGGACCGCTCCTCGCTCCGGCGTCCCGTGGGTCGGCGGGGGTCGTGCACGCGGCAACGCCGGTGCTGGCGCTCGAGGACGTGGTCCAGGACTTCCCCCGTCGCGGCGCCGGGGCCGGTGAGGCCAAGGTGCATCGCGTGCTTGACGGCGTTTCGTTTGAGGTCCCACCCCATGAGACGCTCGCGCTGGTGGGCGAGTCGGGCCGCGGCAAGACCACGCTGATGCGCATCGCGATGCGCCTGGCGAGGCCCACCGCGGGGCGCGTGATCTTCGACGGTGAGGACATCACCAACCTCTCGTGGTCTGCGCTGCGGCCGTTCAGGAAGCGCTTCCAGTTGGTCCACCAGGACCCGTTCTCGTCACTGGACCCGAAATTCACCGTCGAGCAGAGCATCGTAGAGCCGCTGGTGTCCTACAAGGTTGGCGACCGCAGGAGCCGGCGTGCGCGCGCGGCCGAGTTGCTGGATCAGGTGGCTCTCCCCGGCTCATACCTGCAGCGTCGTCCGGCGGAGCTGTCGGGCGGGCAGCGCCAGCGCGTTGCGATTGCTCGGGCGCTCAGCCTCAAGCCGGACCTGGTGATGCTGGACGAGCCCGTGTCCGCTCTGGACGTCTCGGTGCAGGCGCAGATCCTCGATCTGCTGGCATCGCTGCAGCGCGAGCTCGGCGTGGCCTACCTGTTCATCACGCATGATCTGGCCGTGGTCGCGCAGGTCGCGCACCGCATCGCGGTCCTCGGGACCGGCAAGCTCGCCGAGGTCGGGCTCACGCATCAGGTGTTCGAGGACCCCCAGTCCGAGATCACGCGGCAGCTGCTCGACGCGATTCCCGGCCGACGGTGGCTGGACGCCCGCGACGCTGCTCCGGTTGCGGCTGCCGGCGTCTGACTCGGGGGCGGGGAGATGTCGGTTGATCTCGCGCCGGCGGGGGAGGCACACGGGTCGGCTGGGCGATCGAAGCAGGCCCTCCGGCTTGGGTTCAATACCCGTGTCTCGTTCATCGGCGGACCCGGTGGCGCCGCTCGCGGATTGCGCGACGGGATTGAGCTGTTCAAGGCCGCCGAGCGCCTTGGGTATCAATCCGGCTGGGCCTACCAGCGCCACTTCGACAACTACCTGTCGTCCCCGCTCCCGTTCTTCGCGGCGGCGGGCCAGCACACGGAGCGGATCACGCTCGGAAGCGCGGTGATCCCGATGCGCTATCAGGATCCGGTCCTGCTCGCCGAGGCAGCGGGCACTACCGACCTGCTGATCGGCGGTCGTTTGAACCTCGCGCTGAGCAGCGGCAGAGCTGGCTTCGAGCGCGCGTTCGGATTCGACAAGGTTGATGCCCGCGAGGAGGGCCAGCGCCGGTTGGAGCGCTTCCTCGCAGGTGTCGCCGGCGACACCGTGCACACCGTCGAGGATCCCGATGAGGCGATGATTGCGGCCGGAACCGAGCTGAAGGTCACGCCCCACAGCGAGGGGCTCCGCGACCGGATCTGGTATGGATCCGGTCACATCGCCTCCGCTACGCAGGCCGCGGCCAGGCGTTTGCGGCTGATCACGGGCACCATCCTTCATTCGGTCGACCCTGAGCTCTCGTTTCCCGAGTATCAGGCCCGTTTGATCGCCGCCTACCGTGCCGCCTGGCCGGGTCCGGACGAGGCGCCGCCGGTCGCCGTCTCCGCTTCGGTGCTACCTGCCACCACTCCCGAGCTGCGGGACAAGTATGCCGCCTATGAACGTCAGCGAAGCGCCCAGGGGCCGGCCGCCTCACGGCCTGCGGGCGCGCTCAAACACACGATCGGCGCCGCGCTGCCCCCCGGAATGCTGATGAGCCCGGTCTTCCACGGTTCCTCAGATGCGGTCGCCGAGGCGGTCGCGCAGGACCCCGGCATCGCCGCCGCCGACGAGCTGGTCCTGTTCCTACCACCTGCCTTCACGCTGCGGGAGAACGTTCGGCTGCTCTCCGACGTGGCCGGGACGGTCGGGCCGGCGCTCGGATGGCGGCCGTCGCGATGACCCATGCTGCGATCAACGGCGGCTGGGCAGATGCGGCGGACAGCGCCGCGCCGATTGCCCCGGAGACGATCGCAACCGAGCTGGCGGGCATCGTCGGGGACGATCACGTTGAGCGCGAGGCCTGGTTGACCGATGCCAGCGGTCTCGGCGCAAGCGCGCCGGTGCTGGTAAGTCCCGCCGATGCCGAGGAGGTTCGCGGCACGGTGGCGTGGGCGTATGAGCGCGGCGTTGCGATCGTCCCGGTCGGCGGTCGCAGCGGCTATTCCGGCGGGATCGTGCCCGAGACAGGCCGTCCCCTGGTCGCGGTCGCGCTGGAGCGCCTGAACCGGATCCGCTCGTTCGACCCGCTGCTGTGGCGGATCGAGGTCGAGGCGGGCGTCACGACCGCCACGGTCCATCGTCTGGCCCGCGAGAACGGGCTGCTGTTCGGACCGGACCCCGGTGCGTCCGACCAGTCGCAGATCGGCGGCAATCTGGCGACCAACGCCGGCGGGCCTCACGCCTTCAAGTACGGGGTCGTATCGCACTGGGTCACCGGCGTGGAGGCGGTGATCGCCCCTGGCGAGCTCGCCCGCTTCGGTGGGCCGATCCGCAAGGACGTCGCCGGATACGACCTCCGCGGGCTGTTGATCGGCAGCGAGGGCACGCTCGGGATCATCACCGCCGCCTGGCTGCGGCTGACACCCGCGCCGCCCGCCGCCATCCCCGTCGTCGCCGGCTACCGGACGATCGGCGAAGGCATCGAGGCGATCCAGGCTGCGCTTGCCTCCAATGTCGTCCCGGCTGCAATCGAGTACCTCCAGGGGGATGCGCTGCGACATGCGCCGCCGCCGTTCCTCGATGTGGGTGAAGTCCGCTTCCTCGTGATCTGCGAGGCGGAGTCAGAGCCTGAGCGGGACGCGCTGATCGAGGCGCTCGGGCCTGGGGCCGCGACTTACGATCCCGCCGAGGTCTGGCGCTGGCGCTCAGGCGTGTCACTCGTCGTGCGGACCGTCAAGGGCGAGAAGCTGGCTGAGGACATCGCGGTGCCGCTTGACCGCCTCGGGGAGGCGATCGAGCGCACGCTCCGGATCGGCGAGCGCAACGGCCTCGAGGCGTGCTCGTGGGGTCATGCCGGTGACGGAAACCTCCACTCGACGTTCCTGTTCGATCCCGATGATGCGAACGACCGCGCCCGGGCACAGGCCGCTGCCGAAGATCTGTTCGCGCTGGCACGCGAACTGGGCGGAACGGTCAGCGGCGAGCACGGCGTGGGCAAGCTCAAGCGCGGACAGCTGAGCGCTCAGTGGAACACCGCCTCCGTCGGTGCGCACACGGCGGTCAAGCGGGCGCTCGATCCCCGGGGCCTGTTCAACCCCGGCACCAAGGATCCCTGAACCGCTGCGGCGATCAGCCGTTTGCGGCAAGCGCCTGCTTGCCGAGGGCGATCAGCGCGGCGTCGTCCTGCGGTGGGTGGGGCCGTGAGCAGAGCACGTCACGCAGGTGGCGCTCCAACGGGTGCGAGCGCGTCAGCGCGGCGTTACCCAGCGCAGCGACAGCCGTCTGAACGGCGGTGATCGCGTTGCGGGTCGCCAGCAGCTTCGCGAAAGGCGCGCGCTTGATCGCGGTCGCGTCGCCGGCATCGGCGCGGGCCGCCAGGCCATAGATGACCTCTTCGGCTCCGATCAACTGTGCCTCGATCTCGCCCGCGATCGACTGGATCCGCTCGGTCGTCGCGATCGGCTTGCCGAGCGCGGTCGGAACCCGCTCGTTCGCGAAGCGGACGAAGAACTCCTGCGCCGCCTGCGCGACCCCCACGTACAGAGCGCTGATCGCCAGCCCGACGGCCGGGATGACGGCCCCGGTGCGGGGCGGCCCGCCGCCCGTCAGGCTTCCGGCTACGAGCGGCGTCCCCCTGAAGTTCTCGAGCGGGACCTCGATGTCGCGGTAGATGATGTCGTGGGTGCTCGAGGCCCGCATCCCGAGGTGGTCCCAGGTCTTCACAACCTCGATCCCGGGGTCGTCGCCCGGGACGATCACGTGGCCTTGCAGCGGCTCCTCGTCCTCGGTCGCTGCCCACACCAGGTGGTAGCTGAGCCCCTCTGCGCCCGTACCCCAGCCCTTGTGGCCGTTGAGCAGCCAACCGCCGTCAGTCCGGGTGACCTTCGTCGCCGGGAGCCCGCCGCGCGCCGGGGCACCGAGCTCCGGTTCGGCGCGGACCGCGTTGCACAGCACCGGGCGCTCCAGCGAGTCGGCGACGGCCTGCCGGTACAGATCATCCGGCCACCAGGACGCGTCCCCCTGGAACACGTTCATCATGATCGTCATCGCCGCGATCAACGCGACCGACGGATCCCCCTTGCCGAGGGCTTGCAGGATCCGCGTCATGTCGGTGACGGTCGGCGTGCTGCCGCCGTACCGAGCGGCGACACCGTAGCGGAGCAGTCCCGCCTCGTGGACGACGTTGATCGGCTCCCATGGGAACTCCGCGGTCCGATCGTAGTGCTCAGCAGTCTCGGCCAGGCGGGCCGAGACTGCCGCCAACGCGTCGTCAGACAGGTCGATCGCCGGCAGCTGCGATGTCTGGAGAGACTGGATGCTCATACCGCAACCGCCTCCCGGGAATCTGGGTTCAGGACGGGCGCGTTGCCGGTCGCCTCGCGGTGGGCGAGCTCCTCACGGACCAGCGGCAGCACGTGGCGGCCGTAGTCGACCATGTCGTTGTACACGTCCCAGCCGCGGATCGACAGCAGGTCACAGCCGATCTCGGTGTAGTCGACGAGCGCCGCCGCGACCGTCTCATAGCTGCCGACCAGCGCGGTCGTCGAGCCACCTCCCTTGAGCGCCTTGGCCAGCGGCGTCCACAGGGCACGGTCGTGCAGATCGCCCTTGTCCGCCACCTTGCGCAAACGGATCGAGCCGACGTTCTGCGGTTCATTGCCGGCGAAGCGCCGCAGCGCCTGGGAGCCCGCCTTGGCGAGCGCCTGTTCGGTCCGTGCGAGGATCGCGTGTGCCTTCTCCCAGGCCAGTTCGTCGGTCGGCGCGACGATCGGGCGGAACGAGTTCCAGATCCGGGGACGGGGCCGCCCCGCCGCGTCGGCGACCGCGTTGACCGCCGCGATCTGCTCCTTCGTCTCGGCCAGCGGCTCGCCCCACAGGCCGAAGATGTCGCCCAGGCGACCCCCGACGTCGTAGGCCTCCGGCGAGGAGCCGCCGACCGAAACCTGGATCTGGTCTTGGACCGGCTTGATCTCTGTCTCGAAGTCCTCAAAGCGGTAGTGCTTGCCTTCGAAGCTGATCGGCCCGTCCTCGTACCACACCTTTCGGAGGATCTGGATGAACTCGTCGGAGCGCTCGTAGCGCTCCTCCTTGCTGAGGTAGTCGCCCTCCCGCCGCTGCTCGACGTCGCTGCCCCCGGTGATGATGTGGATGCCGACGCGCCCTCCCGAGATGCGGTCGAGGCCGGCGAACGCCTTTGCCACCTGCGTCGGGAACTGAAAGCCCGGACGGTGGGCGATCATCGGCTTGACCCGCTCGCTGTTGTTGGCGACGAACTGGCCCAGTTGTAGCGAGTCCGGCGACGGCGAGCCGTACGCGACGAGCGTCCAATCGAAGCCGCCGTCGTCTAACGCGTGGACGAACCGGCGGGTGTAGTCGGGGTCGAAGCCGCCGAAGCCGGCATGGACCTTGCGGTGGTCATCGGAGATGTGCGTTGCGCTGATGAATTCGACTGGCATCTGATGCGCTCCTGTCAGGGAAGGTGGGATCCGGTGTCAGGCGCCGGCCAGCGCCGCCTGGGGCCGGGAGTCAGGGTTGAGCACGGGCGCGTTGCCGGTGGCGTCGCGATGGGCCAGCTCTTGACGGACCAGCGGCAGGACGTGGCGGGCGTAATCCTGGGCGTCGTTGTAGACGTCCCAGCCGCGGATCGACAGCAGGTCGCAGCCGATCTCTGCGTAGTCGACGAGAGCGGCGGCGACCGTCTCGTAGCTGCCGACGAGCGCCGTGGTCGAGCCCTGGCCCTTCAGCTCCCTGGCCAGCGGTGTCCACAACGCCCTGTCGTGCAGGTCGCCCTTGTCTGCGACCTTGCGCAGGCGGATCGCGCCGACGTTCGTGGGCTCTCTGCTCGTGCCCAGAAAGCGCTTGGAGAAGACGTCAAGCTTCTCCGGATTTGCCAGCAGCGCTCTGGTGTGGGCTAGCACCGCGTGCGCCTTCTCCCACGCCAGCTCATCTGTCGGCGCGACGATCGGGCGGAATGAGTTCCAGATCCGCGGGCGAGGCCGCCCGGCTGCGTCGGCGATCGCATTCACCGATGCAATCTGTTCCTTCGTCTCGGCGAGAGGTTCGCCCCACAGGCCGAAGATGTCGCCCTGGCGCCCGCCGACCTCGTAGGCCTGCTGTGAGGAGCCGCCGACAGACACGGGAATCGCGTCCTGTACAGGCCGGACGTCGGTCTGGAAGTCCTCGAAGCGGTAGAACTCGCCATCGTGGCTGATCGGACCGTCCTCGGTCCAGACCCGCCGGAGGATTTCGATGAACTCCTCGGAGCGGCGGTAGCGCTCCTCCTTGGTGGTGTAGTCGCCCTCCCGGCGCTGCTCCTCATCGGAGCCCCCGGTGATGATGTGGATGCCGACGCGCCCGCCGGAGATGCGGTCGAGGCCGGCGAACGCCTTTGCGACCTGGGTCGGGAACTGGAAGCCGGGACGGTGGGCGATGATCGGCTTGATCCGCTCGGAGTTCTCGGCGACGAACTGGCCCAGCTGCAGCGAGTCCGGCGCCGGCGATCCATAGGCCACGAGCGTCCAATCGAACCCACCGTCGTCCAGCAGTCGGACGAACCGACGCGTATATGCCGGATCGAACCCCGCGAGGTTGTGGCCTCCGGCGCTGGGCGCCGCGGTTATGTGCGTTGCACTGATGAACTCAACTGGCATTCGTGACGGGTCCTCTGCTCTCGATCAAATGGGATGGGCTCCGACCGCGGCCGGCCTGCGGGGGTCCGAAGACCACGCCGACCAGGACCCGGGGAACAGCGCGGCGTCGACGCCGACGATTCGCAGAGCCGCGATCTGATGGGCCGCGGTGACCCCTGAGCCGCAGTAGACGCCGACGTCACGGTCGGGCTCGACGCCCAAGTCGGCGAACCGAGCACGCAGTTCCTGAGCAGCTCGGAAGCGGCCGTCGCTGCCGAGGTTGTCGCTGGTGGGGCTGCTGAGCGCGCCGGGAATGTGGCCGGCGCGCGGGTCGACCGGCTCGTGTTCGCCTCGGTAGCGCTCGCGCGCGCGGGCGTCCAGCAGGACGCCGCGCTCGGCGAGCTCGGCCGCCTCGTCGGCATCCAGGACCGGCAGATGTCCGGCCTCGAGCTCGACGTCACCGGGGATGATTGGCAGCTCTCCCGACTCCACCGGAAGGCCTGCGGACAGCCAGGCACCGAGGGCGCCGTCGAGGATCCGGACGTCCTTGACTCCGGCCCACCGCAGCAACCACCAGGCCCGCGCGGCGGACATCCCACCGTTGTCGTCGTAGACCACGACTGCCTGGCGGTCTGACAGTCCCCACCGCCGCGCGGACTGCTGCAGGTCCTCGATGTCGGGCAGGGGATGGCGACCCTGGCTCGGGGAGGGACCGGCTGCGAGCTCGGTGTCGAGGTCGACGTACACCGCGGTCGGAATGTGGGACTGCCGGTAGTGCTGGCGGCCGTCTGCGTCGCCCAGCTTCCAGCGGACGTCCAGCACCACCGGTGGCAGCGGCCCGCGGAGGCGCCGGTGCAACGACAGGGCATCGATCAGGACATCGTCGGATTGCGGCGACGGAGTGGTCAGCTGCGGGAACGTGGCCAACAGGTCCGCGTCGCCGAGCGACCGTGGTTCGATGCCGTCTGTCGCCGCGGCGTGGATCCTGGCCGTCACCGCCTCGTTGGCGAGCGCCGTCCGGCCGACCAGGCGGGCCTGGAGGACCACCTCGCCGTTGATGTAGTCGGTCTCGATCGAGCCCGAACGGGCCAGGCTCTGCCAGGTCGAGGTGCCGCCGCGCTCGTAGCCTGGCACCTGGCGGATCTCGAACGGAGGCGCCGGGAGCTCAGCGCTGCCCGGAGCGCCGGCGCCGTCGCTCCCGTTCCGCCGGCGGAGATCCGCCACCCGCTCACCCGCCGCGGCGAAGACCTCGCCCGCCTCGTCCCGCAGAAGTGTGGCGGCGCGGTCACGCAGGGGGCTCGGTGCGTACAGCGCGTCGAGCACGAACGTGCTCGAGACCAGCAGCTTCGCGCGTTTGAACTCGGAGATGTTCGCCAGCGCCTCGGCGGTGATGTTCGCCCCGCACAGGTCGGCGGCGATCGAGTCGGCCTGCGGGTCAGCCCGGTCCGGGTAGGCGCCGATCCAGGCATGGCCGACGACTGGGAAGGCCGGCGCGACCACGACACCTGGCTCGAGGTAGGTTGCCGGCAAGCCGAGTACGCCCGCGATCACCGTCCTGAAGTGGCGCAGGGCGACGCGTTCGGTCTCGAGTCCGTTCTGTGTGGTCAGCAGCGGGAGGCTCGCACCCGCGGTTGAGTTCTGCCCATCGGCTAGAGCGACAGGCCGCTGCGCCCATTCCGCCGTCGCGTTGGCGGCGTCCTGCGTCTTGGTCGCGAGCACCAGCACGTCCCCCGCGGCGAGGGCGAGATCTTCAGCCGGTGATGCGAAATTCGCACCGACCAGCTCGGAGCCGCCTGGGCGCGCGTAGGTGATCCCACCGTTGCGAGCCGCGTCCAGCTGGGCGCCGCGGGCGACGACCGTGACCGGGTGGCCGGCACGGTGAAGCTCGGCGGCGAAGGTGATGCCGATCGCACCGGCGCCGATGATCACGTACCTCCTAGGCAACATTGACCGCCAACGGTTCCAGCGACGCGATCGGAGCAAGCTCGTTGTCGGACCGCAAGCGCTCGAGCAAGAGCACGATCGTCGCCGCGACCGTCCGGTGACTCTGGTCGTTGAGGACGTCGTGACGCGCCCCCGCCACCGCGACCAGCTCAACGCGCGCTGCCGGCGCGTACGCCTCGCGAGCCCACTCGAGTGGGCTGATCGGATCCTCGCGCCCATGGATCGCGAGGATCGGCTTACCGACCTTCGCGATCGCGCCGCCCTCGGACCATTCCGGGGGGATCGGCCCGTACAGAGCTCCCGAGGAGACGAGGTTCCCGGAGATGTGGCCGCGGTGCGTCGGGCAACTCGTGCGTGCGTTCAGTTCCTCCTCCCAGGAGGAAGGCGTCACGGCGCCGTGGTCGGGGTCGGGCAGGCCCGCGAGGAGGAGCGCATCGAACTGTGCGGCCTGGCCTTCGGCAACGAGCCTGGCGGCAAACAGCGCTCCGGCGTCGACCCCAACCAGCACCACGGGGCGGGCCGCCCCCGTGCTCGACTCCGCGACCTGGCGGCGGACCCGATTCTCGTCGACGGTCGGGTCGTCGAGCACATGCACTCGGTAGGCATCGAGGGCGATCCTCGTGCCGAAGCGCTTGTAGACCTCCGGCTGTTCGCCGCGCCCGGGGATCATCACGAGCGTCCCCCGCGCGACGAGCTTGCTCGGCTCGGCGAACGTCAGCGGCGGCGAACCGTCAGCTTGGATCACCTAAACCTCACAATCTCAATCGACACGCTCATATTGTCCTTAGTTTGGTGCACTGCGCCCAGAACTCCAACGACATTTCGCCATCGGTACCGATACGCGCGGCTTATCAGTTCTATGCCATGGCCGCCGAGCGGCGGTGGCCGGGCGTTCCGCCGGCGGCCGGCCGTGACCGATTCGACCCCGACGACGCACCGGCGCTCACGCTTGCTCGCGCCCGAGATGGTATCTTTTCCTAGTCGATCGATTTAGTTTTCTTACGGGCCACATCGAAGGCTTGGTCGCGACACGCGACCACCGGCGCGATCGATCGGGAATGCTGATCGTCAAGTCCCGACAGCGATGACCAGAGTCCTGGACATAACGCCACTGCGCAGCCTGATCGCAATCGCCGATGAGGGTGGCTTTCACCGCGCTGCCAGCAGCCTCGATCTGACTCAGTCGGCGGTCAGCCAGCACGTCCGCAGACTCGAGTCGGTTGTCGGCGCCCCGCTGGTCGAACGGGACGGCCGGCGCACCCGATTCACGGCCGCCGGTGAGACGCTGCTGACCGAAGGACGCCGGATCCTCGAGGCTCACGACCATGCCCTCACTCGCTTTGCCGTGGCGCAGACGCCACAGCTGACCGTGGGTGTGACCGAGCACGCCTCGGACCTGATCCTGCCGCCGGTCATCGCCCGGCTCGGTGCACTGTTTCCCGAGCTGAAGGTTCAGTTTCGATTCGATCGGACACGGCGACTCAACGACACGCTGGACCAGGGCGGCATCGACATCGCCGTGTTCGTCGCCGAGGCCAGCGAGCAGTCCGGCGTGCCCGTCGGAACGCTGCCTTTGCGGTGGTGCGCCGCGCCGGCATGGGAGCCACCGACCGATCCGAACGAACCGCTGCCCCTCGTCGCAATCGAGGCTCCGTGCACGATCCGCAGCATCGCCCTGCGGGTTCTGGCCGAGCACCACATCGCCGCCAACGTGGTGGGCGAAGGCGCGTACCTCGCGGGGGCGCTGAACGCCGCCCGCGCCGGCCTCGGCGCGACCTTGGTCGCGTTTCGTGGAACTCCGCCCGAGGGGCTGACCGAGCGGCTCGACATGCCTCCGGCGCCCGGGATCCACATCTCGGTCCGGACCCGGCCGGGCATCGATCCAGCGATCGCCGCCACCGTGGTGCAGGCGATGCGGGCAACACTCTCGCACGAACAGAGCTTACAATCTCTATTGACTTCGTGAAGATAGCTCGAGACCTCGCGTGTCCTAATGACCACAGGGAGACCGCCGTGTCCCAGTCGGGCGATGCCGCTCGCAGATCTGCGGCGGGCGTGAGCGGCGACAAGCTGCGCCGCGCGATCGGTCATTTCGCGACCGGGGTCACGATCGTCAGTGCCCGCGCGGGCGATGGCACGCCGTGGGGCGCGACGGCCAACGCGGTGTCGTCGGTGTCACTCGATCCACCGCTGGTGCTGGTCTGCTTGCGGCGCGAGTCGCGAACGCTTCGCATTGTCCTCGAGCGCCGGCGGTTCGCGCTCAGCGTCCTGGGGGCCGGTCAGGAATCGATCGCGCGCCAGTTCGCGCACAGCTCCAAGGGCCTCGCTTGGGGCATCGTCCCGCACAGCGTTGGCTTGCGCACCGGGGCGCCACTGATCGACTCGGCCCTGGCGACGATCGAGGCCGAAGTGCACGATACCGCCGATGGAGGCGACCACCTGATCGTGATCGGGCGGGTTCTCGAACTAGATCACACCGATGAGCATCTACCGCCGTTGGTCTTCTACCGAGGCAGCTACGCCTCGCTGCCCACCCCCGGCTCGGCGGGCCCGTGATTCCGCGTCTACCGACAAACGACTGGAGCGATGACGAATGACCATGACGATCGAACTTCTCAGACTTTGAGGCGCTTCCCCGACCGGAACAGCAGCAGCGACCAAACCGTCAGCAGCAATGCCACTGTCCACAGGACGGCGATCGCGAGCGGCGCCGAGATGTCAGCCGAACCGAGAAAGCCGATCCGCAACACTTGAACGATGTAGAACATCGGGTTGGCGCGGCTGATCAGGCGCCAGGCAGCCGGCAGTTGGACGATCGAGTAAAACGTCCCGCCGAGAAAGGTGAGCGGCTGCACGACCAGTGTCTGGATCATGTTGACGTGGTCATAGCTGCGGACGTAGATCCCAACCAGCACGCCAAACTGAGCCGAGGCGACCAGGATCGCTGCTCCTCCCAGTAACAGGGTCAACGGCCGCTGAATCGAGGCGCTCGTCAGCGGCATGGCGACGGCGATCACGATCGCTGCGGTCACGATACCGCGGATCACCGCTGCCAGCACGAGCGCTGCGTTGAACTCCCACCAGCGCAGCGGACTCGCGAGCACGTCGTTCACGTAGCGGTCGCGGCGAGCCTCGAACAAGCTGGTCATGCCGTTCAGGTAGCCGGCCATCAGCAGTGCCTGCCCGAGCAGCCCGGGCAAGATGAAGCGGTCGTACGAGACGCCGTGCGTCGTCCGGATCCGATGGTCTAGCGCGAACCCGAAGACCAGCAGGAACAGGAGTGCCGAAGTGGCGGGCCCGAGGATCGAGTAGTACCAGATCTTCAGGTAGCGGACCAGCTCTCGCTCGAGCAGCCAGCTGAACGGCGAGCGACTGGGGGCGAAGGTCTCGGCGGTCTGAATGGGTCCGGCGCCGACTGAACCTGCGCCGCCCACTCGCGACACGCTCACGCAGTCGCTCCGCAGCGCTCGCTGTCGGCCGCCATCACCTGGGTGTAGACCGAGGCGATGTGATCGGCTCCGTAGTCGGCGCGTAGCTGGTCGGCCGTGTTGCGCGCGACGATCCGGCCGCCGCGGATCAGGGCGATGTCGTCGCACAGCTCCTCGGCTTCCTCCAGGTAGTGGGTCGTCAGCAGCACCGTCGTGCCGTCGGCATGCAGCCGGCGGATGTAGTCCCACAGCTCGGTCCGGAGCTCGACGTCGACGCCGGCCGTCGGCTCGTCGAGGATCAGCAGGCTGGGGCGATGCATCAACGCGCGCGCGAACAACACCCGCCGCCGCATGCCGCCCGAGAGCTCGTGCGGATGGCGGCGAGCCTTGTCGGTCAGACGGAATAGATCCATCAGCTCCCGGGCACGCCGGCGTGCCTCGACGCGTCCGATTCCGTGATACCCGGCGTGGTAGACGAGGATCTCCGAGATGTTGAGGAAACGGTCAAGGTTGACGTCCTGCTCGGCCAGTCCCACCAGCCGACGGGCCTCTCGGGTGCGGTGGTCGTGACCGAACACACGGATCTCGCCGGCGGTCGGGATCACGAGGTTGCAGATCGAGCCGATCAGCGTCGTCTTGCCCGCGCCATTTGGGCCAAGCAGTCCGAAGAAGCGACCGGTGGCGATCTCCAGATCGAGACGTGAGACCGCGGTGAAACCGGCCTTGTAGGTCTTGGTCAACCCGCGGACCGATAGTGCCTGGCCGCCCTCGATCCGCATGCTTTGTCAATCTACCAGAGCGAAAGAGTGGAGAATCTCAGGACCTGCTCTCCAAGGCTTTGTTCCAGGGCGCCGGCAACGATAAGTGACGCTGATCGTCGTTGATGGCGAAACGTAGTTGGAAGTCGTCGGGTCCGGTCGTTATGGTGAGAATATAACTGACTCGATTGAGATTATCGAGATATGAGATATGACACGAGCTTGCCGAGATCGCCCAGTGGATGGAACCGCTTGTCCCCGATAGTCGCGATCGAGACCGTGCACGCCGTCGAGCAGGCGCTGGCGCTGTACGACCACTTCGTCGACAACGCGGAGTGGGAGCAGCTGGGCTCGGTGCTGGAGGGTGATTTCGTGCTGGTGACTCCGGCCGGCCGCTTCGACGGTCCCGGGGCTGCGCGACGCTACGAGACGCTGGCAGGGGAGCATGTGCCCGCCCATCACGTGGTCAACACACAGGTCGAGGCAACGACGTCAGCCGGGTTGGTGCGTGCGTGGAGCCGGTTCCTGCTCGTGACGTGGGAGTACCGGGCACGGGTCGGGGACTACCTGGACGTCCTGCGCGTGAGCGACGGGGTCGCGAAGCTCGTCAGCCGAGAGATCGTCCCGCGCGGCGCGGGCGGGCTCCCCAGGCCCGAGCACGCGTCGGTCGAGCGCTGGCGCACCGTGGGCCCATGACGGGGCCAACGCTGACCGCGCAGGACCGCCAGGACATCAAGATGGTCCTTGCACGCTACGTGCAGGTGATCGACAACGCCGACTGGGAGCGAGCCGACGCGGTGTTCACCGCGGATGCCACGTTCGGTGGGGGGTCCGACACGCCGGGGACGCCGCTGGGCGAGATGATCGACGGGTTCGACGAGATGGTCGCCGCCCGGCCGGTGCCGCTGTTCCCTCACCAGTGCACCGACGCGGTGCTGATCGCGGTCGCGCCGGGCGTCGTGCGATCGTGGAGCAAGTTCTTCACTGTTCGCGCCGACGGCACCGTCACCAGCGGTGACTACATGGACACGATCGTTCGGACCGGCGCCGGCTCCTGGCGAGTGAAGAACCGTGCAGCGTCGATGGGAAACCGCCCCGACACCGACCCGTTCGGCCCCTCGCGCCGGACCTTCACCAGCACGATCTGGCGCACGCACCCCAACGAGCCCGGGCCCGCGTAGTCGGATTAGTTGTGATTTTGCCCCGGAGCCACGGACATCTCAGTGCCGGTTGAGTTCATCAGCAGCACGAACTTCGGCCCCAGCAACGGCCTTGCGTATTCAGGGTTCGATCCCGCGTATGCCCGCCGATACATCCGCATGCTCGACGACGGCGGGTTTGACTGGACACTCTGCGGCTATGACTCGAAGCGGATCGACTCACGAGCTCAAGCGGCTTGGCACCTCGAAAATCGACCTCGAGTTCTTCCGCACCTACGTACGCGCGCTGGAGGAGAGCGGATTCGATTACACGCTGCTCGGATACGCCTCCAACTGGTCCGACTCGTTCATCATGGCGAGCGCGGTCGGCCAGCTCGCTGAACGGATCAGGCCGGTCGTGGCGCTGCGCCCGAACACCACCTTCCCCACCGTGGCCGCGCAGAAACTCTCGACGCTCGACCAGCTCACCCTCGGTCGAGCGGTCGTCCATCTGATCTCCGGCGGCAACGACGCCGAGCAGAGGCGCCAAGGTGACTACCTGCCCAAGGACAGGCGCTACGCGCGCACGTCGGAGTACATCGACATCCTGCGCCGCTCGTGGACGAGCGACGTGCCGTTCGACCACAACGGCGAGTTCTACAAGTTCGAGGGATTCGGTCCCGGCTTCCCAACGTACAGCGGCGAGCCTGTCCCGATCTCGATCGGTGGCACGACGAACTCGCCTGGGAGAAGGCGCACGAGTACATCGGGAAGATTGCGGTCAGCTTCCAGAGCGGCAGTCCCATCAACGGGTTCCGCCAGGCGGGTACACCACAGAACGTCGGCTCTCAGCGGGCGCTCGCGTTCGCGAGCAAATCCGAGCTCTACGACCGTGCGCTGTGGACCAGAACCGCCGCTGTGACCAACGCGGGCGGTGCGTCGACTGCGCTGGTCGGCTCACCGGAGACCGTCGCGGCCGCGATCCTCGACTACGTCGACCGTGGCGCCTCGCTCGTCTCCATCCGCGGCTACGACAACCTCCGCGACGTCCGCGACTACGGCCGCTATGTGCTACCGCTGGTCAAGCAGGAGCTCGCCCATCGCAAGGCGACCCGGCAGCGGGGCACCCTTCAGACTGAGCATTTGGGCAATTATCTCCCCGAGTACGCCGCCTATGCGGCCTCGGACGCGTAGGCGGGATAATCTCGTCTATGAATCCCGGGCTAGTTCCCGCCGCGACAGCATCACGGATCAGATGAGACCCCCCGAGAGCGATGTCATGCCCCTATCCGTCCGCTGCGATCGTCACGATGGCAGCCCACGATGGAGAAGCGTCATTCCGGCCGACCAGACCGGCGCCCTCAGAGGGTGGTACAGATGAACCCTCCAGCGCACGGCCCCAACTCGGCCTACGGCAGCGCCGGCGTCGATTACACCGCGTTGGATGCCGGCAAGCGTAACGCGCTGACAGAAGCACTCGCGACATCCGAGTTGCTGCGAGCAAACCGAGGTCATGCGCTCGAAGAATCCCGGGGCGAGCCTGCCTTCGTCTTTGAAATCGGCGGACAGACTTTCGCCTTTGTGATCGAGGGCCTTGGCACGAAGTCGATCATCGCACGACACCTCGAGGAGCAGCTTGGCGCGGACGTGTTCTCAAATGTTGCGTACGACACCGTCGCGGCGATCGTGAACGATTTGTGTTGCGTCGGCGCGATTCCTCTTGTTGTGAACGCTTACTTCGCAACGGGTTCGTCCGACTGGTATGAGCACCGAGACCGCAATGCCGCACTCCTGACTGGCTGGCGCGAAGCCTGCGTGGACGCAGGCGCAACATGGGGAGGCGGAGAATCACCGTCATTGCCTGAACTCGTCTCGGCGGCAGACATAGAACTGGCTGGCAGCGCGGTCGGGATTGTTCCTTCTGGACGCACGGCAATCCTCGGGCAGGACTTGTCTGCCGGAGACGAGATCGTTTTCGTGCGGAGTTCTGGACTTCACGCGAACGGCTCCTCGCTCGCCCGACTCGTCGCCGAGCGGCTCGTTCACGGCTATCAAACCCTACTGCCGAGCGGCAGGCAGTTTGGGGCAGCCGTCCTTGATCGATCCGAAATGTACGTCGGGTTCGTTCGCGCGTTGCTGTCGAGCGACATCGATGTCCACTACCTCAGTCACATTACGGGGCACGGTCTTCTCAAGCTGATGCGGCCGCGACAAGAGTTCACCTATGTGATTTCAGAGCTTCCCGAAGTTCCGGAGGTACTGACCTTCCTAACAAAGGAGGCGGCGATGTCACCTCACGCCGCTTACTCGACGTTCAACATGGGATGTGGCTTCGCCGTGTACTGCCAGGACGGAATGGGAGAGTCGGTTGTGCGGCTCGCAGCCGACCACAACCTTACCGCGCACGTCGCAGGGGCCGTTCAAGCGGGTCCCCGCCGAGTCATCCTCCGCGAGGTCGGCGTCGTGTTTGAGAGTAGCGACATGGACCTTACGCCGCGGCGCGCGGCGTAAGTGGTGGATGCGTAGGGCTACTTCGGAAGCGCGTACCCACGCGTGGCCTTCGTCACCTCGCCCGCCCTGACCATCTTCGTGAGCGTTGCGCTGACGGTCCCTGTGTTAATTCCGGTCTCCGCGCTGAGCTCGGAGGCGGTTCGCGGTCCGGCCTTGAGCGCGGCAACGATCTTCGCCTTGTTCTCCCCGCGGGGCGCCCGCGCCGCTGACGAGGTCTGCTCAGAGGCTGGCTGACGCTTGCGGGCTGGTGCAGGTCGCGCTGTCGTTCCGCGCGGGCCGGAGTCTGTCGCCCTCGAGGCGTCAGCCCGAGTCGCCTTCGGGGTGGCGCGTCGGCGGGGACGGTCCGCCAGGGCGGGCGTCTTATCCGGCCCCGGCACAGCGCGGGTGCCAGGCAAGAGCTTCTCGAGCTCTTCCGCGACCGCGCGCAATTCCGCGACCGCGCTGTGTCCGACGCGGATCGCCTTCTTGCCTGCGCCCTCGCCGAGCTCGCTCAGCGTCTTGGCGACGTCTTTCCTTACCCCGGCGCGTCGCAGCCGCTCGAATAGGTCCATGTTACGTCGAGGCATCTGTCTCCTGAAAGGTGTTGCGTTGTGAGCATCCGAACAGCAACCCTAGCGCGAGACATCACAAGGCGGCGTGACGGAATTATCGGTGCTTGACGCCCCCGGTCGCGAGCACCGCAAGAGTTTGGCCCTTAACGGGTGCGTCACCCAGCGCCACGTCGATCGCGTCGAGCACATCGCTCGAGAGCTCGATCCCGGAGGCCGCCGCGTTGGTCTGGACCTGTTCGGGACGGGACGCGCCCATGATCGCAGACGCAACCTCGCTGCGCCGCAGCACCCACGCCAGCGCCATCTCAGGCAGTGTGAGGCCTGCTCCGTCGGCGATCGGCGCCAGTCGCTGGACCGCCTCCAGTGTGGTGGCGTTCATCACGATGCTCATGGCGACGTTCATCGTCTCGTGAGCCGCACGTGAATCGGCCGGATGTTGCTGACCGGGCTTGTATTTCCCTGTCAGCACGCCCTGGGCGAGAGGGGACCAGACGATCTGGGAGACGTCGTTGCGAGCGCAAAGCGGAAAGATCTCGGCTTCGGGCGCCTGCCACAGCATCGAGTACTGCGGCTGCGAGGAGACGAACAGGTCGGGACCGGCAATGTCGATTGCCGCCTCGATCTGCTCCGGGGTCCATTCACTGAAGCCCAGATAGCGGGCCTTCCCGTCCCTCACCACCTGCTGTAATGCCGCGATCGTTTCCTCGATCGCGACATCGACGTCGAAGCGGTGGGCCTGGTAGAGGTCGACGTAATCGACCTGCAGGCGCTCCAGTGACGCGTCGATCTGCTTGGCGATCTGCGTCGCGGAGAGACCTCGATCCGTCGGGTCATCCGACATCTGCCCCCAGACCTTCGTCGCCAGAATGTAGCTTTCGCGTGGGTGGGCGGAGAGGATCTCGCCCCAGGCCGTCTCGGCGGCGCCGCGGCCGTACACGTTTGCGGTGTCAAAGAGGTTGATGCCGGCCGCGAACGCGGCCTCCGTGCAGGCGCGCGTCTGCTCGGCCTCGACGCCGCCTGCGTAGGTCAGCCACGACCCCAGCGAGATCTCCGACACTTCTAGATCTGAGCTGCCAAGTTTGCGATAGCGCATCAATGCTCCGTTCATCAGGTCCGAGGATTGGACCGCTTGATCGACATCATCCCGCCAAAGCGGATGAATCAAACACATGGGGCGGCATTCGCGGCTAGGCTCCTCGCAGGCTGAGCATGGCATTCGACCTGGTCATCGAGGTTCAGAACACGCCTGGCGCGCTGGCAGAAGTCGCAGCCGCGATCAGCGATGCCGGCGTGAATATTGCAGCCGCTACCTGCATCGGGTCCGGTCAGCGGGCCGAGCTCCACATCCTCGTCCCACACGCGGAAGCCGCCAGGCACTCGCTGGCGATTTCCCATCTCGCGATCACCCGCGAACGAGAGGTCGTCGTCGTCGATGTCGAAGACCGCCTTGGAGTTCTCGCTGACCTCACCCGGAGGATCGCCAGAGCTGGAGTCAACATCGATCTCGTGTACGTCGCCACCCAAAACCGCGTGGTCTTCGGGGCGGCGGACCTCGACGCCCTGCGGGCCGCGCTTGAACCCGACAGCTGACGACGCTCGCCAGGCAGGGTTATATGTAGGACGCCGCGCCCTCCGGCTACCAGGTATCGACGAACCGATGCCCGTTGGCCGGCGGCCCGGCCGCCGCGGTCAGCGTTGAGGCGATCAGGGACCGCGTCTCGGCCGGGTCGATAACGTCGTCGAGCTCGAACAGCTGGGCAGCACTGAGCGCCCTCGCGTTGTTCTGCGCGGCGGCGGTGAGCTCGCGCACGCGGTGCTCCCGCTCGTTGTGCTCGACGATCGCCTCGAGCTCCTTGCGGAGCCCGAGCCGAACGGCCCCCTCGAGCCCCATCGGGCCGAGATGTGCGCTCGGCCAGGCAACGGTTAGCAGCGGCTCGTGCAGGCTTCCTCCGACCATCGCCTGTGCGCCGAGACCGTAGCCGCGGCGCAGGATCACTGCCACCAGGGGCACTCGCAGCGCGGCTCCTGCGACCAATAACCGCGAGGCATGCCGCACCAAACCCTCCGCCTCGGCGTTCGGGCCCACCATGTAGCCGGGCGTATCGACCAGCGAGACGATCGGCAGCTCGAACGCATCACAGAGCTGCAGGAAACGAGCTGCCTTGTCAGACGCCGCAGCCGTCACGGCTCCAGCCATCGCGAACGTGTTGTTGGCAATGATCCCGATTGGCCGCCCCTCGATCCGCGCGAGCGCGGTGACCATCTCCGGCGCGAACCGCTCGCGCAGGAACGTCACCGACCCCTTATCGGCGAGTGTCGTGATGATCGGCGCGACCTTGTACGCGCGGCGCTCGCGCTCGGGGACGAGCGTGCGCAAGCGCTTCTGATCGGCTGCGGCGCCCGGCCTCGCGCACCCCTGGAAGTAGCCGATCAGCTGCTTGGTGAGCGCTACGGCCTCGGGCTCATCCGCGACGACTACGTCGACGACGCCGTTGGCGGCCTGCACCGATGTCGGGCCGATCGCGTCGGCGTCGACCTCCCCGAGACCGCCACCGGCAATCATCGCCGGCCCAGCCATCCCGAGCGACGCATCCTGAGTCGCCACGATCAGATCCGAGCAGCCGGCGATCACGGCATTCCCGGCGAAGCATCGGCCCCGCACGATCGCGATCCTCGGGACCAGCCCCGACAGTCCCGCCCACAGTGCAAACGCGCGCGTATCCAGCCCGGAAACCACTGGGAAATCCGAATCACCCGGCCGTCCGCCCCCGCCTTCGGTGAAGAACACAGTCGGCAGCCGCATCCGCTCGATCAGCTCAAACAACCGGTCCTTCTTGCGATGGCCGAGCACGCCCTGGGTCCCGGCGAGGACGGTGTAGTCGTATGACAGCACGGCGCACGCCGCTCGCTCGACTCCAACAAGGTCTCCATTGATCCGCGCCGTGCCGGCGATCAAGCCGTCAGCCGGCGTGCGCGTGATCAAGTCCTCAACCTCCCGGCGAAGTCGCTGCGCGGCGATCGCGAACCGGCCGTACTCGACAAACGAGCCGGGATCCACGAGATCCGCGAGGTTCTCGCGGGCGGTTCGCGCACCGCTCGCGTGCCGGCGCTCGACCACCTCGCGCCGCGCCGCGTCCTCCGTCAGCGCCCGTCGGCGTCGCAGTTCCGTCAGGTCATCGCGAGCTTCCCGATCGTCTTCGGCCATCAGCGTCCAACATCATCACCGAAACTGATCGGCCCCAGCCGACCGCCCAGCGCGACAGGCCCGAGCAGATCCAACGCCAGATGAGGGAGCGAGCCATTCAGCGTCGGCTACGGACTTTCGCGCCTCTGGAACGACGCCAAGCCGTTGTTGCCCCGAGTGGGCGCTAGTGCAGTATCGCGGCGCCGATGGCCGTCTCCTGGGTGCTCGCTTGCGACGGGCTGTCAGGCGCCCGGCACGACGTCGAAGCTGATCAGTACCGCGCCGTCCGGCGCGTAGTTGGGAACGTCGGCCGCCACCGCCTGCCCTTCGGGAGAGGCCATCGCGGCACCGAGCGCCGCGGCGTCGACGAATTCGGCCTCGAAGATGCAGAAGTAGGGGCTCTCGCCGCCCGGCGCGCCGATGTCGAACGCGTAGCGCCAGTCGCCCAGCCCCGGTAGCGCGGCTGCCAGCGGCAGGTGCGTCTGGGTGTAGTAGGCGCGGAACGCCTCCGGATCCGAGGGTTGCGGGTAGAGCACGACGAGTTTGTGCATCTGGCGACCTCCTGTTGGGCGCGGCTGGCTCTCAGACGGCGGCGAGCGCGTGGTCGGCGGTGTGGCGGGCGATGAACGCGGCCGTGCGCTGCGGCGTGGCGACCGCGTCCCACTGGCGGTCGGGGTGGTTGAAGTTCTGCGTGTAAGCGTCGCACAGCGCCTTGCTCTGCGCCATCGCCATCAGCAGCCCGACGACGTGGGGTTCGGGGTTGAGGATCATGTTGGTCCAGTCCGAGACCCCGCACACGAACGCTTCGCGCTCGCGGGCCACGCGCCGGCAGAAGTGCTCGTCGAGCGCCAGATCGTCGAGGATCGCGTGGCCGATCACCCACGCCGAGTAGGAGGCCGAGTTTGCGCCCTGGCCGTTGACCGGGTCAACGACGCAGTGGGCGTCGCCCATCGCCAGCGCAAAGGTCCCGCAGTCCAACCGGATGTAGTCCTGGCGCACGACCGGGGTGAGCGCGCCCTGGAGCAGGTCGGTGGGGCCCATCAGCCCGAAGCTGCCCGGGTCGACGCGCTCAAAGCACATCGGATAGTGCCGGCGGAGCTTGGCCAGCACGGTACGGTCGTAGGCGCCGGGGTCGTCCTGATAGCAGATGTCGGCCAGCAGCTCGAGGTCGCCGCCCGGGATGTTCTCGAACAACAGCGCGGTGGCGAACCCCTCGCGCGATGTGATCGGCAGCTCCAGCAGCTCGCCGTGCCCGAGCGACATGTGGACGCCGACGCCCTTGGGCTCGGTGTAGGCGACCCCGTGGTAGATGCCGGCTGACAAGCGTCGCTGGGGCTTGTCGTATGGGCACTTCTCCGGCCGGCGCGCGAACATGCCCCCCGCGCCGCGTCCGGCCGCGACCACCACCAGGTCGTGATCAGCGCCGATCCGCTCGACGGCGGCGGCGTCGACGGCGCCGATCACCACCGTGCCGCTGCGCTCTTGGTAGTCAGCCAGCAGCCGCGGTAGGTACAGCCGGTAGTCGATGATCGAGGACGGATGGTCGAAGTCGCCGCGGAATCGCATCGGCTCCGGGGTACCGACGATGCTGTGCTGATGGCACATGTAG
>Ga0302184_10000557_pt1 | contig 24403 bp, 23 predicted proteins | sample I_Palsa_N3_3_FD_200233 | JGI IMG/M metagenome (GOLD analysis project Ga0302184, IMG submission 200233) | Peat permafrost microbial communities from Stordalen Mire near Abisko, Sweden - I_Palsa_N3_3 | ecosystem: Environmental > Terrestrial > Soil > Palsa > Peat permafrost | place: Sweden...
CGTCACCATGTCCACGCTGCGGGTCGCGTTCCTGTCCGGCTTCGTGCTGGAGCTGGCCGCCGCCCTGGCCACCGCGCTGGTCGCGGTCGAGGTCGGGCTGCGCCTGCTCGCCGGGCACATGAGCTACCAGACCGCGTTGCTCGTCCTGCTGCTCACCCCCGAGGCCTACCTGCCGCTGCGCGCGGTCGGCGCCCAGTTCCACGCCAGCACCGAGGGTGCCGCCGCGGCCCGCGACGTCTTCGAGATCCTCGATACCCCCGCGCTTAACACGTTCCTCACTACCCCCGCCCCCGCCGTGCCCGGCCGCCGCGTGTCCCTGCACACCGACACCATCATCCTCAGCGGCGTCTCGCTGGCCTACCCGGGGCGTGACCACCGGGCCCTGGCCGGCGTGAACCTCACCATCCGGCCGGGCGACCGGATCACCCTGGCCGGCCCGAGCGGGGCGGGCAAGAGCTCGCTGCTGGCCGTGCTGCTGCGCTTCGCCGAGCCCACCGGCGGGCGGATCGAGGCCGGCGGCGTCGACCTCACCTCGATCCCGGTCGCCGACTGGCGCCGACAGATCAGCTGGATCCCCCAGCAGCCCTACCTGTTCACCGCGTCGGTGGCCGACAACATCGCGCTCGGCCAGGCCGACGCGACCCCGCAGGCCATCGCCCGGGCCGCGCAGGCGGCCGGAGCGGCCGAGTTCATCGAGCAGCTGCCCGCCGGCTACGCCACCGAGGTCGGGGAGCGCGGCCTGCGGCTGTCCTCGGGCCAGCGCCAGCAGATCGCGCTCGCCCGCGCGTTCCTGCGCGACGCGCCGCTGCTCCTGCTGGACGAGCCCACCGCGCACCTGGACGCGGTCAGCGCTCACCGGCTCGAAGAGGCCATCGCCACGCTGATGGCCGACCGCACCGTCATCCAGGTAACGCACAGCCAGAATCAAACCCGTGACATCGGCCGGCTCCTCACCCTCGACCACGGCGCCCTCCACCAGGCCTCATCCCCATGCCCGGCCCCGCCACCCGCCTTGCTGACGGCCACCCCATGACCGCCATCACCCCGGCCCGCCCCGCGCCCACGGGCCGCACCCCAGGCTCGGCACCACCGGCTCCCGCCCACGGCCGCAGCCCCCTGCTGCGACTGCTGCGCCTGGCCCGGCCGATGCGGCGCGAGCTGCTGTTCGCCGTGCTGGCCGGCGCGGTCGGCTGCGGCTGCGGGGTGGCCCTGCTGGCCACCTCCGGCTTCCTGCTCGCCCGCGCCTCGCAGCACCCCAACATCGTGGCGATCTCGATCGCGGTGGTCCTGGTCCGCGCGCTCAGCGTCGGCCGCGGGCTGCTGCGCTACCTCGAGCGGCTGTTCTCCCACGACGTGGCCTTCCGGGTGCTGGCCGACGTCCGGGTGGCGATCTACCGGCGGCTGGAACGCCTCGCCCCGGCGGGCCTGACCGCCTTCCGGTCCGGCGACATGCTCACCAGGCTGATCAGCGACGTGGACGCGACCCAGGACCTGTTCATCCGCGGCATCGCCCCGCCGCTGACCGCGGCGCTGGTCGGGGCGGGCGCGACCACGGCGGTGCTGCTGATCCTCGCGCCCGCGGCCGGGGTGCTCGCGGCCGGCCTGCTGGCCGCCGGGGCGGGAGTGCCCGTGGTCACCGCGGCGTCGGCCCGCCGGGCCGCCCGGCTCACCGCGCCCGCCCGCGGCGAGCTCGGCGCCGCCGTCACCGACCTGCTGAGCGGGGCCGCCGAACTGCACGCGTTCGGCGCCGTCGAGACTGGCCTGGACCGGGCCCGGGCCGCGGACGCCGACCTGACCCGGCTCGCCCGGCGTTCCGCGTCGGCGTCGGGACTAGGCACCGGCCTGAGCGCCGCGGCGTCCGGCCTGACCCTGTGGGGCGTGCTGCTGCTCGGTGTCATCACAACCAGGGTCGCCGCCACCGGGTCCGGGTCGCTGGGCCGGGTGCCGCTGGCCGTTATCACGCTGACCGCGCTGGCCGCCTTCGAGGCGGTCACGGCGTTGCCCGCGGCCGCCATCCAGCTCGGCCACGCCCGGGTCGCGGCCGGGCGGATCGCGGACGTGCTGGACGCCCCGGACCCCGTCCGTTCCCCGGAGCAGCCCTTCCCGCCGCCGCAGCGGCCGGTGGAGATCTCCATCCGGGGCGGCACGGTCAGGTACTCCGCGGACGAACCCCCGGCCGCTGCGGATATTGATCTTGATCTTGGCCCGGGGCGGCGGGTCGCGCTGGTCGGCGCCACCGGCGCGGGGAAATCCACGCTGGCCGCGGTGCTGTTCCGGTTCGTCGACCTCACTTCGGGCACCGCCCGGCTGAACGGCCGTGACCTGGCCGGATACGATCCCGACGACGTTCGAACGGTCATCAGCGGCTGCGCCCAGGACCCGCATATCTTCGACGCGACCATCCGGGACAACCTGCGGCTGGCCCGGCCGCAGGCCAGTGACGCCGAGCTCGCGCGGGCCGCGGGTGACGCTCGGCTGCTCGACTGGATCGCCTCGCTGCCGCTCGGCTGGGACACGCCCGTGGGCGCACACGGCGCCGCCCTGTCCGGCGGCCAGCGACAGCGGCTCGTGCTGGCCCGCGCGCTGCTGGCCGACCCGGCCCTGCTCGTACTGGACGAGCCCACCGCCCATCTCGACCCGGCCAACCGCCGCGCGCTGACCGCAGACCTGCTGGCGGCCACGGCAGGCCGGGCCACCTTGCTGATCACCCACGAGCTGGACGGCCTGGACCAGGTGGACGAGATCGTCGTGCTCGACCACGGCCGGGTGGCCGAGCGCGGCACGCACACCGAGCTCATTCATGCAGACGGCGTCTACCATCGGCTATGGCAGGCAGGACACCCGGCGGATCCACAGGCGGATTCAGAGAGGCCATCTTATGACCTGCACCTTGCACGTGGCCTGGGATGACCGACTGACCAACTATGACTTCGGTCCCGGCCATCCGATGGCGCCGATCCGGCTCAAGCTGACCATGGAACTCAGCGACGCCTTCGGCCTGGACCGTCAGGACGGAGTCTCGGTGCAGGTCCCAGCCCCGGCGACCGTGGCCGAGCTCGAGCTCATTCACGACCCCACCTACATCGGCCTGGTGCAGTTGGCGGGCAGTTCCGAACCCCAGACCCCGGACCAGCAGGAACTGACCAGCCGGGTGCTGCTGATGCACGGGCTCGGCACCGCGGACGATCCGGTGTTCCCCGGTATGCACGAGGCGTCGGCCATGGTGGCCGGGGCCACGCTGGCCGCGGCCCGGGCGGTCTGGACGTCGGCCGCGCAGCACGGCGCCAGCATCGCGGGCGGCCTGCACCACGCCATGGCCCGCAGCGCCAGCGGTTTCTGCATCTACAACGACCCGGCCATCGCGATCGCGTGGCTGCTGGGCCAGGGCGCGGAGCGGATCGCCTACGTCGACGTGGACGCGCATCACGGCGACGGCGTGCAGGCGGCGTTCTGGAACGACCCGAGGGTGCTGACCATCGGCCTGCACGAGTCACCGGATACCTTGTTCCCCGGCACCGGGCGGGCCAGCGAGATTGGTGGGCCGCAGGCCGAGGGGGCCTCGGTCAACGTGGCGCTGCCGGCCGGCACCGGGGACGCCGGGTGGCTGCGGGCCTTTCACGCCGTGGTGCCGCCGCTGCTGCGGGAGTTCGGCCCGCAGGTGCTGGTCAGCCAGCACGGCTGCGACTCGCACTGGAGCGACCCGCTGACCAACCTGGAACTGACCATCGACGCGCAGCGCGCCGCGCACGCCGCGATCCACGCGCTCGCGCACGAGGTGGCCGGCGGCCGCTGGCTGCTCACCGGGGGCGGCGGCTACGAGCACGTGCACGTCGTGCCGAGAAGCTGGACCCACCTGCTCTTCGAGGCCGCGGGCCGACCGCTCGACCCCGCGTCAGCGACGCCGCAGACCTGGCGCCAGTACGTGAGCGAGGCGACCAGCGTGGAAGCGCCGGAAACGATGACCGAAGGCGGCCAGGGTCATTTCGACCCCAAGGCCGCCTTCGACACCGGCTACAACCCGGCCGACCCGCTGGACCAGGCCATCCTGGCCACCAGGAAAGCCGTCTTCCCCCACCACGGCCTCATCCCCTAAGCGCTTGAGCTGTGGTTCTCTGGCGGGATGATGAGGACCGGGCACGGCGCGTGCTGAGCCACCTGGCCGGCCGTCGACCCCATCATCAGCCGGGTGAATCCGCCTGCCCCGCGCGAGCCGAGCACGATCATGTCGGCGTCGCGGCCGGCCTTGATGATCTCCTCGACCGGGAAACCGTGTATCGCCGTGACCGTGACGGACTCCGGGTGGGGTCCCTCCAGCCCGGCCAGCGCCTTGTCGGTTTCCGCCTGGACCGCCCGGCGGACCGCCTCGGTCCGCTCCGGGTCATCCGTGTAGACAGAGACGCCGCCGAAGTAACCCGCGACGGCCTCGTGCACGGTGAGCACGGTCAGGGGCGCGTGCCGGATGGCCGCTTCCTTCATCGCCCATTCCAGCGCACGCTGGGAATGGCCGGAACCGTCTACGCCGACAATGATTCCAGGCATTTCCGCCTCCTGCTGCTATACGTTCTGCTTTAACCTTCAGTTCCGACGTTAGGCCGGGCGGCCTCAAGTCAACAGAGCCGTCCGAGCCGCCCGCCAGGGACTTTCGTCCTTACCCTCGGGTAGGCGAACTGCCTAGAGTGGACGTGATACACCCGCCCCCGCGAAAGGGGCTGCCCGCGCGAGTGTCAGGAGAAAAAACGGTGACTAATCCGGCGAACGGTTCTGCGTCCGGCGACGAGGCCAAAAAGCCGATCGCCGTCTTCCTCCTGGACGATCACGAGGTGGTCCGCCGTGGGGTCCGGGACCTGCTGGAGACCGAGCCGGATATCCAGGTCATCGGTGAGGCGGGGACGGCGGCTTCGGCGCTGGCCCGGATCCCGGCGCTGCGGCCGGATGTGGCCGTGCTCGACGTCCGGCTGCCTGATGGCGACGGGGTGTCGGTGTGCCGGGAGATCCGGTCGAAGATGCCCGAGGTGGCGTGCCTGATGCTGACCTCGTTCGGTGATGACGAGGCGCTGTTCGACGCGATCATGGCGGGCGCGGCCGGGTACGTGCTGAAGCAGATCCGCGGCACCGACCTGGTCGGCGCGGTGCGCACGGTGGCCTCGGGTCAGTCGATGCTGGATCCGCGGGCGGCCAGTCAGCTGATGGCGCGGTTGCGGGATACCTCGGCGAAGCGGGATCCGCTGGCGGGGTTGTCCGGGCAGGAGCGGCGGATCCTGGAGCTGATCGGGGAGGGGCTGACGAACCGGCAGATCGGCGAGCGGATGTTCCTGGCCGAGAAGACGGTGAAGAACTATGTCTCCGCGCTGTTTGCCAAGCTGGGGATGGAACGCCGTACCCAGGCCGCCGCCTACGCCGTCCGCGTCTTCGACGACCAGCACGACCAGCATGACTATCACGACCAGCACGATCACACCGGCCGCGAGGGGCACTCAGGTCCCGGCGACTAAGGACTTTGTTCCCTGTTCCCAGCTCACAGCTGTCCGACATCCTCGTTGATATGTACTCCGACGGCTCGGCCCTCGAGCAACTGTCCCGGGATGAATGCCTCCGGCTGATGGAATCGGTATCCGTCGGCCGGATCATCTATACCCGGCGGGCGCTGCCCGCGGTCGAGCTGGTCAACTTCGCGCTCGACCACGGCGACATCATCATCAGGACCGATAGCGGCGGCAAGCTCGCCGTCGCGACCCAGCATTCCGTCGTCGCGTTCGAAGTCGATCTCCTAGACGCGGACCAGCAGGCCGGGTGGAGCGTCACCGCCGTCGGACAGTCGCATGAAGTGACCGATCCCGCCGAAATCGCCCACCTGCAGAAGATAGGCCTCGCCTCCTGGGCCCCGGGGGTGCGGGAGCACTTCATCCGGATTTCGCCGGAGATACTGAATGGCCGGCGCCTTCGCGTTTCCGGCCAGCAGACGCCGGCTGATCACCCGGCTCCCGTGGTAGCTGATGGTCAGCGGCCGGCAAAAGCCATCTGACGAGAAGGATGACATGGTGCGGATCGTCTAAGCCGCCCGCCTCTAAGCCGCCCGCCCCTGAGCCGCCCTGAGCCTCCCGCGTCCTTAGCTCCGCGGGACCCGCCACTCCAGCCGGGTACCAGGCGCCGGCGCCCCCGGATGGGCCGGCTGCAGCCGCAGCTCCCCGCCGAGCTTCTCGGCCCGGCGGGCCAGGTTTCGCAGCCCGCTGCGGTGGGTCGCTTCCGGGATGCCGGTCCCGTCGTCGGTGACCTGGACGGCGAGGATCCCGTCCGGGTCCACGTCCACGGTCACGTCGACCTGGCCGGCGCCCGCGTGCCTGGCCGCGTTGGACAGCGCCTCTCGCAGCGCGGCGAGGACCTGCTCGCCCAGCTCCGGGCTGATCGACGCGGCCAGCCCCGCGCCCAGCCGCAGCGACGGGGCGAAGCCGAGCATGGGCGTCATCTCCTCGACCAGGGCGACGATGTCGCCGCGCAGATCCGGCTGGTCGGCGTCACGAGCCTGCAGCGCGAAGATGGTGGCCCGGATGTCCTTGATCGTCTCGTCCATGGCGTCCACCGCGTTGGTGATCCGGCTCGCGACTTCCGGCCTGGTGATCATCGGCATCGTCCCCTCCAGCGACATGCCGGTGGCGTACAGCCGCTGGATGACCAGGTCGTGCAGGTCGCGGGCGATCCGGTCCCGGTCCTCATACAGCGAGACCCGTTCGGCTTCGGCGCGGCTGGCCGCGAGCTCGAGCGCGACCCCGGCCTGCGCGGCGAACGAGGCCACCACGTCGGCCTGGGTCTGCGGGAACGGCGCGGCGCCGTGGCGGCGCCCGACGGTGAGCACGCCGCGGACGTTACCTGGAACGCCGAGCGGGAACAGGACCGCGGGCCCGATCTGGCTCATCGCGCCGCGGGCGGCCTGCGAGGCGCGCTGGTCGGCGGCGAAGTCGGCGGACGTCACCGCCTCGCCGGTGGCGAGCACGAGGTCGGACAGCGACTGGCCGGCCAGCAGCACCAGTCCGCGGGCGGCGTCACCGCCGTCGCCGTCGGCGTAGGTGATCGTCAGCCGGCGGCCTTCCTCGTCCGGCTGGGCCAGCACGGCCAGGTCGGCGCCGGACAGCTCCCGCGCCCGCCGGGTGACGTCGGCGAGCACCTCGCCTGGCGCCGAGCCGGAAAGCAGCCGGGTGGTGACCTCGGCGCTGGCCTCGATCCAGCGTTGCTGTCGGCGGGCCGCCTCGTACAGCCGGGCGTTCTCGACCGCCACCGCAGCCGCGGCGCCCAGCGCGACCAACACCGCCTCGTCGTCCTCGGTGAACTCCCCGCCGCCGCGCTTGTTGGTCAGGTACAGGTTGCCGAACACCTCGTCCCTGATCCGCACCGGGACGCCGAGGAAAGCGCGCATCGGCGGGTGCCCGGCGGGGAATCCGGACGACGCGGCGTGGCCGGCGATGTCGGCCAACCGCAGCGGCCGGGGGTCATCGGACAGCAGTTCGAGCAGGCCGTGCCCTTCGGGCCAGTGATGGATCCGCTCGATCTCGTCGGAGCTCAGGCCGATCGGGATGAACTCGGCCAGCTGCCCGTCCTCGCCGATGACGCCAAGCGCCCCGTAGGTCGCGTCCACCAGCTCGACCGCGGTCTCGACGATCCGCCGCAGGGTCGACTCCAGGTCAAGCCCGGAGCTGATGGCGACGACCGCCTGGAGCAGGCCGCGCATCTGGTCCCTGGTCGCCAGCACGGCTTGCAGCCGCGCCTGCAGTTCACCCAGGAGCTCGTCCAGCCGCAACTGCGGAAGAATCTTCGGCCGGTTTCCTGTGCCTGGCTCCACCAGCGGATCCTTCCCGGTAACGATGCACCGTAAGACTATCCGCCGACCCGGCCCAGAACCACATTCATGATGCCGAACGGGCCGTGCTGACACCCATAGCAACCTGAACCCGGTGCCGGGGTCGAGCCCGCTACTGCAGCAGCTCGTAGTGCGGGTTGATCATCGCCGGGCGGCCGTCGTCCCCGGTGCCGACCATGCCCTGCAGCCGGATCCGGCAGCCCGGCTCCATACCCGTGATGTGCGTGCGTCCGTAGAACAAGGCCGTCAGGTCACCGCTGGAGTCCGCGATCTCGCAGGCCAGCACGTTGTCGCCGGCCATCGGCCGGACCTGCGCCGCGTGCATGCGGCCCTGCACGGTGGCCTGGCCGGGCGCCCGCAGCGACCCGATCGGGTCGGTGCCAGGCGGCGGCACCGGCCACTCGTAGTCGTGCAGGCCGCCTTCGTGGGCCGCCCTCGCCCGCCTGGCGTGAATCGTCTCGACCTTGTGCTGCACGTCGAAGGGGATGATGGTGGCGGCCGCGCCGGGGACGTGGCTGACCACGCGGGCGATCCGGTCGGCGGTGTGGTCGTGCAGCAGCCGCCCGGCCAGCGGCGGGTAGCTGCGGCGCGGCAGCACGATGGTCACGTGCGTGCCTGGCGCGGCCACCTCGCTGGCGGCCAGCCGGGCCGCGGCGTGGGCCAGCCGCCGGTCCGGGCAGTCCGCGAGCTCAAGCGCGACGCCGGTGCCGGCGTCCAGCCATTGCTGCCTGAGCTTGTCGGCCCGGGCGCTGTCCAGGCTGAAGTGCACCGCGCGCAGCTCCTGCGGCCGCAGGCTCTTGGCGTACCTGAGCGCGGCGACGGTGGCCAGGTCGTAGCTGTCCACCAGCAGCAGCACCACCCGGCGCGAGTAGTCCGGCGTGTGCTGCCGCAGGTCGCCATGGTCTGGGCTATCGAGAATGGCGGCTTCGGTCCGGTACTGCCGGTTGAGCCGGATGAGCACGTACACCAGAGCCGGGAACAAGATCACGATCAGCCACGCGCCCTCGGTGAACTTCACCACCGCGAACAGCACCACGACCAGCGCGGTGTAGATCCCCCCGGCGGTGTTGATGACGAGCCGCCGCCGCCAGCCCTTCTCCCGGGTCCGCCGGTGGTACCTGGCCATGCCGAACCCGGCCATGGCGAAACCGGTGAACACCCCGATGGCGTAGAACGGGATGAGGGCGTCCACGGTCGCGCCCGCCACCAGCATCAGCGCCAGCGAAAGCACGGCCAGCAGGATGATCCCGTTGGAGAACACCAGCCGGTGGCCGCGCCTGGTCAGCCAGCGGGGCAGGAACGAGTCCTCGGCGACGAAGCTGGCCAGGAACGGGAAGCCGGTGAAGCTGGTGTTGCCGCCGGTGAACAAGATCGCGGCGGTGGCGGCCTGCAGAGCGAAGAACATGAGCCGCCCAGCGGGGGAGGACCCGAAGACCAGCTGGGCTTCCTGCGCGATCACGGTCGGGAACCCCGCGGTGTAGGGGGTGGCGTGGGTGACGTGGGCGAGCCAGGAGATGCCGGCGATCAGCACCGCGACGGTCGATCCCTGCATCGCCAGTATCTGCCGGGCGTGCCGCCCTTCCGGCGGGCGCAGCGCGCTGACCGCGTTGGACACGGCCTCGATCCCGGTCAGCGACGAACCGCCGTTCGCGAAGGCCCGCGCCATGATGTAGATGGCGCCGATGGCGATCAGCCCCGAATGCGACCCGATGCTGACCGTGCCGGCCCCGGTATGAACGTGCTGCAGACCGCTGGTCAGCTCGCGGATCACGCCGGTGACGATCATCAGAACTACCGAGCCGGCGAACAGGTAGGTCGGCAAGGCGAAGATCCGGCCCGCCTCCCGCAGGCCGCGCAGGTTGCCCAGGCACAGGAGGCAGATCGCGACGAGGGAGATGACCAGCAGGATCTTGGGCCCGATGACCGGAATCCGGGACAGCGCCGGCAACGCGGAGACGATCGCGGCGCTGCCCGCGGCCGTCTGCACCGCGACCGTGACCACGTAGTCGATCAGCAGCGCGACCGCGGCCACCTGGGCGACCCGCGGGCCGAAGTTCTCCCGCGCCACCACGTACGAGCCGCCCGCCCGGGTGTACACCGAGACCACCTCGCGGTAGGACAGCACCACCAGGAGGACGCCGAACAGCACCAGCAGGGTCATCGGCAGCACCAGCGTGAACGCCGCGATACCGAAGAACGGCAGCAGCGCGTAGAGGATCTCCTCGGTGCCGTAGGCCGCCGACGAGAGCCCGTCACAGGACAGCACGCCCAGCGCCAGCGGCCTGGACAGCCGCTGCTCCCGCAGCTGCTCGGTCACCAGCGGCGGCCCGAGCGCCCGGCGCTTGACCCCGTACCAGAATCCTTCCGGCACCTCAGCGTCCCGGTGCAGTGGCGCCCCGGCTACCGCACCCACCTTGGCTGACTCCGCCGACTCCGCCTCCACCGCCACCATCTGGTCCTCCTCGGGCCACGACCTTGCCCGGGCAGGGTTGTCGGCGCGGGCGATGGCTCAAGAAAACCGCCAACCGCAGGTCGCGGCCAGGGCCGAAGAGCGGCCAAGGTGAGGGACCTTTGGCCTCCCGTGAAGTGAGTTATGTCTCTTTCTGCCTCCCGCGTACGCCGGCGAACCTGAGGTCATGACGCACGCATACGTGAAGGACATCATGACCGCCGATGTGGTGGCGGTCAGGGCGGATGCGCCATACCGGAACATGGCCGCCATGTTCCGGATGCACCGGGTCAGCGGATTTCCGGTGGTCGATGACGACGGGAGGGTCGTGGGGGTGGTGTCCGAGACGGACCTGCTGGCCACCGACGCCCTCGACCCGGCCGCGGGCGCGCACTCTGGGCGCCTAGCCTGGCTGCCGCGCAGGAAGCAGGCGCCGGCGGGCGGGCCTACGGCCGGTGACCTGATGACCCGGCCCGCGGTGACGATAGGCCCGGACGAGCTTGCCCGCCGCGCGGCTCGCCTGATGTACTCACGCAAGCTCGGGCGGCTCCCGGTCGTCGATCGCGATGGACGCCTGGTCGGCATCTTGAGCCGGGCCGACGTGCTCAGCGTCTTCACCCGGCCCGACCAGGAGATCCGCCGCGAGATCACCCAGGACGTGATCATGGACGGCTTCTTCCTCGATCCGGCTCTCTTGACGGTGACCGTCAAGGACGGGATCGTGACGCTGGCCGGCGCCCTGGGCAGCGGCATCCTCGGCACCAACATCGTGGACCAGGTCCAGCACCTCGAGGGCGTGGTCGCGGTCCGCGACCTTTTCGCTTATCCGGCGCCCGCCAGGGCTCACTGAGGAGGATCAGTCATGGTCGCCAAGCCCATCGTGGCCGCTACGGACGGCTCGCAGGAATCACTGCGGGCCGTCGAATGGGCGGCCAGCGAGGCCGCGCTGCGCGGCGCCCCGCTGCGGATCGTGTCCGCCGCCGCGCTGCTGCCCCGGATGATCGGCCGCCAGGGCGGGACCGCATTCGACACCGTGGCCGACGTCGTCCGCGAGGACCGGGACCGGGCCCTGGCCGCCGCGGCGCACCGGGCCGCCGAGCTAGTCCCCGGCCTGCTGGTCGACACTGATCCGCTGACCGGGCCGCCGGCCCAGGCGGTCACCGAGTCCGGGTCGGGCGCGCTGATGCTGGTCGTCGGCTCCCGCGGCGTCGGCGCGTTCACCGCGCTGGTGCTGGGGTCGGTCAGCCGGTACGTGGCGACCCACGCCTCCTGCCCGGTCGCGGTCATCCGGGACGAGACCGCCGCCGCGCACCGGCAGGTCGGCATCGGCATCGGCGACCTGGAGCACTGCGCCGACTCGCTCACGTTCGCGTTCGAGGAGGCCAGCCTGCGCCAGGCCACCCTGACCGCCATCCATGCCTGGCACGCACCGCAGACCGATATCTCGCGGGCCGGGGAGGCGTTCACGACGCCAGGCGCGCTCGCTGTCGAAGCCGACGCGGCCAGAGCGCTGGCCGGGCTGCTTGACGACTGGCGCCAGAAGTACCCCGACGTACCGGTCAGCCAGGACGTCGTGCACGGCCACCCGGGCCGCGCCCTGGTGGGCCTGTCCGCCCGTGCCGAGCTGGTAGTCATCGGCAGGCACGCCCACGTCGGCCTGCCCGGTCCCGGCTCCGTCACGCACGCCGTCCTGACCCACGCGCACGGCCCCGTGGTCACCGTCCCCTCGTCCTGAGGACCCCACCCGATTCGTCCTGAGGACCCCACCCGATTCGTCCTGAGGACCCCACCCGATGGTTCGGCGGTCCCGGCCGCTCAGGAGGCCGGATGGGCGATGCCGACCGGGCAGGGCGAATGGTGCAGCATCGCCTGCGCGACCGAGCCGAGGGCCATGTTGTCCAGGCCACCGCGACCGCGGCAGCCCACCACGAGCATCTGGGCCCCGTCCGCGGCGGTCAGCAGCGACGTCCGCGGCGCACCCGTCACGACCTTGCGTACCACCGTGACCTCGGGATACTCTTCTTCCTGGCCGGCCATGGCCTGGCCGAAGCCCGCTTTGATGACGTGCGCCTCACCGAGCCGCCCGGCCGCGTCGGCCAGCGCGCAGACCGCCACCAGGGGGACGTCGCGCAGCGCTGCCTCCTCGAAGGCGAACGCCAGCGCCGCCAGCGAGGCCGGGGAACCGTCCACCCCGGCCACGACCGGGCCCGGGGAATGATTGACCGGCCGCCACTGCCCCCGCACGACCACGACCCGCCCGGTCGCGTGCCCGGCGACCTGCGAGGCGACGGAGCCAAGCAGCAAGCCGGGTAGCTCGGTGTTCCCGCGGGAGCCGACCACGACCATCTCGGCGCTGCGGCTGCGCTCGCACAGCACCCGGGCGGCCGGCCCGTCGGCCAGGTCGGTAGCTATGTGGCCGGATCCCAACGCCGGCTCGGCGTAGGGCAGCCCGAGGGCGAGGATCTCCTTACTGTGTAGCCGGGCCAGATCGTACATAGCCGACTCGCGGGGCAGCGCGATGTGAGCCGGCGCCCAGGCCAGGCAGACGGTCAGCGTCGTGCCGCGCGCCCTGGCTTCCCTGGCCGCCCAGCGGAGCGCCTGACCGCTGCCAGCTGACCCGTCGTAACCGGCCACAATCCCGTAAGTGTTTCCGGTCATGGTGATCTCCCTGCCTACCGGAGCCGGCCTCACGGCCATGCCCCAGGGTCAATCTCATCGCCCGCCCGCCACACCGCCAGGGCAGAAGGTCCCGTACCGATGGTGATGACGCCCGTGGTCATGACCAAGGTCGCCCCGTGGTGTGCCCTCCGGCCCTGCCTTTTCCGTATCTGGCCGTTATGCGATTGAGATGGAAGTACAGGTACCACCAGAGAAAGGCGGCTGACATGAGCACTCTGCTACGTAGGGACCCGAGGACCATGGTTCCGGACCTGATTGAGTGGTTCGAGGAGCCGTTCCTGACGCTTCGCCCTTACCTGGCCCAGGCGATCAGGGTCGAGGACTCCGTCACCGATGACCACTACACGGTCCGCGCGGAACTGGCCGGGATCGACCCCGAGAAGGACGTCGAGGTCACGGTCGGCTCCGGCTATCTCACGATCCACGCGGAGCGGTACGACAACACCGAAGGCAAGCACCGGTCGGAGTTCCGGTACGGCTCGTTCACCCGCAGCCTGCCGCTGCCGCCCCACGCCAGCGAAGACGATGTCACGGCGAACTACGAACACGGCATCCTGACGATCTCCGTCGGCCTCCACGCCGAGAAGAAGGAGCCGGTCAAGAGGATCGAGGTCAAGGCCGCCAAGTAGGGGCCTTCGCTGGACGCCGGTCCAGCACCCGTGGCGGTGGCCGCGCTCGGCCGAGCGCGGCCACCGCCACGAGCAAGATCTTCTCCGCCAGCTTCATCCCTCAAGATGCAGCAGGTTCCATGCAGTAGATTTCCGGAAAAATACTACTAGTTTAGTATTTCATATATAGAGGGTAGAACTCCAGTACTGGGGAGCTGCCCCGAGCCGCGAGATTCCTGACGCGAAGGAACCGGCTAACGCCTCAGCGAACCGGTCCCACTCGTAATGGAAGTAATTCCCATGGCCGAACCAGCGGTACCAGACGGCACAACCAATGCGGTGCCGCCTTCCCCGGCCGGCCGCTTCGTCCGGCTCCCGGCCGGGCCGCAGCCGCCCGGGTCCGGGCGGCTGCAAGAGGTCTGCGTGCCCGGGACACCGGTCGCCGTGCTCGAGCCGGTCACCGGGACCGTGCGATATGCGCGGCTGATCACCGCGGCCGCCCGGCTCCGGGACAGGCTCGGCCCGCGGACCATCTGGAACGTCAATTCGACCGCGGTGGGCGGCGGGGTCGCTGAGATGCTGCAAGTGCTCGTGGGGTACGTCGCGGGCCTGGACATCGCGGTCCGCTGGATGGTGATCGGCGGCGATCCGGACTTCTTCGCGATCACCAAGAGGCTGCACAATCAGATTCACGGCCAGGCCGGGGACGCCGGGCCGCTGAGCAGCGCTGACGCCAGCCACTACGCGCAGGTCCTCGCCGCGAACGCGGACGAGCTGCTCAGCCAGGTGCGGCCGGGCGATATCGTGCTGCTGCATGACCCGCAGACCGCCGGGCTGACGGCATCCCTGGTCCGGGCCGGCGCGCGGGTGCTGTGGCGCTGTCACATCGGTGTGGACTGGCAGAACGACACCACGCGCGCGGCATGGGATTTCCTGCGGCCATATCTGGCGCCCGCACAGGGCTACGTTTTCACCCGGCGGCAGTACGTGCCGCCGTGGATTGCCCCGGAGCGAGCCTGGATCATCCCGCCGTCCATCGACCCGTTCTCGGCGAAGAACCAGGAACTCGACGCCGCCACGGTACAGGCGATCCTGGCCACCATCGGGGTCCTGGACGGCGAGCCGCCCCGGGCACCCGGGCGTTTCGCGCGCCGCGGCGGAACGAGCGGGGAAGTCGCCCGCGCCGGGCTGGTGACGAGCGAGGGCAGGCCCGGCCCGGCCGACCCTGTGGTCGTGCAGGTCTCGCGCTGGGACAGGCTCAAGGACATGTCCGGTGTCATGCGCGGCTTCGCCGAGCACGTGGTGCCGGGCGGCGCCGGGTACCTGATGCTCGCCGGCCCCATGATGAGCGAGGTTGCCGATGATCCTGAGGGGGCCCTGGTCCTGGCGGAATGCCTGGCGCAGTGGCGCGGCCTGCCCGCGGCGGCCCGCGCGCGGGTGCTGCTGGTGACATTGCCGCTTGATGACGTCGAGGAGAACGCGGCGATGGTCAACGCGATCCAGCGTCATGCGCAGGTGATCGTGCAGAAGAGCCTCGCCGAGGGATTCGGGCTGACCGTAGCGGAGGGCATGTGGAAAAGACGCCCGGTCATCGGCTCGGCGGTCGGCGGGATCCAGGACCAGGTCGTCGACGGCACCGGCGTCCTGCTGCGCGACCCGGCCGATCTGGCCTCGTTCGGGTCGGCGGTGCGCCAGCTACTCGACAATCCGGGCCAAGCCCAGCGGATGGGCATCGCGGGCCAGGAGCACATCCGCGAGCACTTCGTCGGTGACCGCCACCTGCTGCGATGGGCAGAGCTCATCGACGCGACCATAGACGGCTAAGCCCCCGGATCGGTCACTCAGGGGATCTGGACGGTGCAGCAGGCCGTCTACGGCGCCGCAGGACAAGGCCGTTCGGCGGTCTGAAAGGGAACTGCGCCTCTACCGCGGCTTCGCCGTGACCGATGTCCTGAAGTGGCGGGCTACATGAACGGTGCCCGAGTCCCGGCGGCCCTCGACCAGCTGAACTCGGGCCGGAAGGAGCGCATGATGCGTCACTACCAGGTACGAGATGTCATGACGGCCGATCCGGTGACCGTCACTCCGGCCACTTCGGTCAAGGACGTGGCCGACATCCTGGTCAGGCAGCGGGCCGGCGCCGTGCCGGTGCTCACCGTCGGCGGCAAGGTGGTCGGTATCGTCAGCGAGACCGACCTGCTGCGCAAAGAGGAGCTCCAGCGGGACCCCGAGGGCCAGCACTCGATGCACCTGACCTACCGGGCCCGGCGGTCCATCGCCACCGCCGAGAGCGCCAGGGAGATCATGAACACGCATCCGGCGACGGTGCGGGCGGGCGCCACCGTGGCGGAGGCGGCGCGGGTGATGGACCGGCAGCAGGTCACCTGCCTGCTCGTGACCGACGAGAACTCCAAGCTGCTCGGCATGGTCAGCCCGCGGGACCTGCTCCGGGTGTTCCTCCGGCCGGACCAGGAGATCAGGGCGGAGATCATCCGCGAGGTCCTGGCGGGTTACCTCGGCACCAATCCCGCCATGATCCAGGCCGACGTCACCGACGGCGTGGCGCGGCTGACCGGCGAACTCGAGCGCAAGAGCATGCTGGCGCTGATCCAGCCGGCGGTCCGCGCCGTCGACGGGGTCATCGACGTCGAAGCCCAGCTCGGCTACGCGATCGACGACACCAGGCTGCCCGTCGCCGCGAGCCTGACGGACTACTGACGACCCGCGATCCCCCGCCCGAACCGGTCCCGCCCGCGGTCCCACGTCCGCGGGACCTTAGTCCCGCGGACGTCGGGACCCTCAGCACTTCAAGCATCTGCTCTCGGCGGACAGGCTTAAGCGATTGGTTATTGCAGGTGCCGTCCAGGGGCCGGTTGCGGCCTAACCCCGGAGGACCCGATGAGAACCTTCGCCCTGGCGGGACACGGTCCCGTCGCCATCGGCTTGAACCAGCCCGGCAGCTATCTGCACTGGAACGTCTTCACGATCTCGGTGGCGAACCTGGTGCTGATCGCGGTCATGGTCGTCATCTTCGGCGCGGCGCTGCTGCTGCCGTTCCCTAAGCTGCGCCGCCATGGCGGCCAGCAGCCAGCTGAGGCCGCGGCCCCGGCCGACTACAGCGCCGACCTCACGCCCGCGGAGGGGGATGAGCGGATGTGGACGGCGCGGGTGCGCCGCCGGGCGCTGACCTCCCTGCCGCCGGGCAAGCTGCTGCCCGACCGCCAGCCCGCCTACGTCGCTTCCTGGGTGTACGTGTTCGGCGTCGGAGCACTGGCCGCGTTCGGCATGGCCATCGTCAGCGGCTTCGCCCTCGCTCTTGGCGGCCCCGACTGGTGGCACACCAACCTGGTCGGGCACTACTTCAACAGCCTGCACCTGTGGAGCGTCGAGCTGTTCATGGCGCTGCTTGTCATCCACCTGTGGGGCAAGTTCTGGATGGCCGCCTGGCGCGGCCGGCGCACGCTGACCTGGATCACCGGCGTGGTCGCCTTCGTCGCCTCGATCGTGGAGTGCTTCACCGGGTACCTGTCCCAGCAGAACTTCGACTCGCAGTGGATCTCCACCAGCGGCAAGGACGCGTTCAACGGCGTCGGGGTCGGCGCGTTCTTCAACCTGATGAACACGGGCCAGATGCTGATGTGGCACATCGTGCTCATGCCGATCATCCTCGTCGCGCTGATCGGCGCGCACGTGCTGCTGGTCCGCGTCCGCGGCGTGAGCCACCCGCTGCCCGTGGCCAGGCCCCGGGGCCTGGCCGCCCGCCGCGCGGCCCGGGCCGCCGACGCCGCTCCCTGGCGCGGCCCGACCCGGCGCTACGACATCCTCAAGGAAGGCTCCATCGCGGCCGTGGTGGTGCTGGTCCTCACCGTCGGCCTGGCCAGCCTGCTGTCCTCTCCCGACACCCCGTCCGTCACCGTGGCCAGCTGGGTCCAGGCCGCTCCGGCCGACTTCCTCGCCACCGCCGCCACCGAACTCAACGGCACCAGTGAGACCGCTACTTACGGCCCGCCTTACAACACCAACGGCACCCCGCAGAGCATCCTCTTCGCCCCCGCGGACATCTTCGGTGTCCGGCAGCCGATCAACACGGCGCAGACGTTCGTGCTCTCCCCGCTATCCAGGCTCGCGCCGACCGACCCAGCCCTGGCCACCGCGCTGACCAGCTACAACGCCGCGTCTGGCGCCCAGCAGCTCAAGTGGGCGACCAACTACGGCAACGCGGTCACCAAGGTCACGTTCACCAGCGACGGAACGCCGGTGGTACCCAAGGCCAACGACGGACCCGTCCCGGTCATGCTGGCCAACGAGCTGACCCTGGCCCGCAGCGGCGCGATCGACGCGGACCTGCTCGCCCAGCAGCCGTTCTACGGCACCGACTTCACCAAGCCGCTGCTGTTCCTCGAGGACGGCCAGTTCTTCTCTAACCAGGCCACCGCCATGGACCTGACCGGCACCCAGTGGGGTGTTATGAACGAGACCGGCAGCTACCCGGGCCAGCCCTGGCTGTGGCTGTACCAGCTGTGGTACCAGCTCCCCGGCTTCAGGACCTCGGCCAACGCGGACCTGATCGCCATCTACCTGACCGGCCTGGCCACCGTGCTGCTACTGGCCATCCCGTTCATCCCTGGCCTGCGGGACATCCCCCGGTGGATCCCCGTGCACCGGCTCATCTGGCGGAACTGGAACAACCAGCAGCCGGCCGAGCCCGCCAGCCGGCCAGAACCTGGCCCCAAGCCCGAACCCGCCGGGCAGAAGTAATCCACCGCACCCCGTCAGCGACCTGGCCCGATCATGCGATCACCGAGCGGTCAGGTCAGGCTCGCGCGGATGGCCAGGCAACGATGTGCGGCGCGCCTGGCGAGCATCATCCGGGCCACGCTGGCCGCGGCCGCCGTGCCGGCCAGGACCGGGGAGAGCTTTCCCGGGGCGATCGCCAGCTGGGCCGCGAGCAGGGCCAGGCCGAGCCCGTCGGCGCTCACCGCGCCGAACCCGGCGATGGCTGCGGCCATCGGGGCCTGGCGCGGCCTGGCCGGCCGCCAGCGGGTGAGCCGGCCGGTGGTCGCGATGCCGAGGACGGCGGCCCAGGCGGTGACCCCGGCCGCGAGAGCGACGGCCGCGACGGCCACGAGGTAGATGACGGCCCTAAGGCCGGGTGCCGGGCCTGCCCACGGCCAGTGCGGGGCGAAGGGCAGGCCGAGGTGGCTGGCCAGGGCCGTTGCGACCCAAAGCAGACCCACCAGCGGGCCGGTCACGAGCAGGGTGACCGCGACGCGGCGCGCCTGGCTGGCGGCGATCTCGGCGCCGAACCCGACGGCGACCTGAGCGGGGTCACCGAACTCGCGGGCTGCCGCCAGGGCGGCCTCGGCCGGCGGCAGCCCGGTGCGGGCGTGCGCGTCGGTGGCGTCAAGCAGCCCGGACCGCAGCTCGGCCACGATGCCGACCTGGGCCCGCGCCGGGCCGGGCAGCCGCGCTGTGACCTCCGCGAGATAGCGTTCCACCGCGGACCCGGCCCCAGCCGCGGCCGGCCGGTTCATGCCGGACTCACCGCGGGCGCCGCGGGCAGCAGCAGGGCGGTGACGGCCGCGGAGAAGTCCCGCCAGGTGCTGCGCTCGGTGTCCAGCGCCCGCCGGCCTGCCGCGGTCAGCTGGTAGACCCGGCGGCGGCGCCCGCCGGCTACCGACCAGCTCGCCTGGATCAGGCCCGCCCGCTCCAGGCGGTGCAAGGCGGGATACACCGTGCCGGTCGGCAGGTCGAGCTGGCCGTCGCTGCGTACCCGCAGCGCTTCCATGATCGCGTAACCGTGGCACGCTCCCGGCTCGAGCACCGCGAGCAGGATGCCGTCCAGGTGGCCCTTCAGCGTCTCCGCCCTCATAGGTAGTAATGCTACACTATCCGCTATAAGTAGTAATGCTACAGGTAGTGTTCCTGCCTCTAGCCGCGCCGCAAGGGCCCGGGACATCAGCCCGGCCAAGGAGGACACTGGCATGGACACCTCGATTGAGCCGCGCACCATCGCCCGCCGTCACGGATCCGTGCGCTACCGGTCAGCTGCCTACTGGCTGGCCACGGGACTGGTGGTGGCCGAACTGGGAGTCGGCGGCAGCTGGGACATCGCGCGCCTCCCGATCGTCCGTGACGTCGTGGGCGGCCTGGGCGGCCTGGGCTATCCGACCTACTTCCTGGTGCTGCTCGGAACCTGGAAGGTGCTGGGTGCGATCGCCCTGCTCGTTCCGCGGCGGGCGTTGCTCAAGGAATGGGCCTATGCGGGCGCCTTCTTCGCCTACACCGGGGCGATCGTCTCCCATCTGACCACGGGCTACGATCTCGGCGAGCTGGGGCTGCTGGCCATCCTCGCGCCGCTGACCGTGGTCTCCTGGGCGCTACGGCCCCCCAGCCGCCGCACGAGGTGAGCGACGATGGCCCGCACGCTCAGCCTCGTCGTCCGCAATCTCGTGTTCACGGTCGTGGTGCCCGGGCTGGGGGGAGTCTGGGTTCCCTGGAGGATCGCGACGGGCCACGGGGGTCAAGGGCCCGCCGTCGCCGCGGTCGGGTGGGCGGCGATTCCGGTGATCGCGGCCGGGACAGCCCTGTACGCGTGGTGCGTCTGGAACTTCGCGGCGGTGGGACGCGGCACTCCAGGCCCGTGGGACGCGCCGTCGCGCGTCGTCGCGGCCGGTCCCTACCGCTGGGTGCGCAACCCGATCTACCTGGCCGCGCTCCTGGTCGTCCTGGGGGAGGCGTGGCTGTTCATGTCGCTGTGGCTGCTGGCTTACGCGGGCCTGATGGCCGTCTTCTTCCACCTGTTCGTCACCGGCTACGAAGAGCGGACGCTGCGCCGCCGCTTCGGCCTAAGCTACCTGGAGTACCGGCGCACGGTCCCGCGCTGGCTCCCTCACCCGCTCCGTCGTCGCGATCGCTCCCAGGGCCCGGCCTGACACCGGAGGTCGCCGTCGCGCTAGGCCCCGTGGCCAGCGCTATCCTCGACGACCTCCGCGCGGTCCGCCGCTGACGATGTCAGACCTTGGTCCCGGCGGTCAGTGACCCTCGTTACTTGCCGGCCGGGGCCAGGCCGGCTGCGCTGGCAGTAACAGCCAGAGGACGTGATGAACATGCGAGCACTGATCGTCTACGAATCGATGTACGGGAACACCCGCGTCGTGGCCAGTAACATCGCGGACGGCCTGCGGGCCGGGCACGACGTGATCGAAGTTCCGGTGGCCGTGGCGACCGGAGAACTGCTTGCCTCGGCCGATCTCGTGATCGTCGGCGGCCCGACGCACATGCACCGGCTGTCCACCGCCTCCTCCCGGCGGATGGCGGCCCAGGCGGTCGCCGACCAGGCCAGCGGGCTGACCCTAGAACCGGACGCGGTCGGCCCGGGTCTGCGTGACTGGTTCGACGGCATCGCGCCCGGCCTCGTTCTCGCCGCCGCCTTCGACACCCGGATCAACGCCAGGTCCGTATTCACCGGCCGCGCCAGCCGTGACATCCGCAGGCTGCTCAAGCAGCACGGCTATCACGTCATCGCGGCCCCGGAGAGTTTCCTGGTCACCTCGCGGAACGCGCTGCTCGGCGGCGAGGCCGCGCGGGCCCGCCGCTGGGGTACCGCGCTCGGCATCATCGCCAGCGACGTCAAGCACCCCGCGCACGCCTGAGCCCGCGACCGGAGGCGGGCCTTTCCGTGCTGCCTGTCCCATGGTCTGCGGAAGCACCGGGATTCTCGCCGCCCACCTCAGATCGAGAAGTCCTGGTCGTACCACACCTCTGACGTCGCAGGGCGCCGCGGGTGAGCCGCGCCGTCGGCCTTCGCCTCCAGTTCCTCGATCCGGACAAGCAGCGCGTGCAGGCTGATGCCGACGAGGTCTGGCAGCAGGGTGTGATCCAGGTCCGCCGGCGCGGTGGCCGCCCGGGGCTGCCTGCGGTGGATGACCTGACCGGGTACGCCGACAACGACCGAGTCCGGCGGTACTGACTTGACCACGACGGCGTTGGCGCCGATGCGGCTGTCGTGGCCGATCGTGATCGGGCCGAGTATCTTGGCGCCGGCCCCGATGGTCACCCGGTCGCCCACGGTCGGGTGCCGCTTGCCGCGCGCCAGGCTGGTGCCGCCCAGCGTGACGCCGTGATACATCGTCACGTCGGTGCCGATTTCCGCGGTCTCCCCGATCACCACGCCCGTGGCATGGTCGATGAACAGCCCGGGGCCGAGTATCGCGCCCGGATGGATGTCCACGCCGGTGAGCCACGCGGTCAGCGCCGAGCAGAGCCGGCCGGGCAGCCTGGCACCCCGCCGCCACAGCCAGTGGCTGATCCGGTATCCCCACACCGCGTGGATGCCGGGATAGCACAGGACCAGCTCAAGGGTGCTGCGCGCAGCCGGATCCCGGTCCCTGGCGGCCTGAAGATCTCTCCGGATGGCGCTGAACACCGCTAGTCATCCAGGCCAGCGAACAGGGGAGTGCTGAGGTACCTTTCGCCGAAGTCGGGAACCACGACCACGATGAGCTTGCCGGCGTTCTCAGGCCGGTGCGCCAGGGCGACCGCGGCCCAGACCGCTGCGCCGGATGAGATGCCGACGAGCAGGCCCTCTTCGCGGGCCATCCGGCGGGCCGTTTCGATCGCGTCATCGTTAGCGACGGTGATGATCTCGTCGATGAGGCCGACATCAAGGACGGTGGGCACGAAGCCGGCGCCGATGCCCTGGATCGGGTGCGGTCCCTTCGTGCCCCCAGAAAGCACGGCTGAGGCGGCCGGCTCGACCGCCACAACCCGCACCGACGGCTTGCGCTCCTTGAGCACCTCGCCTACGCCGGTAATGGTGCCACCGGTGCCGACCCCGGCGACGAAAAGGTCAACGGCGCCGTCAGTGTCCCGCCAGACCTCCTCGGCGGTGGTCGCCCGGTGGATCGCGGGGTTGGCCGGATTGTCGAACTGCTGCGGGACGAAGTACCGCAGGTCGGTCTTGGCGATTTCCGCTGCCCTGGCTATGGCGCCAGGCATGCCCTCGGCGCCTGGCGTGAGGATCAGATCGGCGCCAAGGGCGCGCAGCAGCTGGCGCCGCTCCTTGCTCATCGTCTCCGGCATCGTCAGCACGCACGGGTAGCCGCGGGCCGCGCACACCATGGCCAGCGCGATGCCGGTGTTGCCGCTGGTGGGCTCGAGGATGATGGTGTCCGGCCCGATGTGGCCCGCCTGCTCCGCGGCGTCGATCATGGAAACGCCGATGCGGTCCTTCACGCTGCTCGCGGGGTTGAAGAACTCCAGCTTCGCCACCACCTGCGCCCCGGCAGCGTCGGTCACCCGCCGCAACCGCACGAGCGGCGTATTTCCTGTCAGCTGTGTCACGTCATCGGCGATTCGCATAGCCCGTTCCCTCCAATAGGTTGACCGGCCAGTTCACTTCGCTGGCAGGCTTGTCGGCTATTCCCGGTTCGAGGCGGGCTTTTGAAATTGAGCGTTCGGCCGACCCAGCTGCGTTATGGGTGAACGAGGATCTTGACTGCGGTGTCCTTGTGGTGGATCAAGGTGCCGAAGCCGTTCTCGACTAGGTCGTCAAGCCCGATCCGCGCGGTGATGAAGGGCTTGAGGTCGATTTTCCCTTCCTGGACTAGCTCGTTCCCGCCGCAGAATTACGCTTGCTGCCTGGGCGCGGGTATGAGGATCCACACCACGGGGCGGCCAGGGGCAGCAGCAAGCTCCGTCGTCCATCCCTTCAGCCTCGCGGGGGCAGGTCGTCACCGGCAGGGTCCTAGCTCCTGAATCCGTGGGTCTAACGTCCCGGCCAGCTGAAGATCAGCTCAGCGGGTGACCGGGCGGTCCGTTCCGGAGAAATTCGCTGTCTTCCTCGCCATCGGCCGGCCGCTCTGGAGGGGTCATGGTCGTTGGTTGGCGATTCGCGGGCCCTTGATCCCAGTGACGTCAGCGGGAGCGGCCGGTTGAGGCTCAGCCCGTATCCGGCCTTAGCTGCGGTCCTCCGGGGGGATGACGACGACCGGGCAGTGCGCGCGATGGGCGATCCGGGTACTGACCGATCCCATCAGCAGGTAGGTGAACCCGCCCGCGCCACGCGACCCGACCACGATCATGTCAGCGTCCCGGGATGCCGGAGAAGTTCTTCGGTCGGGGTGCCGCTAGGGCCTTCTGGGATCAACGGCCGGGTCGAAAGTAAGGGACTTAAGGCCCATGAGGATGGGGCGATACGTCTCTTCCCGTCCGGGCCTCGCCCGGCGAAGCTGGAACCATGAACACGAGCTCCATGCACCCGTCAGCCGGGAATGACGACCCGGCGGTCAAGCAGTCGCCCCGTAACGTCGCCAGCATGCCGGCAAATCTGGCCGACCTGGCCGGCATGGCTGACCTGGCCTGCTGCTGCCCGGCACAGGCGATGGTACGGGTCATCATGCCGCCCGCCGCTACCCGGCCGCATGAGACGGAGCTTCTGCTGTGCGGTCATCACTACCGCGTCGCCCGCCAGGCTCTGACGGCGGCACACGCCGCCGTCTGCGAACTGCCATGGACCCCCCGGGACACCGCCGCGTGGATTCTCGACGATCCTGACCGTTCCCTCGAGCCGGTCAGCTGACCATCGATAGGTCAGCCTGCAGCGGAGCCCCATCGCTCAGATCGGGTAGCGCGTCGGCTCTGTGGTGTACTGGCGGCCCGACGGGGCCGTCCACCGGAAGGTTCCCGGCGTGACCTGCTCGACTTTCCAGCGGCGGTCCTGTTTGAGCCGATGCTCATGGCGGCACTTGGGTCCGGCATTACACAGGCACGTTCGGCCTCCCGCCTCGTACGGGACATTATGCTCGAAGTCGCACT
>Ga0302184_10000563_pt1 | contig 24203 bp, 21 predicted proteins | sample I_Palsa_N3_3_FD_200233 | JGI IMG/M metagenome (GOLD analysis project Ga0302184, IMG submission 200233) | Peat permafrost microbial communities from Stordalen Mire near Abisko, Sweden - I_Palsa_N3_3 | ecosystem: Environmental > Terrestrial > Soil > Palsa > Peat permafrost | place: Sweden...
ACGCGTGCCAGCCCTCGAGCGCGGCAAGTCCAATCGTCTGGAGCATCGTTTCGGCGTGCTGGCGCTCGTGGCGGAGGACCAGCTCGGCCAGCGGCTCGCCGCCGTCCAGTGCGAGGCCGCGGACACGCTCACGAACCGCGCTCAGGTACTGCTCGGCGTCGGCGCGACGGAGGTAGGGCAGCTCGCCACGCTCCGCTCGCGGCGTCTCGAACGCGTCGTATACGGCCATCAGCTCGGGGTGAAGCAGCGGCAGGCCGCCGTGGCGGTGGGCAAGCCAGAGGTCCTCGAACGCTGCAATGTGACCGAGATCCCAGACCAGAGGGCTCATCAGCGGCGAGTGGACTCGCTCGAGATCACCGTCGGCGACTGCGTCAACGAGCGCAAGCGTTTGCTCACGCGCTTTCTCGAGGCGATTGGTCTCGAGCACCGCCATAGGCCCGAGCCATCCTAGCGACCCGGATTCGCCGGGCGTCCGGCTATCGCTCCGGCGCCGAGCGCCCCGGGCTCATTCCTGAGCCCGGGGCACCGGCCGGGGTGTGGCCCTCGGGCGCGACCCGGTGGATCGCCCTCCCCCGTGATCGCTGCCTGGGGGCTCGAGAGCTCGCTGGCGAGTTGGTCAGGCTCGCGTCCGCCACTTCAGCAGCAGCACACGCCCAGGAAGTGAAGATCTTGATAGCAAGCCCGCAAGTTCACCGCCTGGTCACAGAAAGCCGGTGATTGCAGGGGAATCATCCTCTGCATGACAACACGATCGAAGATCAGCCAGGAGCGGTCCGTAGCCCGCGTCGACCTGCACTGCCACTCCACAGCCTCGGCGGTCTCGCGCCTCGGCGTCCAGCGCGCTCTCGGCCTGCCCGAGTGTGCCACGCCTCCGGAGGAGGTGTACGAGCTCGCCAAGCGTCGCGGGATGGACTTCGTGACGATCACCGACCACGACACGATCGACGGTGCGCTCGAGATCGCCCACTACGACGATGTCTTCGTCTCCGAGGAGCTGACCGCCCACTTCCACGGCGAACCGCAGGCGGTCCACCTGCTGTGCTTCGACATCAGCGCGGACGACCACGACTGGCTGGCCGCGCACCGCGACGACGTCGAGGAGTGCGCCGAGTACCTCAGCGCCAACGGTATCGCCTGCGCGCTGGCGCATCCGTTCTACGCGGTCGGCGCGCCGCTGCGCAGCCGCCACCGGCGACGTCTGGCCGAGCTGTTCGGCGTCTGGGAGACGCGCAACGGCTCGCGCGCAGCGGAGCTCAACATGCCCGCCAGCATCTACGTCGAGACCAACGGCGGCATCGCGATCGGGGGCAGCGACGATCACGCCGGAGTCGACATCGGCAGGACCTTCACCGAAGCGCCGCCGGCCGCCAGCCCGGCCGAGTTCCTCAACCACCTCGCCGCCGGGCGGGTCACCCCCGGCGGCGAGCAGGGCAGCGCCGAGAAATGGGCGCACGCTGCGATGGCGTTGACGGTCCGCGCGCTCGGCCACGGCGGCGAGGTCTCCTCGCTCGATCCGGTCACGGTGCTCAAGATCGCCGAGCGCCTGCTGCGCGAGGGCGACGTGCGCGAGGGCGTCGGGCACAGGGACCTGCGACCGGCGGACGCGCGCGCCCTGCTGCGCGCGTGGCTCGAATCAGTCGGGCTGGAGGGCCTATCCGAGCGTGACCTCGTCGCCTACATGCAGCAGGACGACTTCGCTCACTCGGACCTCTTCCGGCGCGCGCGGCGCGCCCACGAGCGAGCGCTGCGCGGCGCGATCGAGGATGCCTTCGCGGCCGCCGGCCGCGGCGACCTCGTCACGATCGGCCCGCTGCTGTTCGACGCCTGCCTGCCGGCGATTCCATACGCGCCGGCCGCGGCCTTCGTGGCGCGCGAGCGAGCCAAGCTGGCGAGCAGGGATTTCGAGCCGCCCCGCGTTGCGATCGTTGCCGACGGGATCGGCGCGATGCACGGGGTGACGCGCACGATCGAGGAGATTCGCGAACGCGGCGTCCAAGGATTCGAGATCGACGTGATCGGCACGGACCCGAATGTCGACCGGCGCCTGCCGTCGGTCGCGGACATCGAGATTCCCCACTACGCCGGGATCGAGATCGGCGTTCCGAGCCTGCCCGCTGCGGTTGAGGCGATCACCGCCGGCCGCTACGACCTGATCCACGTGTGCTCCCCAGGCCCGAGCGCGATCGCCGCAGTCCTCGTGGCGCGGGCGATGGAGACGCCGCTGGTCGGTTCCTACCACACCGAGCTCGCAACCTATGCCGGCCTGCGCTCCGGCAGCGCGTCACTCGAGCTTGCCGCATCGCTCGCGCTGAGCGCGTTCTATGGCCAGTGCCGGCTGATCCTCTCCCCCAGCTCCGCGGCGGATGGCGCGCTCGGCGAGCTGGGGATCGAGGCGTCCCGGGTAGCGCGATGGGACCGCGGCGTCGATACGGGGCGCTTCGCTCCGGCGCGCCGCGACGATCGCCCGCGCGGCAACGTGATCAACATGCTCTATGCCGGGCGCGTCGCGGCGGAGAAGAACATCGACCTGCTGGCCGACGCATTCGAGCAGGCGTACGCCAGCGATCCGCGCCTGCGCCTCGTCATCGCGGGTGACGGCCCGGAGGCCGGCCGGCTCCGCGCGCGGCTGGGAGATCGCGCGACCTGGCTCGGATGGCTGCAGGGCGAGGAGCTCGCGACGGCATATGCAAGCGCCGACTTCTTCTGCTTTGCGAGCGTCACGGACACCTTCGGCCAGGTCGTCCTCGAAGCGCAGGCGAGTGGGCTGGCGGTGCTCGCTGCCGACGCCGGCGGCCCGCGCGACCTGATCACCGGCGGCGTCGACGGGATCCTACGCCCGGCCACGCCGGCGGCGTTCGCGGAGGCCATGCTGACGCTGGCCTCCTCACCGCTGCTGCGAGAGCGACTGGGGCAGGCGGCGCTGCGCAGCGCCGCCGAACGCACCTGGGATCGCGCGCTGGGGCGGCTGGCGGCGGGCTACATGGCGGCCCTCGAGGCCGCGGCCGCGGTGCGCGATGCCGCGTAGCGCCGAGGGGCGGATCGCGGTCGCTCTGCACGACGTCGAGCCGGCGACGTTCGAACGCTGCGCGCTGATCCGCGATTGGCTCGACGACCACGGTGTGGACCGGGTGACGCTGCTCGTGATTCCGGCGCGCGACCTGCACCCGCTGGCCGACCGCAGACCCGAGATCGCGAGCTGGCTGACGGAGCGGGTGAAGGCCGGGGACGCAGTCGCCCAACATGGCTTCCAGCACCTCCGGGCCCATCCCGGACACTGGTCGCGTCCCGGCCGGCCGCGGCTGCGCCACGAGCCGGCGGAGTTCGTCGGTCTTGACGTGCGCGAGACCGAGCGCGCGCTCGACGCCGGGCGTCGCGTGCTCAAGCTGGCCGGCGTGGACGCGCGTGGTTTCGTTGCCCCCGCCTACGCGTACACGCCGGCGCTGCGCGGAATGCTCGCCACGCGCTTTCGCTGGTGGGCCGGTTCCTGGGGCCTGCACGCCACCGGCCTGGCCGACACTGGGACGCAACGCCGCCCGGACCACGCCCGCTCCTTGAGCCTGTCCGCGCCGGCGATCGGCCTCGGCAATGCGAGTGTCGCGCGCCGCGCGATCTCACCGGCGCTGTTGCGCGCGGCGACGCTGCTGGCGGGCGACACGCTGAGACTCGACCTGCATCCAAGCGATCTGGCGCTGCCAAGCCACATGCTCACCTTGGAGTGGGTGCTGCGCCGCTCGGTTCCGCGCCGACGGCCGGTAACCTACGACGAGCTGGCCGCGACAGCCACCTGAAGCGAGGACCGCTGCCAGGCCTGAACGCGCTCAACGTACTTGCCGCAGCGTGCGGGAATTCCCTTGCGCCACGGGTTATTGCCAAACTGTTTCCGCGCGCCGGCTGGTGCGCATGATAGAAACGCAGGCGTCATGCGGATCTCCCGAGTGCCCCCCACGGCACTTGCCCTACTCGCCCTAAGTGCCGCTGGTGCCGCTCCGCAGATCGGGACGTCGGGCGCAGCTTCGACCAATCCCAGCGCCCACGACAGCGCGGCCAACTCGAACGACCCGGGCGGCCCGGGCGGTTACAACGGCTATGGACCGAGCAACGCGACCGGCTCGAGCGGCTCGACCGGCGCGACCGGCCCGACTGGCTCCAGCGGATCGACCAGCACCGGCAGCTCAGGCACGTCGCCGGGTGGCGGCGCCACGGGCTCGGGCAGCACCGGCGCGTCCGGCGGCTCCGGCGGCGCAACCGGCACCACCGGGTCGAGCGTCGGCGGCAGTGGCGGGGCGAGCGGAAACACCGGCACGACCGGGGGAACGCCCGCACAGGGCTCGACGGCGCCGCTGTCAACGACCGGTACAAGCGGAACGACGAGCACCGGCGGCTCGACCGGGGGCGGCGCGCATGAGCCGCGTCCGGCGGTGACGTCGGTGAAGACGCAGCCGACCACCGGCGCCGAGTTGCTGTCGAACATCCCCGGCGAGACCGGTGCCACCGAGGCCGGCGGCGCGGTCGCTCCGGGGTCCGGCCTGTTCTCGGCGTCGAACCCACTGGCCGGCGTCCTGCCCGGCTCACCGTTCGACACGTTTGTGAGCGCAGCGATCGGCGCCGACGTGCCGGAGTTCTACGTCGAGCACTTCGACGTTCCAGCGTTCCTGCTGCCGATCTACCAGTCGGCCAGCGCAGCGTACGGCGTGCCGTGGGAGGTCCTGGCCGCGATCAACCAGGTCGAGACCGACTTCGGCACCGACCTCAACGTCTCCTCGGCCGGAGCAGTCGGCTGGATGCAGTTCATGCCGAGCACCTGGGTGCAATACGGCATGGACGCGACCGGATCGGACGTCGCCGATCCGTACAACGCCGCTGACGCCATCTTCGCCGCCGCTCGCTACCTCGCGGCGGCCGGGGCGTCCACCGACCTGCCCGCGGCGATCTTCGCCTACAACCACTCGACCGCTTACGTGCAGTCCGTGCTGCTGCGCGCCGAGTTGCTCAGCGGCGTCCCGACAACCCTCGTCAACTCGGTCAGTGAGCTTTCCGAGGGCCTCTTCCCGATCGAGTTGCGCTACCACCCGAAATACAAGAGCGTCGAGCAGACAGCCGCGAAGGCGGGCGCCGGCACAACGAGCGCAAGCGCCAAAGCCGGCGTCGCGCCGGCGCCATCGGCAGTCGGAGCGGCGGTGAGCGACACCAGTCGCCAGCGACGGGTGCCCGCTGCCGAGATCTTCGCGTCGACGCACGCGGCGGCGGTCGCCGTCGCCCAGGGCACCGTCGTGGCGATCGGCCACGACCATCGGCTCGGCACCTACGTCCGCCTCAAGGACAGCTTCGGCAACGAATACACGTACGGGAACCTCGCCTCGGTCGCTGCCTACAACCTGATCCCCAAGCCGGCGAAGCCGTCGAGCACCGCCTCGCTGAACACGCCGAGCGCGCTGGCCAGCGGACCGACCCCGACCGCCCCGGCAACAGCGGGTGAGCAGCCGACCGGGGGCCTCGGCGCGGTCGCCGCAGCCACGCTGGCGGATGGGCAGCTGCACGACTCGGTCGCGATCAGCAAAGCAGCCTCGCCGTTCGCCGCCTTCGACTTCCGTCCCGGCGTGACCGCTGATGCGCTGATCTTCGGCACGACGCCGCACGGCTCCTCGAGCCGGTCGCAGGCCGGCCTACGACCGTCGCAGGAGCGCAGCATCATCAAGCGCTACTTCACGAGCGCGTTCGGGCTGCGCCGCGATCAGCTCGAAGCGAAGCCGTTGCGCGTCGGTTCGCACGTGCTCGCCGGCGCGATCCTCGGCCATCTCGGAGCCACGCCGGGCGAGGCCCCACACCTGCTGTTCGAGCTGCGTCCTGCCGGCGCCGACCAGTCGCTGATCAACCCGCGCCCGTTCCTCGACGCGTGGACGCAACTGGCCACGCTCGAGCTGCACCGCAAGGCACTCGGCGATCCGCTGTACGGGCCGGACCTGCAGAGCAGCGACGCCGGCGACACGCTGAAGATGAGTCAGATCGATCTCGAACGGATCGTCCTCGGCGACTCGCACCTGCACCTCGCGCTCTGCGAGCGCGACGCGATCGCCGCCGGCGACGTTGACCGCCGCGTGCTCGCGAGCATCGAGTTCCTGGTCCAGAGCGGACTCAACCCGACAGTCGGCTCCGGCGAGTGTCCCGCCGACCCTCACGGCGACGCGAACAAGGACGCCGCAGCAGGCAGCGACAGCATCGACATCACCGCGATCAACGCCGTGCCGGTCGCCGGCAACCAGGGCACGGGAACGCCGACGGATGCAGCCATCCAGGCGCTGTTGACGCTCCCGAGCGCGAACGCACCAGCGCAGATCGCGAGCCTCGAGACGATTCCGGGGGCCGCAAGCACGGTCGCCGATCCGAGCGACGCCGACCAGATCGTGCTGACCTTCTCACCGCAGAGCGCGCCGGTCGCGCTCTCCACGACGGCCAACTACACGAGTGGATACGCGCTCGGGCCGACCCGCTGGGAACAGCTCGACGCGCACCTGCTGGCGATCCCGCAACCGCGGGTTCCGACGGTGGTCTCGACGCTCGCGATCCGCTCCGCCGGCAGCAAACCGGCCGCCAAGAAGTCCAAGCGCGGCTGATCAGCGCCGGCGGCGATCGCGCAGGGCGATCCCCTCGAGGACGTGGGCGACCGTCTCGCACGCGTCGACCGCCGCCTCGAGCGACTCGAAGATGTCACGCCAGCGGATCACGACCATCGGGTCCGTTCCGCTGACGAACAGCGACGCGACCGCGTCACGGCGAATCCGATCGCCCTCGTTCTCGAGCCGGTGAATCTCGACCAGATGCGGCCCGAGGTCGCTGCGAGTGCGCATGCTCCGCAGCGCGTGCGCGACCTGCTCGGATGCCCCGACGAGCACGTCGGCCAGGTCGACGGCGGACTCCATCGTCGCCTCAACGCCGTAGAGCCCGAGCGTGTCGGCAGCCTGCTCGGCGTGATCGACGATGTCGTCGAGCGCGGTCGCCAGCCTGTAGCCGTCGCCAGCGTCGAATGGAGCGCGAACGCGCCCGGTTCCGTTGAGGCGGTGAATCAGGTCGTGCGTGATCCGATCGCCCTCCTGCTCGCACAGCCGGAGGTCCTGTGCGAGCGTCGCCCGCTCCGGATAGTCGGCGAGCAGGTCGCGCAGCAGCAGCGCCGTGCGCTGGACGTTTCGGCCGGATTCCTCGAGCAGCGCAAGCAGCTGTTCGTCGGGAGACCGGCGCAGGAGGTTCATCAGAGCAGCCTAGACCGCTGCGTGAAGACGCGCCTGCGCTTCACGACTTTTTCACCGTTGCGTCACCGCATCTTAACCCCGCCGGGCTCGCCGCGCGCGAGTCTGAGCGGGCATGGCCGTGCAACAGGACCAGCAGGAGCCGCGAACGGTTCGCTTCGACGACTTCGAGATCCGCTACGGCGAGGGGCTGGTGCTCGCCGGCGGCAGCGTGCTGACGCTGTCAGTGCGCGAGTTCCAGTTGCTCGTGGCGATGGTCGACCGCGCCGGCGGGATCGTCCGCCGCGACGAGCTGTGCCGCGTTGTCTGGCAGCGCGAGCTTCGCGCCGGCGACCGCTCCGTCGATGTCTACGTGAGCAAGCTGCGGGCGAAGCTCGAGGCAGCCGCGCCCGGGCGCCGTTTCATCCATACCCATCCGGGCTTCGGCTACCGCTTCCAGCCGCAGCTTTCACGAGAATTTGACACGGCCCCGGTGCCGGCAGCGGAGACTCCCAGGGATACATTGCCCGGAGACGGTGCGCGCACCGGACCGCTGGGCTGAGGCATAACGGCGTAGCCTTCGCCGTCCGGACCAAGAGCGAAGCGAGGAACATGTCAACCGCACCGTCGGCCAGCGCCACCCAGACCTCGAGGCTCCACTTTCACGACGAGCTGCGCGAGCTGGAGGTCAATGCGCTCGGCGGCATCGACATCGTCATCGAGCAGCTCGACCGGACGCTCGAGGCCCTGGCACACCAGGACGTCGAGCTCGCCGCGATGGTGATCGCCGACGACGACCGCGTCGATGGCCGCTATCTCGAGATCCATCAGGGCGTCCTCTCGCTGCTCGCCCGCCAGGCGCCGGTCGCCGGCGACCTGCGAACAGTCGCGGCGCTGCTGCATCTGATTCGCAACGTCGAGCGCATGGGCGACCAGTGCGTGAACATCTGCAAGCTGCTGCCGCTGTCGGGCCACGAGCCGCCGACCCAGCCCGAGATCCTCTCGCGCCTCGCGCGGATGGGCGAGGTGGTGCGCTCCGAGGTCTCCCAGGCCAAGCGCGCCTTCGCCGACCGCGACGTCGCGTTGGCCGAGGATCTCGTGCGCCAGGACCGCGAGGTCAACCAGATCCAGCGTGAGACGTTCAGGATGGCGATCGAGGTCGGCGACGACTTCGACACGCGCGAGTGGGCGATGCACATGACAATGGTGGCGCGCGCGCTCGAGCGGATCGGCGACAACGCCGTCGATATCGGCGAGCAGACCGCGTTCGTCGTGACGGGCCTGTTCCGCGAGTTCTCCGACTCCTCGCACCTGCCATCCGCTTAGCGCCGCCCGCCGGCGGAATCCCGCTCGCAGCGTGCAGACGCCGGCTACTGCTGTGAACATCCTGTTACCTGCCGAGCAACCGTTCGCGGAGCGCCTCGGCGCGCCACTACAATCAGCGCAGATGACGGAAGACACTTCCGCCGCGGGTTTGCTGCAGAGCGAGGGGCTTGTCCTCGATCCGACCCCGGTCACGCTGCGGATCGCGGTGCTCGACCGCGACTCCGGGTTCCTGCAGGTGCTCGACAAGCGGCTCGAGCGCCTCGGCTGGGAGCGGCGCGTGCTTGCCTCGTCGGTCTCGCCCGAGACGATCGTGCCGATGCGCCTGAGCGCCGTGATCGTCGACCTCGCCGTCCTCGGTCCCACCTGCTGGGAGTGGCTCGAGCGACTCTGCAGCGAGCTGCCGGAGCTGCCGGTCGTGGTCTGCACCGGCTCGTCAACCGTCGCTCAGCGTGTCCGCGGCCTGCGGCTCGGCGCTGACGACTGGCTGACGAAGCCCTGCCACCCGGAGGAGCTGATCGCCCGCGTCGAGGCGGTCGTCCGTCGCCGGCGGCGGCTCGAGTCACCGACCGACAGCCTGCCGATCCTCGCCGGTGAGGTGGAGATCCATCGCGACCAGTATCAGGCCTTCGTCGCCGGCACCAGCATCGACCTGACGCGACGCGAATTCGAGCTGATCGAGCTGCTCGCCGGATCCGGCGGACGGGTGCTCGAGCGCGAGTTCGTCTACCAGCGCCTCTGGGGCTATTCGATGGTTCGCGGCGACCGCTCGGTCGACGTCTTCGTGCGCAAGCTGCGCCAGAAGCTCGAGCGCGTCTCACCCGACTGGCGCTACATCCACACGCATTTCGGCATCGGCTACCGCTTCGCCGCAGAGCCGGTCGACGGGTCGCAGACCGCCGAGGAGTTCGCGGCGCTCGACGCGCTACCGGAGCCCAGCGAGGAACTCGATCTCGCGCGGACGTAGGAGGAGCGCCAGCTCGCCGAGCCGTCCGTCGAGACGGATCGCGGCGATCCCGCCCTTCTTCATCACGATGTGGGCACCGGTGTATCCGGCGACAAGGCTCGAGAGATCCGGCTCGTGGCCGACCAGCAGCAGCGCGCCACCGTCGCTCGTCGCGGCCAGCAACTCGGCTGCGTCGTCGTCGCCGAAGTCGGCGCTCAGCGGCTGATGCACGATCGGCTCAATGGCGAGCTCGGAGCAGGCCAGCCGCGCCGTGTCGAGCGCCCGCACGCGTGGACTGGTGAAGACATGTTCGAAGCGCAGATCGAGCCGTGCGAGCGCGCGCCCCGCGGCACGCGACTGGCGCTCGCCGCGCGCGGTCAGCCGGCGATCGAAGTCGGACCCGCGAGGATCCTCGGCATCCCCGTGGCGCAGCAGCCAGAGAGTTTTCGACATCGCCCGAGGCTATAGCCTGGACCCGTGATCTGCGCATGCATCGACATCGGCTCGAACACGACGCGCCTGCTGGTCGCCGAACCGGCTGACGGCCGCGTCCGCGAGCTGCTGCGCCAGCGCGCCTTTACGCGAATCGGCAAGGGCCTCCAGCGCGACGACACGATTCCGCCGAAGAAGATCAGCGAGGTCGTCGAGGTCGTCGCGACGCAGGTCCGGGTGGCCCGCGAGCTCGGCAGCGAGACGATCCGCGCGGTCGCGACCGCGGCGATTCGCGACGCGGCGAACCAGGAGGAGCTGACCGGGGCGATCGCCGAGCGAACCGGCCTCGAGGTCGCCGTGCTGACCGACGAGGAGGAGGCCCGACTCGCCTTCGTCGGCGCGACGAGCGCACTCGACCACCCGCCGGACGGCGACATCGCCGTCGTTGACGTCGGCGGCGCCTCGTCGGAGATCGCGATCGGCACGATCGCCGGCGGCGTTCGCGCGAGCTCGTCATTCCGGATCGGCTCGGGAATGCTCGCCGACTCCTACCTGCACTCCGACCCGCCGTCGGTGAGCGAGCTGCAGCAGCTGCGAGCACACGTCAGCGGCACATTCGAGGGCTTCGTGTTGCCAATTCCCGAGCTCGCGGTCGCGGCCGGCGGCAGCGCGAGCTCGCTGCGCCGCCTCGTCGGTACGGTCCTCGACCACGAGTCACTGGAGCGCGGCCTGCGGATCCTCGCGACGACGCCGAGCGAGCAGCTCGCCCGTATGGCCGAGCTCGAGCCTGAGCGCGTGCGCCTGCTGCCGGCGGGCCTGCTGATCCTCGAAGAGATCGCCGACCGCCTCGGGCGGCGGCTGCACGTCGGGCGCGGCGGTCTGCGCGAGGGCGTCATCGTCGACCTGCTGATCGCCGCCGGCTGGGGCGCCGCCCACTAGTGGCTCAGCTCGGCCTCGATGCGGAACAGTCGTATGCGCAGGCGGCGCGGCGCGTAGTCGCTGCGCGGACCGGCGAGCTGTTTGCCCATCTCGACGGCCTGCTCGACATCGACCGGCCCGAGCGCGTTCACAAGATGCGCGTCGCGACGCGACGACTGCGCGCGGGGCTGGAGGTGTTTGCGATCTGCTTTCCGCGCAAGCAGCTGGCAGTGGTGCTGGACGAGCTGAAGCGCCTCGCCGCAGTGCTTGGCGAGCGCCGTGACTGCGACGTCCAGGTCGCGCTGCTGAGCACGCTGCGCGCCAACGCCGGCCGGTCCGAGCGCCAAGCGATCGACCTGCTGCTCGACGAGCTGCACGCTGAGCAGCTCGGCGCGAACAGGCGACTCGCGGCCGCGGTCGAGCACGCGACGACCGCGAAGCTCGAGCGCCGCCTGCGAAAGCTGGCGCAATGAAGGCCCGCGAGGTCAGTGGCCTCGACCCGTCGATGGCTCTCAAGCAGGCCGCCGAGCGGATCGTGGCGGCGCGCGCCGCCGAGCTCTACGCCTTCGTTCCGGCAGCGCTCGACGAGCGCAACACGGTCGTCCTGCACGACATGCGGATCGCCGCGAAGCGCCTGCGCTACGTGCTCGAGCTGGTTGGGTTCTGCCTCACCGACGTCGCCGTGGAGGCTGAGGCACGGGCGCGCGAGCTGCAGACCGTGATCGGCGACATCCACGACTGCGACGTCCTGATCGGGCGGATCGAGCATCGCGCGGACGCGGGGGCGAAGGGAATGCGCCGCCTCGAGCGCACGCTGAGCACGCGACGGGCGACGCTGTTCGTCCAGTTCACGACGCTCTGGGCGGCAGTCGAGGCGAGCGATCTGCGCGGGCGAATCATTGCCGCAACGAGCTCTTCACCGAACGGGGCCCTGCGCAGCGCATAATGGATCGCGCGAATGAGCAGCACTGACGCGATCGTCCTGACCGACGGCGGCGACGGAGCCGGGGAGCGCCCACGCCCGCCCGACCCCGCGCTCTACATCAACCGCGAGCTGTCCTGGCTCGACTTCAACCTGCGCGTCTGCGAGCTCGCCGAGGACGTTTCGCTGCCACTGCTCGAACGCGTCAAGTTCGCGGCGATCTACACGTCGAACCTCGACGAGTTCTTCATGGTGCGCGTCGCCGGGCTGCACGATCAGATCGACGCCGGCGTTGACCGCCCCAGCGTCGACGGCCTGACCCCGGCGCAGACGCTCGATCTGGTGCACGAGCAGACGCTGCGCCAGAGTGCGCGCCTGCAGCGCTGCGTGAGCCAGCAGCTGATCCCCAGCCTGGCCGAGCACGGAATCGTGATCAAGGCCGTGAGCGAGGTCAGCGAGCAGCAGCGCGACGCGCTCGCGGCGCACTTTCGCCGCGTCATCTTCCCGGCGCTGACGCCGCTGGCGGTCGGGCCCGGTCAGCCGTTCCCCTACATCTCCAACCTGTCACTGAGCCTCGGTGTGATGGTCAGCGACCCGGACTCCGGCCACACCGCCTTCGCGCGCGTCAAGGTGCCTACCGAGATCCTGCCACGGTTCGTCAACGTCGCCGCGGGCGACACGTTCGTGCTGCTGGAGGACGTGATCGCCCACAACCTCGGCTCGCTGTTCCCGGGGATGGTCATCGACGAGTACGACTGCTTCCGCGTCACCAGGGACGCCGACCTCTCGGTCTCCGACGAGGCCGACGACCTGCTGCAGGCGGTCGAGAACGAGCTGCGCCGCCGGCGCTTCGGCGAGGTCGTGCGGGTCGAGGTCGGCGCGAGGATGTCCGCGCGCCTGCGCGCCGAGCTGACGGATGCGATGCACCTGGAGCCGCATGACGTCTACGAGGTCGAAGGGCCGCTCGACCTGACCGGTCTGCTGAACCTGACGAAGCTGGCGGGCTACCCGGAGCTACGCCAGACGCCGTGGGTTCCGCTGACGCCGCCGCGCTTCCGCGAGGACGACGAAGGACGCGCGGACGTGATGGCCGCGATGCGCAGCGGCGATGTCCTCGTCCACCATCCCTACGACTCGTTCTCGGCATCCGTCGAGCGGTTCGTCGAGCAGGCGGTCAGCGATCCGCAGGTGCTCGCGATCAAGCAGACGGTCTACCGCACCAGCGATGACTCGCCGCTCGTGCCGGCGCTGATCCGTGCCGCCGAGCGGGGCAAGCAGGCGGTCTGCCTGGTCGAGCTCCAGGCGCGCTTCGACGAGCAGAGCAACATCCAGTGGGCCAAGGCGCTCGAGGAGGCCGGGGTCCACGTCGTCTACGGCCACCCGGCGCTGAAAACGCACGCCAAGTGCGTGCTGGTCGTACGCCGCGAAGGCGACGGTGTGCGCAACTACGTACACATCGGGACGGGCAACTATCACGCCGCAACGGCCCGCCTGTACACGGACTTTGGGTTGTTCACCACGGATGAGTCGATCGGCTCGGATGTCGCGGAGCTGTTCAACTTCCTGACCGGGTTCGCCCGCCAGCGCAGCTATCGCAAGGTGCTGGTCGCGCCCAGCCACCTGCGCAGCGCGATCCTCGAGGAGATCGAGCGGACGGTCGCGGCACACTCCGAGGGCTCGCCCTCGCGGATCCTGATCAAGATCAACGCGCTCGTCGATCAAGCATGCATCGAGGCGCTCTACGGCGCATCACAGGCCGGCGTGAAGATCGACCTCAACGTCCGCGGGATCTGCTGCCTGCGCCCGGGGATACCGGGAATCTCGGAGACGATCCGCGTCGTCTCGGTCGTCGGCCGCTTCCTCGAGCACTCGCGGGTCTACGCGTTCGAGCGCGGCGGCGAGCACGTCGTCTACATCTCCTCCGCCGATCTGATGCCGCGCAACCTCGAGCATCGCGTCGAGCTCGCGGTGCCGATCGAGGATCCGACGCTACGCGCCGAGGTGCTCGAAACGGTCGAGCTCTGTCTGAAGGACAACCGCAATGCCTGGCAGCTCGACAGCGCCGGCGAGTGGACGCGCCTGCGCGCACCCTCGCCAGACGCGACGATCAGCGCCCAGGATGAGTTGATGCGGCTACATCTGCTGCGCGCCGGGGAGTCACTGCCACCCGGATGAGCGCCCCGCGGCAGGCTGCCGCGAGGCGCTCGAAGCCGAGCGATGGTTCCGGCTACTTGATGCCGGTGCTCCCAGTCGTGCCGTCAACCGGGACCTTCGTCGTCGTGTAGACGTGCGTCTTCTTGTTGCGCGAGGTCAGCACGACGGTCGGCGGATGGTTGCCAAGCCGCGTGTCGCCGTCGAACGCATCGTGGCCGGCGTCGGTCGGACGTCCGAGATCGAACGGACCGGACATCGCGTCGACGACGGTCGTCGTCACCGGGCTGACCGTCACCTTCGACGTCACGGTCGTGCTGCCCGAGGCGCCGGTCGACGACTCGGTCTGTGCTGTCGTGACCTTGACAGGAGTCGCAGCGGCCGTCGCCGTCCCCGTCGCGGTCGCGTCGGTGACCGTCAGGATCGGATCGAGCCGCGGCTCGGTGCCGAGGCTGCCGGCGATCGTGAACTGACCGGTGATCTGCTCGCCGGCGTAGGAGGTGCCAACGAGACCCGATGGTGAGGTGCAGTCGATCGCGACCCCGGGGAAGATCCCCTGGCACTCGAAGCCGTCGGCCGCCCCCACCGCTGTCGCGGTACCGATCTGAACGACCGGCGATGCGTCGGCGTACTCGATCTGGTGCGGCTCGGTCTCGATCTGGTAGCTCGTGATCGGTCCGTCGCACGAGAACCAGTACCTGACCTCGGTTCCGGGGACGCCCTGCTCAACACTGCCGTGGGCGATGTGCCCCGTGCAGGTGTAGTCATTCGGATCGGCGGTGACACCGGTACCGCCGGTCGTGCTGGTCCCGCCGGTCGTCACCGGTTGGATGCTGTCGGCCTGGACCAGCCCCGGGCCGACGATCGCCACCGCGCCTGCGGTCGCGAGCACCCCAAGCGATGCCGCAAACCGGCGGCGGGCGGGGAAAGTTCTGAACAACTTGGTCTCCATTCGTAGGGGGAAGACGGGAAGCCTAGCGCAATCAACTGTATGTGGATCGGCTTTATGAGCTTTATGCTAGGCTCGCCGCAATCCGTTTGTCAAACCCCAGGACAGGGAGTTCCCTAGTTGATGCGTAGACCCCGCCGTCTCCTTCTTTTCGTTATCGCGAGTGCGACACTTGCGATCGCGGTTCCCGTCGCCCTGGCCGCGACGACCGTGATCAGCATGTCCGGCTCGACCGCCGCATTCCCGCTGATCGAGCTGCTGACCGCGAAGTACTCGGCGCTCCAGCACCACAAGGTCAAGTTCATCGTCGCCCAGGGCGGTAGCACCGTCGGCATCAACGACGCTGCGGCCGGCAAGGTCAACATCGGCGTCGCCTCGGCGGGACCGACCTCGACGACGCCCGGCGGCCTCGACTTCTATCCGGCCGCCAAGTACTTCGTCTGCGTCGTGACGAACAAGTCGAACCCGATCTCGAACCTCACGACCTCGCAGGTCGAGCAGATCTTCGAGGGCAAGGTGACGAACTGGAGCCAGGTTTCGGGCTCGAGCCTCAACACGCCGATCGACGTCGAGAGCCGCACGTCGGTGGCGGGCGTGCTGACGACGTTTGCGAGCACTCTGCTCGGCGGCGCCAAGTCCACCGCGGTGACCTCGAGCGCAACACAGTGGGCCAGCGAAGGTGAGCTGCAGGCCAAGGTCGAGAGCGATCCGAACGCGGTCGGCTTCCTGTCGGACTACTTCGCGCTCAACAAGAAGCTCAACGCGGTCGCCTACAACGGCACCGCCTGCAACGTTGCCAACACCGTCAACGAGACCTATCCGGGCTACTCGTTCTTCTATCTGGTCACGAAGGGCGCGGCGGTCGGTGACGCCGAGGGCCACTTCATCAACTGGGTTCAGACCAGCTCGGCCGCGAAGAAGATCATCGAGACCAACTGGATCCCACTGACAGTGCCGAAGACCGTCAGCGGCTGATCGCGAGGCGCCTCGGGCGATCGATGCTCGAACGACTACGTAGACCGTGGAGTGACCACCGCGCCGAGCAATTGCTCGGCGCGGTGGCATGTCTGCTTGCGATCGGGATCGTTCTGATGATCGTCTTCATCGTCCGTGGCGCGTGGCCGACGTTCAGCCACGACGGCGCGTCGTTTCTTGGCTCCGGTGGCGACCTCGACAACCAGGTCGGGGCGATGATCAACACGACCGCCCACCCGCCGGCGTCCGCCTACGCCGTCCACATCTGGCCGCTGATCTGGGGCACGCTGCTGACGGCCGGCTTCGCGGTGCTGTTCGGCCTGGCGATCGCGATCGCCACGGCGATCTTCATCGTCGACTTCGCGCCGCCGATCGTGCAGCGCACGATGAAGCCGGTGATCCGGCTGCTAGCCGCTATCCCAGGCGTCCTCTACGGACTGATCGGGATCCTCGTGCTCGTGCCGTTCATCGAGAACAACCTGCTGAGCACGGCCGAGGAGAACTCGGTCATCAACGTGATCCAGCTGACCGGCGGCGGCCTCGGCCTGACGATCCTGCTGGTGACGCTGATGATCACGCCGATCCTGACGGCGCTGATCACCGACGCCCTCGAATCGGTCCCCCGGCCGTGGCGCGAGGGTGCGATCGCGCTCGGGCTGAACCCGCTGCGCGCGACGATCGCCGTCTCGCTGCGGGCGATCCGCCCGGCGATCGTCGCCGCGACCGCGCTCGCCGCCGCGCGCGGGATCGGCGAGGCGGTCGTCGTGTCGATGGTCTCGGGTGGCAAGACGTTTGCGCCCAACCCGGCCGATGGCAAGATCTTCTTCTTCGAGCCGGTCGAGACACTGGCCTCGGAGATCGTGCGCCAGGCCGAGAACCTCAGCGCGCCCGCGGTGCACTCGACGATGTACGCGATCGCCGCGCTGCTGCTGTTCTCGAGCTTCGTCCTGTCGCTCGCCAGCTACCTGATCCGGCTGCCGATGCGCCGCTACCAGGTGAGCAACTGATGGCCAGCGCAGAGCCACTGAGCCCACCGCGGCTCGCACCACCGCCGCGACGCGGTCACGGACGGCGCTCGCCGCTGCGCAGCTGGCGGCCGCGCGACCAGATCGTCTTCGTCCTTGCCTGGACGGCCGGGATCGCGCTGTGCGCGGTGCTCCTGGCGGTCCTTGCCTTCTTCGCGGTCGAGGGGATCGAGTACCTCCGGCCGAGCCTGCTTGTCACGCACCCGAGCCCCTCGGTAAACCAGGCCGGCTCGGGCGGCTTTCTCGACGCGATCGAGGGCACGGTCCTGCTCGGGGCGATCGGGCTCCTGATCGCCGTGCCGGTCGGCGTCGTTACCGCGGTCTGGGTGATCGAGTTTGGCCGGCCGCGCTGGCTCGGGCGGATCGTCGAGTCAACCGTCGAGATAATCGCCGGCACGCCCGACATCGTGATCGCGATCTTCGGTCTGGCGCTGTTCCAGCTCGGTTTCTTCTCCTTCCTATCGTTCGGCGAGCCTGGCGGCGCGTTTGGCCGGTCGTTCCTGACCGCCGGCGCGATGATGTCGTTCCTGGCGATCCCGCCGATCTACACCGCCACGCGCAACGGGCTGCTGGCCACGCCGCGCCAGATGCGCGAGGCCTCCTACGCGCTCGGCAAGACGCGAATCGCGACGATCCGGCGCGTCGTCCTGCCGGCAGTGCGTCGTGACATCGCGACCGGCTCGACGCTCGGCCTGGCAAGGATCATTGGTGACACCGCGATCGTGATCCTGCTGCTCGGATCCACGCTGCGGCTCCAGTCGGAGGGAATCTTCGGGTTTCTCAGCGGCACCGGCTCGACCCTGACGAGCTACATCTACAACAACTCGCCGGCGGGCGACGGCAACGCCGCACAGAAGGCCTACGCCGCCGCAGCGGTGCTGCTGCTGCTCGTGGTCGGCTTGAACTGGGCCGTGGGCCGGGTCGGCAAGATCGGCGGGCCACCGCTGCACCCGCCGAGCCGGAGGCTCGGAGCGTGAGCAGCGAGCGTGCGATGACCGGCTCCGACACGCCCGACACCCGAGCATGGAAGAATGAATCATTGTCGATCGACAAGCTTGACTTCGAAGCAGAGCTGATGGCCATCGCACCCGAGCGAACCGATATCCCAGTGCGCCGTGCGCGCAGCACGGCGACGACCGTCGAGCGCCTGCGCGTCGAGGAAGTGAGCGTCTTCTACGACAGCAAGCCGGCGGTCAAGGGCGTTTCGCTCTCAATTCACAAAGGCGAGGTCCTCGCGTTGATCGGTCCGTCGGGCTGCGGCAAGACGACGCTGCTGCGGACGCTCAACCGCCTGACCGAGCTGACGCGCAACGCCAGCCACAGCGGACGGATCCTGCTCGACGGCGACGACACCGACGAGCTCGTCGATACCGAGTTGCGGGCGCGCGTCTCGATGGTCTTCCAGCAGCCGAACCCGTTTCCGATGTCGATCTTCGACAACGTCGCCTTCGCACTGCGCGAGCAGTCGCGGCGGCGTCCGCGCCGGCGCGAGCTCGAGCCGCTCGTCAACCAGGCGCTACAGCGGGCCGGGCTCTACGAGGAGGTCCGCAACGACCTCGACCGCTCCGCGCTGAGACTCTCGGGTGGCCAGCAGCAGCGCCTGTGCATCGCGCGGGCAATCGCGCAGCAGCCGGAGATCCTGCTGATGGACGAGCCCTGCTCGGCGCTCGACCCACGCTCGACGGCGGTGATCGAGGATCTGATTCTCCAGCTGCGCAATGACCTGGCGGTAGTGATCGTCACGCACAACCTCCAGCAGGCGCGCCGGATCGCCGACCGCGTCGCGTTCATGTACCTGGGCGACCTCATCGAGCTCGGCGAGACCGAGCAGATCTTCTCCGACCCGCGCGAGGATCAGACCCGCGAATACATAGCCGGCGTATTCGGATGACCAGGGGCGGCGTCGCGCTCGTCGCCGCCGCCGTCGCCATCGCACTGGCCGGCTGCGAGAGCACCGAGCAGGAGAGCGCCAAGATCGCGAAGCGCCTCGGCCATCAGAGCGCCGACGCGCAGGTCACGCAGATCCGCGGGGACAACCCAGCCGTGCGCGTCGTCGAGGCGCAGATCGTGCACACCGCCGGTGGCACCGCCGCGGCGCTCGAGCTGACGAACACGTCAGCCGCCGCGCAGGCCGACGTGCCGATCCTGATCACCGTCAAGGACGCCAGCGGGGCGACCGTCTACAGCAACGACACAGTCGGCGACAGCTCGCCATCGGGCGAGCTTTCGCTGCTCCCCGGCCACGCAACGGTCTGGTGGGTTGATGCCAGCGTGCTCGCCAGCAGCGGCACGCCGGCCAGCGTGACGGCCCAGATCGGCAAGCCGACGGGCACGGCCGCGGACGTCGCGAGCGCCGCAGCGATCAGCACGAGCAAGCTGAGCAGCGGCAGCAACTTCGTCGGCCCGTATGTTCAAGGCACCGCGGTCAACGGCTCCGCCGCCGCGCTGACGGACGTGACGCTGTACGCGGTCGCACTGGACGGCGGACGCGTCGTGGCGGCCGGACAGAGCCTGCTCCCCACGCTCGCAGCGCATGGCTCAGCCTCGTTCCAGGTCAACGTGACCGGCAGCCCGAAGGGTGCCACGCCCGCTGTGAGCGCCGTACCGGCGCATCTTGGCTAGTCGCTAGCCTTAAAGAGATGGATCTACGCCGTGTCTGGCTTCCGATCGCCGTCCTCGCAGGCCTACTGGGGCTGGTTGTGGCGCTCACGATCGCCGGACTCACGAGCAGCTCGCCGCAGACTGCTGGCTCTGCGCAGCGCGTAACCGCCCGGCCGGCACCGACTGCGCACAGCGCCAGCGCAGCGTCGGGCGCGCACAGCGCCGCGACGGCGCAGCTGACCGAGTGGCCCGAGTTCGGTCTCAACCCGCAGCGAACCAACGCGACCGACAAGTCGACCGGGATCACCGCGGCGAACGTCACGAAGCTCAACCTGCGACGGGTCGAGCTGCCGGGAACGGCCGACAACTCGCCGATCTTCCTCAGCGGTGTCGACGTCGACGGCACGGTCCAGAACGTCGTGATCGTGACGACGATCTACGGGATCACCGCCGCGATCGACCCGGCGAGCGGACGCATCCTCTGGACCTTCACGCCGCCGGGGATCGGCGCCTGGTCGGGGACCTACCAGATCACGACGGCGACCCCGATCGCCGATTCGAGCGGTCAGTACGTCTACACGACCTCGCCGAACGGGCTGGTGCACAAGCTGAGCGTCGAGAACGGCCAGGAGGCCTCAGGCTGGCCTGTACGGATCACCGTCCTGCCGGCGCGCGAGAAGCTGACGGCATCGCTCAACATCTCCGACGGCGAACTGCTGGCGAGCACCGGCGGCTACGACGGCGATGTGCCCCCCTACGTCGGTCATATCGTCGCGATCAACCTGCAGAGCGGGCAGATCGAGCATGTCTTCAACACGCTCTGCGCGAGCCGCCACGCGATCATCTCGCCGCCCACCTGCTCGGCGAGCGATTCGGCGATCCTCTCGCGCAGCGGCCCGGTTGTGCTCCGCGGAGCCAAGCGCGTGCTGATCGCGACCGGCAACGCTCCGTGGAACGGGACGACTGACTTCGGCGACAGCGTGATCGAGCTGACGCTGCCGGGCCTCAAATTTGTCCAGGCCTACACGCCAACCGATCAGGCGACGCTCAACACCTCCGACCTCGACGAGGGGTCCGGCTCGCCGGCGCTGCTACCTGGCGGGCTCGCCTTGATCGGCGGCAAGGACGGCCTGCTGCGCCTGCTCGACCTGCGCCATCTCGACGGGCGCGCAAAGGCGCTACCGTCGCACACCGGCGGTCAGCTCCAGATCCTGCCGACGCCGGGTAGCGCGATGCTGTTCAGCGCGCCTGCCGTCTGGCACTCAATGGTCTTCGTCGCCGACGGCGGCGGCACGAGCGCCTACTACCTCTCCCACCGGCGCCTGCACGTTGCCTGGAGCAAGTCGACCAACGGCACGACCCCGATCGTCGCCGGCGGCCTGCTCTACGTCTACGACATGGACTCGGGCGGGCTCAATGTCTACGACCCGCGCAGCGGCAGGCTGCTGACCACACTGGCCTCCGGCACGGGACACTGGAACAGCCCGATTGTCGTCGACGGCTACGTGATCGAGCCCGAGGGCGACGCGAACGACCACCTGACGAGCGGTGTGCTCGACATCTGGTCGGCCGGCTAGTCGCTGACCTCGACGCCATGCCAGAGCCAGTGGTCGCCGGAACGCCGCCCGAGCCCGCCTGGACCGTGCCCTTCAAGGCATGGGTATGGAGTCCGCCGCGCTCCGCGGGCACACTGATACGCCAACGCGGCTGCGATTACGCTGCACGTTTCACCAGGGGCGCGTAGTCGCCCGTCGTCAGCTGGTTGCGGGGCCGCGCCAGAGGTCGATCCCGGCCTCGACGGCGTGCTGATCGATGGCGTCGAGCTCTTCGGCCGAGAAGCTCGGGTGCTCGAGCGCGGCCACGTTTTCCTCCAGCTGGGCGACGCTGCTGGCCCCGATCAGGACGGAGGTAACGCGATGATCGCGCAGCGCCCATGCGATCGCGAGCTGGGAAACGCGCTGGCCGCGTGCCTCGGCGATCGCGCTGAGTGCGCGCACGTGATCGAGGTTCTGATCGCTCAGCATGTCAGGCGATAGCGAGCTGCCTTGCGAGGCGCGTGATCCTTCGGGGATTCCGCTGAGGTAGCGATCGGTCAGCAGGCCCTGCGCAAGCGCGGAAAATCCGATGCAACCGACGCCTTCGCTGTCGAGCACGTCGAGCAGCCGATCTTCGATCCAACGATTGAACATCGAATACGAAGGCTGATGGATCAGCAGTGGCGTGCCGAGCGTGCGCAGGATCTCGATCGCCTCGCTCGTGCGCTGATCGGAGTAGGAGGACACGCCAACGTAGAGCGCCTTACCCTGACGGACCGCCGCGTCGAGCGCGCCGAGGGTCTCCTCGAGCGGCGTGTCCGGATCGAAACGGTGGTGGTAGAAGATGTCGACGTAGTCAAGACCCAGCCGCTGCAGGCTCTGATCCAGGCTTGCCAGTAAGTACTTCCGCGACCCATGGTCACCGTACGGGCCGGGCCACATGTCCCAGCCCGCCTTGGTCGAGATGATCAGCTCGTCGCGCAACGACTTGAAGTCAGTACGCAGCAGCGATCCGAAGCTCGTCTCGGCACTGCCATACGGCGGCCCGTAGTTGTTCGCCAGATCGAAGTGCGTGATCCCGAGGTCGAAAGCGCGACGCACCACTGCACGCTGCGTCGCCAGCGGGACCCCCTCACCGAAGTTGTGCCACAACCCGAGCGACAGCTCCGGCAACAACAACCCGCTGCGGCCACAGCGCCGGTACTGCATCAGCTCATACCGCCCCCCGGCTGGGATATAGCCCGACATCGTCAAGGCCCTCCTTCAGGTGCTCTTGCGTAGGTAGTCGACCGCGGCCAGATCATCGCCGCCGTGTCCCGCGGCGACCGCTTGTTCGAGACGATCATGGACGATTTGGAGCAGGCTACTCGGTGGAGCCAGCTCGGCTGCGAGGTCGATGTCCTTCAACGCGAGCTGGACCGCGAAGCCGGCCGCATAGGCGCCGGCGTCCATCGCGCTGACCTTCTGCAGCGCGTAGGGCATCGCCAACGGACCGGCCTCGAGTGCCGTAACGAACGTTGCGTGATCGATCCCGAGCGCGTCACAGAGTGCGAGCACGTCGCTCATCGCGACGGTCGCCGCGGTCATCCAGGCATTGACCGCCAGCTTCAAGGAACTGCCCTCGACTCCAGTTCCCACGTGCAGCACGGTGGCGCCCAGAGCGTCAAGCACCGGACGTGCACGGCTCAGCGCCGCATCCTCGCCGGCGACCAGCCACACCAGCCTTCCCTCGCGGGCTGGCGTCGTGCTGCCAGAGACCGGTGCGTCGAGGTAGGCGACGCCATGGTCCCGAGCAAGGTCGGCCAGAGAACGGGCACTGTGCGGGCCGACGGTGCTCGCCTGTACCCAGACCGTGCCCTCATCGAGCCCGTCGATCGCATCAGCCATAACATCGGCGACGGCGTTTCCGTCGCGCAGCACGGTGATGACAACAGACGCACCGGTGAGCGCCTCACCAGTCGTAGCAGCCGCCGTGACGCCTGGGCTCCCCGCCGCTGCCGCACGAGCCCGATCCGGTGTGCGGTTCCAAAGCCGAACCTCATGGCCGGTTTCACCCAACCTCGCCGCCATCGCTGCGCCGAGCGCGCCAGCACCAAGGACGGCCAGGCTCCGCTTATCAGACATCAAAGCTCCCTCCTGCTGAAACTGCACGACGCGACACGGCACGACTATCAGATTTCAGCGTTTGGGGTACCTCAACTGTGGCGAACGAGCGCCGCGGCTGGCTGGTTGCGTATATGGCGCTGGCGGCTTGGTCCGGCGTAGGCTTCCAACGAATGCTGCTCGCGAACAGCGCAGTCGCGCCGGCGTGTGGAGGGTGGCGGCCTTCTCAACGGCGACCGAGGCTCACGGCAAGTCTTGAACGTTGTGGCGCGTCGTGGGTTCGGACATGAGCGCACAGACCGTCGGGCGGGTGGCGCTTGTCGGGTACGGCTTCGGCGGGTCCATATTCCACGCACCGTTCATTGCCGCCGAGCCACGCCTGGCTCTTGCCTGCGTGGTGACCGCAGACGCGGAGCGCCAGCGGCAAGTGCTCGCACGCTATCCCGGGGTCACGGTCCTTGCGAGCTTCGAGGAGCTGCTGGGCCAAATCGACGACGTCGACCTCGTGGTGGTGTCGACACCCAACTCCACCCACGTTGCGGTTGCCGACGCCGTGCTGAGGCATTCCCGCCCGGTGGTGGTCGACAAGCCGGTCGCGCCGACAGCTGAGGAGGTGCGAGGCCTGGCTGAGCTCGCTGTCGCAAACACAACGGTGGTGGTGCCGTTCCACAACCGGCGCTGGGATGGCGACTTTCGCACTGTTGTTGCGCTGCTCGAAGGCGGCGAGCTCGGCACGCTCCACGCGTTCGAGTCGCGGTTCGAGCGCTGGCAGCCACAGCTGCCGAGCGACCCCGGCCGCGCTTGGAAGCGCGACGCCTCCCCCAGTGCTGCAGCGGGCATTGTCCACGACCTTGGGACCCATCTCGTCGATCAGGCGGTCGTACTCTTCGGCAGGCCAGACGCGGTGTACGCGGAGGTCGCGCACCGACGTCCTGGTGGCGAGGTTGACGACGACGCGTTCATCGCACTGCGGTACGCGGACGGACCACGCGTGCACCTCTGGGCGACCGCGCTTGCCGCTGATCAGGGTCCCCGGTTTCGACTATTAGGAGGTGCCGGGGCCTACGTGAAGTCTGGCATGGACGTTCAGGAAGCCGCGCTCA
>Ga0302184_10000564_pt1 | contig 24197 bp, 17 predicted proteins | sample I_Palsa_N3_3_FD_200233 | JGI IMG/M metagenome (GOLD analysis project Ga0302184, IMG submission 200233) | Peat permafrost microbial communities from Stordalen Mire near Abisko, Sweden - I_Palsa_N3_3 | ecosystem: Environmental > Terrestrial > Soil > Palsa > Peat permafrost | place: Sweden...
CGGCCAGGGACTTACCCTCGACATCCATATCCAGGCGCGTCACCCCATAGGTGCTTATCACGGACTCGTACGCTGCGGCTATAGTGCTTACGGTCCCGCAGGAGTCAGCGATCTCGGTCCTGTCGCCGTCTGCCGTGCTCCCGCCGAAGGAGGCGATGACGTTCCCTCCCATGCTCCGCAGCTTGCTGATGTCAGCGCCGTATATGGCCGCGGACATCGCCTCGCACACGGCCTTCGGCATGGGCCGCCATCCGGGTAGCTAGGGCGTGCCGTCTCTTCTGCACCTTCCTGCGGCGGGCGGCGTTCAGGACGATCCTGGTGTCCGCGGCGTCGCGGAACCAGCGGCCGTACTTGTCCAGGACTTCCGCGTCGATGGCCTCGTGCCCTGCGGCGCGGGCGACACCGGCGGCCTGCTTCAGCTCCAGCAGGGCGTCGATGGCCTGCCGCGCCCAGATCATGTCACCGGCGGTGCCGCTCTCGGTGACCGCGGTGAGCTCCCGGAGCAGGTGCGCGCCGCACACACAGCGTGCCCGGCCAGGCCGTCGTAGCCGTCGTAGGGCGCCCAGAGTCCACCTCCTACCCGGACCGGACCACGCAGGGGCAGGTACGGGGGTGGCTGGAATCGCCCTCCATCCGAGTCGCCGAGTTGCTCGTCCGCATGGGAGCGGACGTCCGGGCGGCCGACCCGCTGGTGACCGAGCAGCTCTTACGAGCCAGCACGACGCGGGTGTGGAAATCCCGGTACAGAGCCTCCACGCCAGGCCATGAAATCACCGGGGCGAGCAGTCCGGATAGCCTGCTCACTTCCCGTATCGCGGACACGAATTCCCGTTCGATGAATTCGACATGGCCAAAATACCGGCCGAAAGAGCGGACAATCTCACGCTTTGGGGGGTAGTTAATTCCTGTCCGGCTGTAGGTCAGGTTACGCGCGGCGGTCTGCTCGGCCCCAAGACCTTTCTGGAAAGAATTCCTGATGCCGAGATGCGCCCATAGAGAAATGACTGCTGGATGCTGGAAACGCCCGCCGAACGGCGTAAAGATATGTGGCTCCACGGGCCTCCAGCGGGCCGGGAAGATGTGCAGGGTCCACGCACCGGGGCGGAGAACGCGCCAGATCCCGCTGACCGCCTGGTCGTAGTCCATGACATGCTCGAAGACAGATGTGGAGTAACAGAAGTCAAAGGAATCAGAAGCGAACGGGAATCTCCCCTGGGCATCAGATGAGTAAAGATATTCCTGGCCGTCGTGAAGCGGGCTCCGGGGTACGTCAAGCTCCTCGTGGAACCTGTCTACGCCGACAACGTCGTAGCTCGCGGCGCGGAACTCCCGGACATGCCGCCCCTGCCCGCACCCGAAGTCGAGAATGCGGGCCTCGCTCGGGATTCCTCCGCGGGAGGCCATGATGGCCTCGCACACCAGGGTCATGCTCTGGTTTCCGGCCGCCTCTAGCTCACAGTTCGTCATGCCTGCCCTTGTGCCTCCTTGGCCTGCCCGAGACCTTGGACCCGGTCACGTGCGCTACCGCGCTGTTCCGGCACAGCCAACCCGGGCTGGGCCTGCCGGAACCAGGCGATCGTCTCGCTGAGGCCCTGATCGAGGCTGACGGACCGGGCATCAGGGAACAACGCCCGGAAGCGAGCGCAGTCGGCCTGGGACTCCCGCACGTCCCCGCGCCGGGGCGGGCGGTAGCGGACCACCGGGCGCATCCCGGTGGCCGTCGCCACACGCTCGGCCAGCTCCGAGACCGAGACCCGGGTGCCGAACGCGAGGTTGACCGGGACGGAGTTGGTCACCTGGCGGAGTACCGCGTCCGCTAGGACGCGGGTCACGGTGGTAACGAACGTGAAGTCCCGCACCTGACCGCCGTCCCCGTAGATCTGCAGCTCACCGCCCTGAAGCGCCGACGTGATGAACGTCGGGATGACCGCCGCGTACGCGTGACCTGCTGTTTGCAACGGGCCGTACACGTTGAAGAAGCGGAATGCGAGCGTGGGAAGGCCGAAGGCCGCACCGTACGCCAGCACACCCGCTTCGGCGGTGATCTTGCTCATGGCGTAAGGGCTGAGCGGGCGGGTCGGCAGATCCTCGTGCTTCGGCGACACCGGGACATTCCCGTAGACGGACGAAGATGACGCAGCCACGACATAGAGCGATTTCCGGCGGCACGCCTCCAGCACGTAGACGGTTCCGGTGGCATTGACCTCGAAGGTGCCCAGCGGGTCGGCCAGGGACCGCGGCACAGATGGCAGCGCAGCCAGGTGAACCACGGCGTCGGCGGCATCCACGAGCTCAGCCAGCAGGCCCTGGTCGAGGATGCTGCCCTCGATGAGCTTGGCATCTACCCCGCGGAGATTCTCCGCTGAGCCGGTGCTGAGATCATCCAGCGCGATCACGGCATCGACTTCAGGACGGGCGGCTAGCTCCCGGCACAGGTTGGCGCCGATGAAGCCAGCCCCCCCGGTGACGAGCACTCTCATCACATGAACTCCTCAGGCACGCTTTGATGTGTGGGCGCCTGACCGCAATCCGCGGGCAAGTGCCATGGACTCGTAAAGCCGCTCGATATCCGACGCCAGCCGTTCCGGGCCGAACCGGGCAGCGGCCCGGACACGGGCGCGGGCGCCCATGTCACGGCGTAGTTCCTCGTCGGCCAGCAGCCGGATCACCGCACAGGCCAGCGCCTCGTGGCTGGCGTCGGTGAGAATGCCGGTGGCCTCATGCTCGACGACCTCGGCCACGCTGCCGACGTCGGTGGCGACGGCGGGCACGCCGGCCAGGGCCGCTTCGATGAGCGACACCGGCATTCCCTCGTTGTCGGAGGTGAGCAGGACGAGGTCAGCGGCCGCGTAAACGGTCTCCACATCGGCCCGCCAGCCGAGCGCCGTGATGCCGCCGTCACCGTGCCGGGCCGCATGCCGGACGTCTGCGGCGAGATCACCATCGCCGCAGACGAGGAACCTGGTACCGGGGACGGCGCGGCTGACCTCCTGAGCGACCGCGAGAAGGCGGTCGGGGCGCTTGACCTGGGTTAGCCGTCCCACGAAGGCGACGACCGCGGCATCTAGCGGCACGCCCAGTGCGCGCCGTGCCACCGAACGGTCGGGCAACGGGCCGAGTGACGTTCCAGGCGGCACCACGACGTACTGGGCAGGAGTGCCGACTCCGGCGGCCAGCAGGTCATCACGGACCTGGGCTCCCACCGCGACCAGTCGGTCGGTATGCCGGGCGAGAGCGCTTTCCGCCACGACCAGACCGCGGGTCGCCACGGCGGAGAAGTAGCCATGAAGCAGATGCCCGTGAAAGGTGTGAACGCGAACTGGAACGTGGGTCATCATGGCCGCCAAGCGCCCGGCGACACCGGCCTTCGCGGTATGGGTGTGCACGATATGCGGCCGGAACTTCCGCATTTCGGACACAAGGAATCCAAGTGCGCGGGCGTCATTGCCGAGCCTGACACTGCGGCTCATCGTCGGTACTCGGTAGACGGGGACGGCGGGCGCGCGGAGTTCGAGAAAATCGGCTTCCCCGGCCGCCGGCGAGCCGGCGTACAGCCGCTGCTCGAACCTGTCAGCCGGTAGTTCCCGCATGAGAATCGTGGCCTGCAGCGCGGGCCCTCCGACGTTCGTGCGCGCCATAATCCGCATTACGCGCAGCGCCGGGTTCCCCCCCAATTTTCCCAACCCCTCCTCTCGTGCTCCGATCGTCCCCAGGTGCAATCCCTGCGCAGGCATCCCTACCTGGGGTACAGTCGGTCAGTGATTACTCTACGTGGATCATATATTACAGATAGTGTCCGAGCCCGAGGAGGCGCGCCCCGAGTCCGGGACCGAAGTTCGCGGCCCGCGCCGCCATCGGTGAGAAGTGTCGTGTTGATGATTGAGCAACTCGGCATGGGGGGGACTGAGAAGCAAGTCGTCCTGCTGGCCTGCGGCCTTCACGAGCGGGGCATCGATACCAGTGTCTGGGTCCTGTCCGGTGACACCGAAAAATGCCACGAAGACGCGCTCCGGCGGGACGGTATCCGGGTAGTGGATATTGGACTCCGCCGATTCCGGAACCTATGCCAGGCTCCGCCGAATTTCACCCGGCTGGGAGCTATGACAATACGTCTGCACCGGGAACGTCCGGATATTGTCCACGCGTTTCTGTTTCGTTCGTATGTCGTCGGCGCGCCGGTCGCCCGGATGGCCCGGATCCCGGTCTTCGTGGCGGGTCGGCGCAGCCTCGGGGACTTCAAGGAGGGCCGCCCGGTGGCCTTGGCCGCCGAACGGCTGGCGACTCGCATCACCGACCTGATCATCGCGAACGCCGAAGCCGTCGCAGCGGACACCGAGCGACGCGAGCGAGTAGGCGTCGGCCAGGTTGAGGTTGTCTACAACGGCCTGCCCGAGCAGGCCTTCGCGGCGGTTTCACCCGCCGACGTCGAGACTTCCGATCCCGTCGTGCTCTGCGTGGCGAACCTCAGAGGGTGCAAGGGGCACCGTTACCTGCTGGAGGCGATGGACCGTCTGCAACGGGACGGCCGCCCGTGCACGCTCCTGCTCGCCGGAGAGGGCCAGGAACGCCATTCCCTGGAGCGCCAGGCAGCGGGGTTGCGCATCGACGTCCGGTTCCTCGGCCAATGCCACGATGTGCGGCCCCTGCTCGCGCGAGCGGACGTCGTGGTGCTTCCCTCTCTGAGAGAGGGCATGAGCAACGCCGTCATGGAAGCGATGGCAGCGGGACGGCCCGTCGTCGCCACCCGCGTCGGAGGGACACCTGAACTGCTCGCAGGGCGTGGCCTGATCGTGCCTCCTGCCGACCCGGTAGCGCTCGCGGTGGCGATCGGGCAGGTCCTGTCCGATCACGGGCTGGCGGTCCGGCTGGGTGAGGCGGCCAGGAACTGGAGCTGCGGACACCTCAGCGTCGCGGCCATGGTGGACCGGCACATCCAGATTTACTCCGGGCTGCTGGAGCGCCGGTGTGCGGCATAGCGGGAATCGTGTCCACTGGACAGCCCGATGCCGGCCTGGTGCGCCGGATGTGTGACGTGCTCGCGCACCGGGGTCCGGACGGCGCTGGCTACCACGAGGGCCCGCATGCCGTGCTCGGCATGCGAAGGCTCGCGATCATCGATGTGGCCGGGGGACAGCAGCCGGTATACAACGAGGACCGCACGGTGGCGGTGGTCTTCAACGGTGAGATCTACAACTTCGCCGAACTCCGGGCCGGGCTGCGACGGCGGGGCCACCGGATGGTGACGGACGGGGACAGCGAATGCATCGCCCACCTGTACGAAGAATACGGGGACTCGCTGGTCGACCACCTCCGGGGCATGTTCGCCCTCGCCGTCTGGGATGCCGCGCGGGGGCGCCTGCTGCTGGCGCGGGACCGGGTGGGCAAGAAACCCTTGTACTGGCGCTGCGACGGCAGGTCGCTATGGTTCGGCTCGGAGCTCAAGGCGCTCGCGGTCGATCCCGGCCTCGCGCGCCGGGTGGACCTGGTCGCCCTGCATCACTACCTCACCTATCAGTACGTGCCGGCGCCGTGGTCCATCTACCAGGAGGTGCGCAAGCTGCCGCCGGGGCACATACTCACCTGGCAGGACGGGCGGGTGGAGACACACCGGTACTGGACTTTGCCCGCTGCCCCGCCTGAGCCGGTCACCTCGGTTGCGCAGGCCGCGGAGCGGCTGCGGGAACTGCTGCTCGAGGCCACCAGAATCCGGCTGATGAGTGAGCGGCCGCTCGGCGCGTTCCTGTCGGGTGGCGTCGACTCCTCCGCGGTGGTCGCCGCGATGGCGCGGAGCGCATCGGAGCCGGTCAAGACGTTCTGCATCGGCTTCGAGGACGCCATGTTCGACGAACGGGCCTACGCCCGGATCGTAGCTAGCCGCTACGGCACGGATCACCACGAGCATGTCGTGACGTCCTCGGCCCTCGAGGTGCTGCCGTCGCTGGCGTGGCATTTCGACGAGCCGTTCGCCGACGCCTCCGCGATTCCGACCTTCTATGTGTCTGAACTGAGCAGCCAACACGTAACGGTGGTGCTGACCGGCGACGGCGGTGACGAGTTTTTCGGCGGCTATCAGCGATATCAGCGCTACCTGGCCACGGCCGGGCGGCTCCCGGTACCCAGCGTCATCCGTCCGGGTCTGCGCGGCCTGTCGTCGCGGCTGGCCGCGGCCGGGGACCGGCCACGGATGCGCCAGGCGGCGCGGGCGCTCGATGTGCTGGGCCAGCCGCCTTCCCGCCGCTACGCCAGGCTCGTGTCGTATTTCACGCCGGAGCAGAAGCTGCAGATCTATACGGACGACCTGCGCGAGCAGGTCGGCGGGATCGACAGCTACCAGCTCATCGACCAGGCCTTCGCGGCCTCCCTCGCGCCGTCGCGGGCCGGCCGGGTCATGGATGTCGACATCCATACCTACCTGCCAGGAGACATCCTGGTGAAGCTGGACATCGCGTCGATGGCGTGTTCGCTCGAAGCCCGGTGCCCCTTTCTCGACCATCATCTGATGGAGTGGGCCGCCGGGCTGCCGGCTCATCTCAAGCTCCGCAGGGGAACCACGAAGTTCCTGCTGAAGAAGGCGATGGAGCCGTGGCTGCCACGCGAGCTGCTCACCCGGCGCAAGCAGGGCTTCGGTGTGCCGATGGCGGCCTGGCTGCGAACCAGCTTCCGAGACCTGTCTCGTGATGTGCTCACCGACGCCACGGCCCGCTCGCGCGGCCTGTTCCGGCCCGAGGCCGTCGCGAATATGCTCGCCGAGCACGATCAGGGACATGATCATGCGCGGCTGTTGTGGGCGCTGATCCAGTTCGAGCTGTGGCATAGGGCATACGTAGATACCCCCGCCGTTCACCCCGCCGCGCCGCCTGGATGCCGTCCGGGCGTCTTGCCGGCATGACGTCCCGTGCGGGCCGGGTCGGCCTGGAGAACGCCGCGCCATCTGCCTGGCGGCTGGCGAAGACCGCGTTCGTGACCGGCGCGGCCGTCCGCGTGATCACGGTCCTCGTCGTCCAGGCCCTGCACGGGAACTTCCTGTTTCTGGACGACCAAGGATATGACCAGATCGGATGGTCACTCGCCCAGGAGTGGTCCAGGCACACGTTCCCGTCGCCGGCTTCGTACGCGTACGCCGGTACGCTCTCCTATCTGTACTACGTCCTGGTTGCCGTGGTGTACTACGTGTTCGGCCACCACTGGGTGGTGCTGAAGGTCGTCGCCGCGCTGCTGTCCGCGCTGTCGGTTCCCGCCGCGGCCGCCATCGGCGACGCTCTGGGCGGGCGTCGTCTCGCCGTCCGCGCGGCGTGGCTCGCGGCCCTGTATCCCAACGCGGTCTTCTGGGGCACCAGCGGCCTGAAGGACGGCCCGCTCACGGCGCTGCTGCTGGCGATGGCGGCGATCGCGCTGCGGCCGCTGACGATGAGGCGCCTGGCGGCCGCGACCGCCCTCATCGCGGTGGGCTTCATGTCCCGTCCCGTTCTGGCGCTCGTCTGCCTGATCATGATGGTGGTCCCGGTCGTTAGGCTGCTGCGGGGCCGCATCCGGGGTCACGGACCCGCAGTATCGGCCGGGACCCGGATGAGCGTCCTGTTCGTGGGGCTTCCGGTCCTGGCGCTCGTCTCGGTCGTGCTGGCGGCTAGGTATGTGCACCTGCTGAAGTCCACACTGGCCGGCGACGCATCGCTCTCGCTCGGCAACGGTCCCGTGACGGCAAGTTTCACCCCGTCCGTCACCAGCGTGCTTCGTTCGCTGCTCGGGCCGTTTCCGTGGGCGTTCAACCCGGCGACCGACACGGTATACCGCGCGCTTTATCCAGGCATGATCGTGTGGATCTTGATGCTGCCGGCCGTGGCGTTCGGCTGCTGGGAGCTCATCCGGCGGGGACCGTGGGCCGCGAAGGGCGTCGTGATATCCGCACTGGTGTACCTGTATCTCTACGCGGTCGTGTTCCAGAACCAGGGGTTCTTCAGGCAGCGCTACACAGTGGAGCTCCTGCTGCTGGTGGTGGGCCTGTACGCCTTCGCCCGGCGCCCGCAGCTGGCCCAGGCCTGGACGGCCGCCGGCGCCTGCGTCGTGGCTGTCGCCGTGCTTGTGCAGGCGCGTGTGTTCCCGTTGCCGGGGCTGGCGCTGCTGCTGCTGGTGGTTCCCGCGCTGTACGTTCGCGGGGACTTCAGGCCGCTGGCTTTCGCGCATGACACCGCCCGCAGGCTCGGCGCGCGACCCGGCCCGGCCGTGGCCTGGCCCAGGCAACTGGACCGCGGTGTCGCTGAGGAGCGGGAAATCGCCTCGGGACTCGCCCGGGCCACCTCCACCGGCGTGCACGTCATGGGCCTGTGGATCTTGGCCAACGCGGTCGGATTCGCCGCCAGCGCACTGATCGCGCGTTCGCTTGGCCCCGTCGGCCGCGGCCTTTATGCCTATCCCGTCGCCATCCTCGGGATCATGGTGGCATTCGGGCACATCGGGCTGGAGTTCGCGCAGATCCGCCTGGCGAGCCAGGGTCAGGACCTGCGACGTATGTGGGCGAACGCGACGGTGGTCAGCGTGCTCCTTGGCGGCCTGTGCTGGGCTGGTCTGGCCATCGTCGTCGTCATCTACCCGCGCACGACCGGCGGCCTGCCACTGTGGTGGCTCGTTCTCCCGGCCGGGCTCGTGCCGATTGCGCTCATGAGCCTGTACTGGGCGAGCCTGCTCCAGATCGATGGCCGGCTGGTGGTTACGGCCCACGCGTCCTGGATCGGCGCCGCTGTGCAGGCGGCCACGGTCGGCGTCCTGTTTGGCCTGCACGAGCTGACCCCGTTTCGCGTGCTGATGCTGCAGTGGCTGCTCAACGGTTCCACCTGGCTGCTGCTGCTGCTGGCCTGCCGCCGGGCCGGGCTGGTATGCCTGCGGCCCGATCGCGACCTGCTCTGGCGGTCCGTGGCGTTCGGCGTGAAGGCCTACGGCGCGCAGGCCATCTTCTATCTGGTGCTGCGGGTGGATCAGGTGCTGGTGCGCGGGTTCGCGGGGTACAGGCAGCTCGGCTTGTACACGCTCGCCACGACCATCGCCGAGATGCTCTGGCTGGTGACCGCTCCACTGGCCGCCGCCCTGGTACCGCATCAGGTGCGGGCGTCCTCAGGAGACGGGCACCGGCTCAGCTTCGCGATGGTCCGGCGAAGCCTCTGGATATCCATGAGCGCGGCGGCGGCGGCCTGGCTGCTGGCGCCGCTAGCGATCCGCGTCGTGTACGGCTCCGCGTTCGTCGGCGCCGCCCCCGCGCTGCGCCTGCTGCTGCCCGGTATAGTCGCCCTCGGCGCGACCCGGCCGCTGCTGGCGATGCTGCTCAAGGAGGGGCGGGCGGCTGTCCTGACCGTGCTGGGCCTCGGTGTGCTCTGCGTCAACGTCGCCCTGAACGTCGCTCTCCTGCCCCGGATCGGCATCCGCGGCTCGAGCATCGCGTCCTCGGTCTGCTACGCGGCGCTCGCGCTATCGTACGTGATCCTCGCCCGACGGCAAGCCCGGCCGCGGGTCAGGGACGACGACCCGCTCCGGGTGGCCTTCGTGGTCGGCACCTTGAACCGCGGTGGGACGGAGGGGCAGATCCTGCTGCTTGGCTCGGCCCTGGCCGCCCGTGGCCACCAGGTGACGGCCATCTGCCTGGTCAGGGCGGGTCACCAGAGCGCCGCGGCGCGCGCCGCGGGAATCCGTGTGGCCGAGATCGGCTTTCCCAGCCTGCACCGGTCGCTGGTGTTCCGGCCGTGGTGGCTGAGGGATGAGTTGCTGCCGGCCGTCCGGCGGCTGCGCGGCGTCCTGCGGGAGGCATCGCCCGACGTCGTCCACTGCTTCCTGTACTGGGGTTACCTGATCGGCGTGCCGGCCGCGCGTAGCGTCGGCGCGCCGGTGGTCGTCAGCTCGCGGCGGAGCCTCACCGCCGCCGCCAGCCGGATCCGGCTGCTCTTTCCGTGGGAGCGGGCCTGCGATCGTCTCGCCAAAGCCGTGGTCTGCAACTCGGCCGCGGTGATGGAAGATGCCATCGCCCGCTCTGGCCTGCCACGGCGCAAGGCCGTCGTAATCCGCAACGGGGTGCAGTTGCCGGCAGAGGTCGCGCCCCCGGGCGGAGCGCCGCAGCGCATCGTTATCGTGGCCAACCTCTACCCTTATAAGGGCCACGCCGTCGCTCTCACCGCGTTCGCACAGGTCCGGGCCGCGCTCCCGACGGTGGCGGCCCGGCTGCAGCTCGTGGGCTCGGGACCCGCGGCGCAGGCGCTGCGGGCCCAGGCTCGCGAGCTCGGCATCGACGAGGAGGTCGATTTCCTGGGCTCGGTAGCCGACGTTCCCTCCCTGCTGGCCGACTGCTCATTCACGGTCCTGCCGTCCTTGACCGAAGGCATGCCGAACGCCGTGCTCGAGAGCCTCGCGCACGGCCGCCCGGTGATCGCCTCCGCGGTGGGTGGCGTGCCGGAGATCCTCAACCATGGGGGAGGCATCCTCGTCCGCCCCGGCGACCCGGAGACCCTAGCCGAGGCTATGTTGATACTGCTGGCCGACCCCGGCCTGGCGACCGAGCTGGGGGCTGAGGGCCGGGCTCTCGTGCGCGACCGGTTCGGCGTCGACCGGATGGTGACCGACTCTCTGCGGCTGTATTACGGGCTGCTCGGCGGCAGGCGGCCACGCGAGCTCCGCGCGACGGCCTCAGACCAGGGCGGGGCTCACGGCGATGGCCTGACGAACTCAGCCAGCATCGCGTGGCCGTAGATATCCCGCCGCGAATACCAGCCGCGCCGCGCCCTTCGCTCGTGGCGTGTGGGCCCGACCAGCAGCTTGGCGTAAGCGCGCAGGGCCAGCGCGGGCGCGGGCCGCCGGAGCAGTCGGCCGTAGCCGCGGTCAAGGCGCTGCCGGTACAGCAACTTAACGTGGGACAAAGTCGGCTCCTGGAACCGCACTTCCCGCAGATCGAGCCCGAACCGGATGGCGAGCACCAGCCACTGAGCGGGATCCCAGCGGCTGACATGGTGCGGCGGGCAATCCAGCGGCTCACCGTTCTGCCGCGCGAGCCGACGGCGGTTGGGCACCGAAAGAAAGACCCGGCCACCGGGACGCACACAACAGACAACAGCCGTCAGGAACTCGCTTATTTCGGCGACATGCTCGAGCGTGTGAAAGGCGCAGGCCACATCGAAGCCCTCCGGATGACGCTGCGCAAACTCCGAGCAAGACGTTTCCTCGCCGGTCAGGCCCGCCTGGCCCAGCCGCTCGATCGCGTCGGGGTTACGGTCGACACCGACCGCCTGCCGGACGAGCGGCTTGGCCATCCGCAGGAAGGCGCCGTCGCCGCAACCGAAGTCGACCACGCGATCCGTGGGTCTCAGCTGGCGGGCGACCTGGCCGAACTCCCACCGGGACTGGGCCGTCTCGTACGGGACCGTGGCCATGAGCTCCTGATAGAAGGCCGCGCTGCCGGCCAGGCCGGGGACGAAGAAGTGCAGCCCGCACCCCTCGCACTCGTACAGGGCGAACGTGGCCTCGGACGGCGCGGGAAAGGCGTCCCCGGAGATGCGCGCGCCCCACTCCCGGCTCAGCCCGCTCCGGATCACCTCGGCGGTCACCGTCCAGACGCGGGTATGCACGAGCCCGTCGCACAGCGGGCAGGCGAGCCGGCCCTGTTCCGGTGGAGCGCCGGTCACGGCCGGGCCTGAAACACGTACTCGTTGCAGCCGAGCCCACCGCCCATCGTTTTAAGATGACGCAGCTCGAAACCCCGCTGATGGACAAAGGTGAAAACTGCCTCCGGTTTGGCCACCTCGAACGGATAGCCGCCGACCCAGTCGATCAGGTCATGTCGGCCCGACATGCCCCGCGGGCGCGGCGCCGTGGCACCGCCTCGTCTGCGGATTGCCCGCCGCACGGTATTCAGCGGCTGATGACGGTACAGGTATGCCGCGCAACCGGCGACTAGCGCCGCCCGCATGAGCGGGCCCGAGGTGTTGTAACGGTACTTCACGTGCCGCCACACCCGGCTGGCCAGGCCCTGATCGTTGTATATCGATATGTACAGCAGCCCGTCCGGGGTGACGAGCCGTGCGGTGGTGTCCATGGCCCGCCACAGATCACCGGTGTGGTGCAGCACCCCCCACGAGTACACCACGTCGAAGCGCCCCAGGCCGGCCACGAACTCCGGGTCGAGAATCGATCCCCGCTCGATCCGCCAGTCGCTGTCGGCCGCGAACCGGCGGCGCAGTCGGGTCGTGGCCAGGACCGAGTCCTGGTCGTGGTCGAACGAACGGACCGCGGCCCCGAGCTGACACGCAGCGAGGGAGAACAGCCCGCTGCCGCATCCGATGTCTAGGAACGTGCGCCCGGACAGCGTGGAAAGATGCAAGGTCCCCCGCAGTGAGTCACGTGCGGCCCTGATCCTGGTCTCATCCACGACGTCGATGAATGAGAGCCAGTTCCTGCCGAAGCCGAAGCGGGCCGGCTCGACAGTATTTGCCAGGTTGTCCAGCATGGACCTGATCCCCCGTTTTGTTCTCGCGATTCCCGTGCCCGAAAGCTATCCGGAGGCCGCCCGGCAGCGCCGCGCGGCGCGCCATACATTATGTTGTGAGCGGGCGTGAGCTGCTGTATCTTTGACGCATATTAGCAGGTTCTGCGGGCAGAATTGCGCGGGATCTATTTAGCGATAGCGGGGAAACTGCAATCTTATGACCGGAATGTTCTACCTCGTAACGGGCGGAAGTGGCTTTATAGGTTCGCATCTGGTCGACATGCCCTGCTGGCAGACCCGCGCTGGCAGCTAGCCAGGGTGCCTAGGGGCGAGTCCTCGTCCGTGAGCAGTGGAGCCTGTGCTCGTGTCCCGGGCGACTCCTGGGGGGCTCGTACGGTTAGCGGGGGCAGGCTAGGACGGCACCGTGACCCGGTCGCCTATCGCGCTTACATGCGCAGCAATCCAACGGACAGGACAACAGGATGACAAACCAGTTGAGCTATCCCAGGAACGCGACTGCCGTACCCCGCCGGATTCGGCGGGTCCTCATCCGCAAAGCGCCGCCCCGGCTGCGTGGACTCGTCTGCGGAACGCTCACGATGTGCCGCCTCTATGCGGTGGCCCGTTCAGAGCAGGACCGCTTCGCCCGAGAGCACGCTGGCTGGAGACTGCTTGCGCGGGTGGCCGCCCATATATGCCCCTCCTACGTCGTCACCGACTACGCGAAGCTGTGGTTCGAAGACGACGACTTCCTAGTCCAATATCGAAGACTCGTCCCTGGTAACGACCGGTCTGCCGACCGGAAGTATTTTTTGAGATCGCTGCTGCAACTCGCCGATAGGCTGCCGGGCGACACCGCCGAGTGCGGCGTGTACGAGGGCGCGACCTCGTGGTTCATCTGCGACCACTTCCGCGGCTCGGGTAAGGCCCACCATGCGTTCGACTCGTTCGAGGGACTGCCGGAGCCGACACACTTGGACGGACGCTACTGGCAACCCGGAAACCTTAAGACGGTGGAGGATCGCGCGCGGGCGACGCTCACGGGTTTTGAGGTGAACTTCTATCCAGGCTGGATCCCCGAGCGCTTTGCCGAGGTCATGAATCGGCAATTCTGCTTCGTCCATATCGACGTTGATCTCTACCAGCCGACAAGAGACTCGCTTGAGTTCTTCTACCCGCGGACGGTAGCGGGAGGGATCATCATCTGTGACGACTACGGCTTCGCCACATGCCCCGGTGCCACCAGCGCAATGGAAGAATTCATGGCCGACCGCCCGGAGCCGATCGTGCGCTGTCCCACCGGGCAGGCCTTCATCGTCAAGGCATCCTGATATCGGCCACCGGCCGCACGGAACGAACGACCGCCTTGATGAACCCGTCTATCTCGGCGATGTGCTCGAGCTTCTCGAAGGCGCGAGGTGGACCGCGCGATCCATGACCGTCATGAGAGCCAGTTCCTGCCGAAGTCGAAGCGGGCCGGCTCTGCAGTATTTGCCAGGTTGTCTAGTATGGACCTGAATCCCCCTGTTTCGTTCTCGCGATTCCCGTGCCCGAAGGCTATCCCGGAACCCCCGGCAGTGTCACGCGGCGATGCCATACATTATGCTGTGACTGGGCGGAACTGCTGTAGCTTTGACGCATATTAACAGGCTCTGCGGGGAGAATGCGTGGAACCTATTCAGCGATAGCGGGGGAAGCAGCAATCTCATGACCGGAATGTCCTACCTTGTTACGGGCGGAAGTGGCTTTATAGGTTCGCATCTGGTCGACGCGCTCCTGGAGCGTGGTAATTCGGTGATGATCCTGGACAACTTGTCCACTGGCCGGCAGTCAAACCTAGCCAGCTCCCTGCTGCATCCCAGGCTGCGTTTCCTGCATGGCTCGGTGCTGGACGCGGTAATGGTGGACGAGCTCGTGGGCCAGTGCGACATAGTGATCCACCTGGCCGCGGCGGTCGGCGTCAAGCTGATCGTCGAACAGCCACTACGGTCGTTCACCACGAATATCCGTGGCACGGAGATGATCTTCGACGCAGCCCATCGCTACCGGCGCAAACTCATGCTGGCGAGCACCTCGGAGATCTATGGCAAGAACTCGTCGGGCCCGCTGCATGAGGAGTCGGACCGGATCCTGGGCAGCCCGGCCGTGGCACGCTGGGCCTACAGCACGGCGAAGGGCGTCGATGAGGTTCTAGCCAACGCTTACTACCGGGAACGAGGGCTGCCGACTATCGTCGTGCGGCTGTTCAACACCGTAGGCCCGCGGCAGACGGGAGCTTACGGCATGGTCATTCCGCGGCTGGTACGGCAGGCGCTTCGCGGTGAGCCACTGACAGTGTTCGGCGACGGGCGGCAGACTCGCTGCTTCACTCATGTAGCAGACGTGGTAGCGGCGATGATGCTGCTGCTGGACACGGAGGCCGCAATTGGGCAGACCTTCAACGTCGGATCGCCCCACGAGATCAGCATCGCTGACCTGGCCCGTCTCATTATTGCCGAATGCGACAGTCGCTCGTCGCTAACCTTCGTTCCTTACGATCGTGCCTACGCGTCGGGGTTCGAGGACATGGAGCGCCGTGTCCCGGACTGCGCGAAGCTGCGCTCTCTGACGAGCTGGTCACCGCGCCGTGGCCTGATGAATATCCTTCGGGAGACGATCGCGGAGGCCCGCGCGGAGATCGCCGATGAGATCCCGGCAGTGGCCTTGTTGTGACCCTGCTTGCGCCTTATGCCATGGTCGGCGCCGTAGCGTTTGTCCTGACTGCCTTGTTCACCGAGGCCATGCGCCGGATCGCTCTGAAGTACCGGCTGATGGACGTACCAGGCAAGACGAAGGCGCACAGAACCCCGACGCCCTACTTGGGCGGGGCGGCGATAGTTATGGGCGCGCTGGCGGCATGGGCAATTGCAGTACCGCCGCGTGACCCGCAAGTCCTGACGCTCATCCTGACCGGAACCATAATCTCGCTACTCGGCCTCGCGGACGACATCAGGCCCTTGCGCGTTTCCGTTCGCCTTAGTGTCGAGTTCCTTGCTGCGGGAGCGTTTGTCGCCTCTGGCGCCCGAGTGGGCGTCTTCGGCTCTCTGCACGGTATCGGCAACTGCTGCTACATTGCCATCACAGTGCTGTGGATTGTTCTGATGACGAACTCCTTCAACCTGCTCGACAACAGTGACGGTGCTGCCGGGAGTATCGCCGCGGTAACCGCCGCCGCCTTGGCGGTGCTGGCATTCGGAGCCGGCTGGGAGAGCATCTCCGTATTTCTTTTCGCCGTCTCGGCAAGCTGCGCTGGATTTCTCATCCACAACTGGGCACCAGCCCGCATCTTCATGGGTGACGCCGGCTCGCTGTTCCTAGGGTTCGTAACCTCCGCCTCGGCTGTGTTCGTCTTTGGCCTGCATAACGGATCCGACCCGCCAGCCCCCTGGGCGGATCGGACGTCGGGATTGCTGCTGCTGACCTTCGTCGCGGCGGTGGATACCGGCACGGTCGTGGTATCCAGGTATCGCACCGGGCGGCCGCTGATGAAAGGTGGCACCGACCATATCGCTCACCGGCTGCGAGTACTTGGCCTACGAACGTCGCAGGCGGCCGCGCTGCTATCGGCCGTAGCAGGAATTTCCTGCATCTTCGGGCTCCTTGTCACGTTCGGCGCCCTCCCGGCAGTTGGCTCACTTGCTGTCGTGCTAACTGCGGGTATCACCGTTGTGGTGCTCGCGCAGTGGGTCAGAGTGTGACATGGCTGTGCTGACGCCCTTGCCCCGACGAGCCGGCGAATGCCTGGCGCGGAAACTGGTCAGCGTGGGCTATGATCCGGCGCCCTGCTGCTCCCGTTCGGGTGCGCTGCAGCCGTTGTCACCGGCGAGGCCTCCGCCCGGTAAGGCTTGTAGCTATAGCCATACGACGACCCATAATTGCGCCCGGTTTGCTTGCTTACCTTGTTCAGCACGATGCCCAAGATCGTGGCGCGGACCTGGTTCAGCTTCTCCACCGCGCGGTGCAGATCGCCGCGCCGGGTCTGTCCCGCAGCTACGAGCACCAGCGTGGCATCCGCGTACCGCGACAATATCGCTGCGTCGGTGACGGGCAGCACCGGCGGGCTGTCGATGAGCACGAGGTCAAAATGCTCGCGCAGGGTCGCGAAGACGTCCTCCATGCGGCCGCTGTTGAGCAGTTCGGCGGGATTCGGTGGGACCGGTCCCGCCGGGAGTAGGCTTAGCTGGTCGAAATCCGGCACCCGCAGCACGACCTGCTCCAGCCTCTGCTGGCCGAGCAGGACGTTAGTCAGGCCGACCCGCTCGTCCAGCCCGAGGAACGCCCCGATCCGGGGTCTGCGCAGGTCACACGAGACGAGCACGACCCGCTCCCCCGTCTGCGCGAAGACGACCCCCAGGTTGGCCAGGGTGGCCGTCTTGCCCTCGGCGGCGCCGGGGCTGGTCACCACGATGCAGCGGAGATGGCCTTCCTGCCGGGCGAACTGCAGCGAGGTCCGCAGCGACCGGTAGGACTCCGCGGCTGGGGAGGTAGGATCGGTCACCACCACGACCAGCGGCTGCCGTCGCCAGGACCGCACCATCGGGGTCATGGCCAGCACCGGGGCACCGCCGACCTGCTCGACCGTCTCCTTGGAGGCGAGCTTGTCATCGAGGCTGTCGCGCAGGAAGGCTAGTCCGAGTCCGAGCACGACACCGGCTGCCAGCCCGAGCAGGCCGTCCCGAGTGGGGCTGGGCGAACTCGGCGCGGTCGGCGTCAGAGCGGGTGTCACCAGGACCACGGCGCCGGTATCGACCGCCCCGCTGACCTGCATCTGGACCAGCTGCTCCTTCAGGACGGCCTGCTGGTTGAACAGGGCCGAGGCGTCCGGCGAGGTTAGGTTGCCGCGGAACGGCTTGAGCTGCCGGGTAAGCGAGGAGATCTGTGAGCGCAGCTGGGCTTCGGCGGTGGCCAGATTGCGTTCGGCCAACGATTGCTGGTACTGGACGAAGGCTGTCGCGTAGACGTTCGCGATCAGGGCCGCCTGCGACGGCACCTCGCTGGTGGCCGTGATGGCCATCACGTCCGTCTGGCTGACCTCTGATACCGATACCGTCGGCGTACTGTTGAGCCGGGCGTGGACGGCCTGCTGGACCAAGGCACTGGTGACCAGCTGCAACTCGGTCTCCACGTCCGTCTGAGTCACCGGTTGCGGCTGCAGCAGACCGGTCCCGTTCGCCTCGACGGACGGCTGCACCAGCAGCTGCGCGCTAGACGAGTACTGTTTGTGTGCGGTCAGCGAGAACGCCAGGCTAGCCGCCAGTCCGAGCGCGGCGGCCAGGCCCACCCACCATTTGCGGCGGCGCAAGATCTGCAGATATGAGCGAAATGACGGCTCGGTACCGAGTTCGGTCATCATTACTTTCTCTCTGATTGGCACGCGGCAGTGGCCGGGACCGCATCGGCCGCCGCGTGAAATGAGTGTACGCCAAGCGCCGACGCGGTAAAATCTGTGCGTGCCAATGGCAGCGTGTTCCGTTCTGAAAATTTCGCGATCTGGATTCCTGGCTCGGCTTACCGAATGCAAATGAAGTGAAACGTCCGGCAATATCGTTATGCCAGACATTGACGGCATTGTGGTGCTGTGCACCGCGAACGTCTGCCGGTCGCCGATGGCGGCCGCGCTGCTGGCGCGGCGGCTGTCCGAGCTCGGCGTGGCGGCCCAGGTCCGGTCGGCCGGGATGCTTGGCGGCGGAGATCCGCCGCTCCCGGAGGTCGTCTCGGTCATGGCCGGGTACGGGATCGACCTCACTGCGCACCGCAGCCGCGTCGTCCGCGCCGACGACCTGGCCCGCGCCGACCTGGTGCTGGCGATGGCCCGGGACAGTCTCCGGTACGCCGTGGTGACCGAGCCCGGGGCGTGGCCGCGTGCGTTCACGCTCCGGGAACTCATCCGGCGGGGCGAGCGGATCGGGCCCCGGCGGCCAGGGGAGCCGTTCTCCGGCTGGCTGTCGCGGACTCATGACGGACGCGAGCGCGCGGCGCTGCTGGGCGCCTCGGCCGAAGACGACGTGCTCGACCCGGCCGGAAAACCGCTGCGTGCCTACGTGGATGTGGCCAGGCTGCTGGATCGGTCGGTGGCCAGGCTGGCCGAGCTGGGCTGGGCGCATGTTGGACCGCATCCCTAACGGCTGACCGCGGGCAGGGCCGCCCGCCTCCGGGCCGGGATGGCGCGGCCCAGCCCAGGTGAATCCCGGCCAGGTCGTCAGCGGCTCCTCGCTCACGCATTCCCCCATCATCTTGACGCCGGGAACGCCGGGTCTCTTGCCTTTACCTGGGCGCCTCGATAGATTACCTTGCGCAAGCATAAATTGACAGAGGGTGAACAAACCAGATCAAGCGTTACTTGAAGGCGTTCGCAGTCCCTCCGCACAGCGGGCCGCTCCGGGAAAGCAGCGCTTCGTCCCGGACGGCGCAAAGGAGAAGCAGCGCCATGGGGCTGAGGCAAGTCGGCCGTAAAGGCAGACCGGGGGAAATTAGATGTCCGATATAAGCAATATGACCGACGCAGGGCCTTCCGCCAACGCTTCCGCTAGCCCCTCCGCCGACGCTTCCGCACGTGACGGCGAGCATCCGTCGGCCCCGCTCCAGCGAAAGCGCCGTCCATGGCGCATCGCACTGATAGCGACCGGTTCGCTTCTCGCCCTGGCGATCGCGGTGGCAGCCGGAGGTTACGCGTACGTCAACCACCTGGCCAGCAGCATTCCGCGCGTCAAGGTCGCCGGCCTGGTCGCGGCCACCTCATCCGGGCAGACGATCCTGGTCACCGCCAGTCCTTTCGGGCCCACCGGGTCGAACGTGCCAGGCTACAGCAAGCTTTTCATGCTCCTGCACATCGACGCCAACGGGCAGGCTGGCGGCGCGGTGACGATCCCGGGCGACACGGTCGTCAACGTGCCCGGTCACGGCGCTCAGCCCCTCTGGGAGGCGGACGAGGAGGGCGGCCCGAGCCTCGTGGTTACCACCATCACGGGCGCTACCGGCGTTCCCATCAACGACTACGCGGCGATCGACTTCAGCCACGTGGCGAACCTCCTGGAGGCCGTCGGCGGGATAACGGTCACCATCCCCGAGACCAGCACCGCCTTCGGGGAGACCTTCCCTCAGGGCGCCAATGTCCTCACCGGCGTCACAGCCGTCTACTATGCCCGCGACCCTGCGCTCAGCGATGAGGGCCGGACGCTGCGCCAGGAGGTCATCGTCCGCGCGACCCTGGCCAAGATCTCGGACTACCGCCTGCTCACCAATCCCGTCACCATGGTCAGCGTGCTCAATGCGCTCACCAGCGCGCTGACCGTGGACAGCAGCATGACCAACTCGCAGGTCATGTCGCTCGCCACCAAACTCGGCGGGCTGAGCGGTTCCGCCGCCACCTTCGTGACCGCCGCCACCCAGACGGTCGGCGGCAAGCTCGTCTTGAACACGACGACCGACAGTCAGCTGTGGACGGCGGTCGAGCAGGACAACCTCGCGGGCTTCGTCAAGGAGTATCCGACGACCCTGACGCCGCAGGTCGTGCCGTGATCGCTGCGTGGCGGTCATTAAGCGGCGGGGATCTGGTAGGTGACCAGAGACCTCGCGGGCAGCGTCGCGGTGAAGGATCCCTGCTGGACCGGGAGGGCAGGCTGCGCGGCGGTGTCGTGCGAGGCGTTGGTCAGGTAGGGCGTGGCCAGGACCCCGTCGCCTGCCTGGCTCAGCGAGAAGCCGGCGGTCTGCGGTGTCTTGGCCGTGTTCAGCACGACTACCGCCACCGAGCCGTTGACGTTGCCGAATGCGGTCACCTCGAGGCTTCCGTCAGAGGTGGAGGTGCCGATCCTGACCGCGCCGGGCCGGACGAACCGGCTGTAGTTCGCGAACGCCCACAGGCGGCCCGACGGGTTGACGGTCGTGCCGTTGACCTGGACCAGGCTCTCGTTGTCCCCGCCCTCCGACGGGGTGCTCGTGCCCCACCAGTACAGGAACGCGTTTAGGTTCGCCGCGGTCAGGCCGGTGTAGATGTTCTGGGCCCAGGCGAACCCCGACGCGGTGGTGCCGTCGTCCCAGGCGGGATCCCACGACTGGAACGTGGACCACTCGGTCTCCCATACCGGCTCGGTCCATCCCGGCAGTAGCGAGCCGGGCGCCCCGCTGTAGCCGTGGCTCGTGAAGACCGGCACATAGCGGCTGGCCACCGGGTCGGACTCGATGGCCGCCGCGTACTGGGCGGCGTAATTCCAGCCTTCGGTGGCGCAGCACTCGACCCTTGTGCCCAGGCCGGACGTCGCCATCGTGGGGCCGAGGACGTCGAGGAAGTTCGCGGTCTGGGACGGGCTCATGATCATGCTGTCGTAGTCCGGACCGAAGTCCGCCTCGTTCTCAGGTCCGACGTAGGTGAGCCGATCGCCGGCGGCGGCGTAGTCGGCCGCGTACTGCTTCAGGTAGTTCGCGTAGGCCTGGCGCCAGTCGCCGCTGCTGCACGTGGCGCCCGGCACGCCGCACACGGCGCCGCCGTTATCGGCGGAGTGGTTCGTCTTCATGAACGCCGGGGCGCTCCAGGCGTCGGCGAAGACATCGGTGACACCGTATTCAGCCTTGATCTTTTGGGCGAACCACAGCTGCCCCTGGTCTTCGTCGATCGACGACAACGGCAGGTAGGTCGGCGTGGCGTTGGGGCCGCTCGGCGCCTTCGGCTCTATGGTACTGCCCGCGTCCGCGCTGATCTCGTTCCGCAAGATGGTCAGGCCGGCCCCGCTGGTCCAGCTGTAGAGCAGGTTCAGCACTTGCTTCTGGGTCGCGGACGGCGCGTCCATGATCGTCTGCGCCTGTCCGAAGGCTTCTGACGCGCCGAAGCCGCTGATCTGCTGATACCGCGTCGCACCATCGATCGTCACGGCGGCCGTCCCCCCGCCGGACGGGACCGCGGCCTGGGCCGCTGTGGTGAACAGTGCCATCGGGATGGCTAGGGCGAGCGCTGTGGCCGGTGCCAGCAGCCTGAGCCGGGACATCGCGCCGTGCGTGACAGCTACCAAGGCCACTTTGCGTCTCCGTATTCGCTTTATCTTTGTTTCGTGATCCAATCACCACCTTCCGTGTTTTCCGGGGTGCGCACTAGAGGCGCATTCCCTAGGTATGGCACATCATTTTCGGGTATTTTCGGCCGGCCATTCAGCCCGGGCGATTCAACCCCTGAGCCTTTCGGCCCGGGTCATTCGGCCCGGCCGGATTTCCCCGGGCAGCGAGCAGTTAGCCGGGGGCACGCAGTACTGGCCGTTCGGTCAGAAGGTCTTGATTTTTGCTTCCGGACTGGGGATACCGGCCGCGTCTGTCCCGCCGGCCACGAGTTCGAGGTCACGGACGAGGTCATGATTGGCGTCTACTTTCTCCGTACGCTCCCAGACCAGTCCCTTGTCCCGGACGAACATCTGGATCCCGATGACGATCGATACGCTCCAAAAGATCCAGTACGCCATAACGAACACCGGGTTGACCCTCAGCATGAGCAGCAACCTGGTCCGGCGGTTATCGAGGACCAGTCGCGATACCTTCCAGGCGTTGATCCAGTTGTGCGCCAGGATGAGGACCGCGCCCAGGATATTGACCGCCGAGAGCACCGTCAGGGGCAGGTCCACCGGCCTGTCGCCCAAGGCGGCGAGGACGAGGATCCATATTCCGACGGCCATGCCGATGGGATTGACCAGCAGCGACACGCACGGAACCAGGTTGAGCCGGGCACGGAGGCGCTGCGGCCCGGTCATCCCCATCTGTTTGAGCGGGCCGCCCAGCGATTGGAAGAAGCCGCACACCCATCGCTTGCGCTGGGTGACCCCCTGGCGGAACGTCTGGGGCACTTCCTCGATGAGGGGCTGGGCCACGACGCCGAGGCGCTGGCCGTTGGCCCACAGGCGCATCCCCACCTCGGGGTCCTCGATGGTGAGCCACGGGTGGAAGCCGCCGAAGGCGTGCAGGTCGGAGGACCGGAAGAACAGCCCCTTCCCGAGCACGTAGAACGGGTGCTTGCCGTGCGCCGTCATGTGCGCGTACATCGAGGCGTCCCAGCACATGTGGTCGAAGGCATGGAACGAGCTCGCCCAGGAAGTGAGGACATTGCCCGCGACGTTGGTGAGCTGCACGACGTCGTAAGCCGACGCCCCGGCTGCCCCCAGGAGGAAATAGTTGGGCGGCGGCGCGCTATCGGCGTCGATGTAGCTGATCAGCGTGTCGGCGGCACCGGCCGGGCAGAGGTTATAGAAGGCATACACGAGCTGACGGGTTTTCTTCGGCGGCAGGTCCCGCACCCCGGCGCGCTTACCGGTGTGCCACCAGTACACCTTCGCGTTGCTTTCCCACTGCTCCCACACCACGTTCCAGGAGGGATCCGATGTCGGGGGCACGGCCAGGATCTCAAGCCAGGAGAACGTGGCCTGGAGACGTTCGAGCGCGGCGATCGTGTCGTGGTCATCGTGGTTGGGGATGGCGACAACCCGGTACCGGTCCCGGGGATAATCGATGTTGTCGATCGCGCAGAACGTCGTGCGCATCGTCCCTTCGAGTTCCCGGAGCACCGGGTAGAACAGCAGCACCGGCGGGTACGTCGTTCGGTCCGCCGGGAGGTCCTCCGGTCTGACGAGATCGACCGGCCGGCTGTAAAAGTAGGCCGTGACGAGCATGGACGCCAGATAGAGGACCTGGAGGACGACGAAAAACCCGAGCAGGACGAGCCGACCGTCGCCGACTGCGGGGGTGAGCCCGTGCATCAGACGGCGAGCCCGCGCTGGCCGAGCTCGGCGTAGGCATTGTCGACCCGGTCGTCGGCGGTCTGGCTGGACACCCAGTCGATGAGCTCGCCGACGCCAGCCTCAAGCGGTATCTCGGCGGTAAATCCGAGCAGCTTCTCGGCCCGGGTCGGATCAGCCCAGCAGTGACGGATGTCCCCGGCGCGGTATTTGCCGGTGACCTCGGGCTCGACGTCGACGCCGAGCCGCGTGGCCAGAAGCTGCGCGACCTGCATGATCGTCAGGGGCGAGCCGACGCCGATGTTGAGCGCCTGGCCGGTCGCTGTTTCGCTCTCCAGGGCCAGCGCGGTGGCCCGGGCCACGTCGCGGACATCGATGAAGTCCCGCAGCTGCTGGCCGTCCTCGAACGCCAGCGGCGCCCGGCCGTTGAGGAGCCGCCCGGAGAAGATGGCGGCCACGCCGGTGTACGGGTTCGACAGCGCCTGCCGCGGCCCGTAGGAGTTGAAGTACCGCAGCGCGACCACATCGATGCCATAGGCGGCACCGACGGACAGGCACAGCAATTCCTGGTCCATCTTGGAGATGGCGTACACCGACGTCGGCAGCAGCGCCTTGTCCTCCGCGGTCGGGACCGGGCTGAGCGCGGCGCCGCACTCCGGGCAGCGGGGATCCCACTGGCGGGCCTTCAGCTGCGGCTCCGGTCGTAGCCGGGGCGCCATGAGGCCATGCTCAGCGCACCGGTAGGCCCCTTCGCCATAGATCGACATGGACGATGCCACGACGATCCGGCCGACGTCGGTCTTGTCATTGGCGATGATGTCGAGCAGCACCCCGGTGCCACCGGTGTTGGCATCGACATACCGGGACACCTCATACATGGACTGGCCCACGCCGACCTCGCTGGCGAGATGGACCACCTGGTCCACCCCCCGCAGAGCCTTCGCCAGGCTCTGACGGTCGCGGACGTCGCCGCGGACGAACTCCGCGTCCGCGGGGAC
>Ga0302184_10000567_pt1 | contig 24140 bp, 18 predicted proteins | sample I_Palsa_N3_3_FD_200233 | JGI IMG/M metagenome (GOLD analysis project Ga0302184, IMG submission 200233) | Peat permafrost microbial communities from Stordalen Mire near Abisko, Sweden - I_Palsa_N3_3 | ecosystem: Environmental > Terrestrial > Soil > Palsa > Peat permafrost | place: Sweden...
CCGGGCAACAAGGCAGCCTGTCGCGCATCGCCGATCGGGTCACCGACGTACTTGACCAAGTGCGGGAGATCTCCCGCGGCATCCACCCGTCGATCCTTTCCGAGCTGGGCCTGACCCGGGCGCTCAAAGCGCTGGCCCGCCGGTCCGCCGTGCCGGTCGAGCTAGACCTGCGCACCGGACAGCGGCTGCCAGATCATGTAGAGGTCGCGGCGTACTACGCGGTATCAGAGGCGCTGGCCAACGTCGCCAAGCACGCGCGCGCCTCCGCCGTGCACGTCGAACTCGACACACCCGACGCGACCCTGCGGCTGGCGGTCCGCGACGACGGCATCGGCGGCGCCGACCCGGCCCGGGGATCCGGGCTGACCGGGCTCCGCGACCGCATCGAGGCGGTCGGCGGCACGCTCGACGTCACCAGCCCCGCTGAGGGCGGCACCACGCTGCTCATCAAAATCCCCGTTTAGTTACTGCTCATCAAGATCCCGCTCTAGTTCCACCGCCAGTTGTCTCTTGACAGACTAAATTATTTAGCTGATTCTAAAAGAATGAAGGATTCCCGAACGAGCCTGTGGCTGGCCCGGCTGCTTAAGTCCCTGGGGCCCCCGCCCCCGCCGGGCCGGCGCTATTTCTCGTCCCGCTGCTGGCCCGCCGCCCCCGCCGCGCGGCGCAGGCCTTAGCCAGGCGGTGATCGACCGGCGGCGGGCCGGCTAAGCCGTCCAGCTGCAGCGACCCGCCGTCGGTATCGACCGTGAGCGGCCCGCCGATCTTCCTGACGCGCACCGGCCCGCCCCCGGAGTCCAGGTTCGCCCCGGCGATTCCGGACACGCTCACCGAGCCGCCATCGGTTCTCACGGTGGCGGTGACGTCCGAGGGCACGGTCAGCGCGAAGCTGACGCTGCAGTCCGAGTCGGCACACGCGGGGTCGCCCAGGCTGAGGCGGCCGCCGGACACCGACTGCACCACCGCGGGCGCACCGCTGAGGGAACCGCCGGGTGCCGAGGGCGAGGCGCTGAGGGGGCCTGTGGGCACCGCGTGCGCCACCGCCGGCGCCCCGCCGCCCGGCGAGTCGTACATGATCGTTTCCGTGATCTGGACCCGGCCGACACGTCCCGCCGTGATCTGGACCGGGGCGCCGTAGCTTTGCACGGTCAGGCTCGTGACCGGCTGCGGCACCGTCACCGTCCGGATCGCGGTGGCTTGCGGCTGTGCGTACTCGGGCTGCCCGGCTCGGGTGGCGAGGTAGGCACCGACGAGGACGAGGACCGCCGTGGTGATCAGGCCGCTCGCGCGCCAGATCCACCGGCCGGGGGTGGCTACCGCGCGCATGGCAGGTCCACCGTGAGCAGGGTCGGCCCGCCGGATGGGCTGGCGATCTCGAAGGTTCCGTCGACCGACGCGGCGCGCTTGGCCAGGCCGGCCAGGCCGGTGCCGCGGGCCGGGTCGGCGCCGCCCACGCCGTCGTCGCTGACGATGATGTGCAGCCGGTCGCTCGCCCGTTGCACGAACACCTCCGCCTGGCTCGCCTGGGCGTGCTTGGCGATGTTGGTGAGGCCTTCTGAGACTACGAAGTAGGCGACCGCCTCGACCGTGGGCGACGGCCGGCGAGGCACGTCCACGGTCAGCCGTACCGGGATCGGCAGCCGCGCCGCCACCCCGGACAGCGCCGCGTCCAGGCCGCGGTCCTCGAGCACGGCCGGGTGCAGGCCGCGGACCAGCTGGCGGAGCTCGAGGAGGGCGGCCTTGGCCTCTTCGTGGGCCTCGGCGATGATCTGCTGCGCCTGCGCCGCGTCGGGGTGTCCGGCGCGGGCCATGCCCAGCCGCATCGCGAGGGAGACCAGCCGCTGCTGGGTACCGTCGTGCAGGTCCCGCTCTAGCCGCCGCCGCTCCGCGTCGGCGGCGTCGACCACTCCGGCCCGGGTCTCGGCCAGGCGTTCCACCCGGTGTTCCAGTTCCTCGGCGCGGCTCGGGCCCAGCAGCGCCCGGGCGGCCCTGGCGTCCAGCGTCCCGACCGCGGCGGTGAGCCACGGCGCGGCCGCCAGCAGCGCGATCCCGCCGACGGTCAGGTAGAGGTCTATCGGGAAGTGAGAGATCGGCGTGAAGTGTCTGGCTAGCGACGCCGACTGGTCGCGCCGGAGCAGGTTCCCCGCGGGCAGCGTCCAGGCGTAGGCGTACACAAACGCATACAGGATGCCCACCAGCCACACCCCGCAGACGATGAGGGCGGCCACGGCCAGGGCCGGGGCGGCCAGCAGGTGGTAACCGAGCTGGCGCCAGGTGGCCTGCGAGCGGGCCGCGGCCACGACCCCCCGCACGCTCAGCCGGTGCGGTATGGCCGGCTGGGCCGGTATCAGCACTCCGGCCGTGGCGCGCAGGCGGTGGCGGTGGATCCCGGTGAGCAGCGTCACCGCGAAGAACACGACCACCAGGCCGAGTGGCACCAGCGGCCACGGATGGCGCCCGTTCTCGTGCCGCAGCCACCACCACGGGACCAGCACCACGACCAGCGCGGCGAGCTGCGCCGGGATGCCCCCGGCCAGGTACAGGGCCTGGCCCCAGGCCTGCGGCGACCACGGGACGCGGTGGTCCTGCCGAACAGGCCCGTCACGATGCGGGACGGAGGTGACCATGGCTCCCACCGTACGCGCGCAGGCCAGGCCCGCCCATACAGCTGGGTTCACGATCGGGGGTGGTGCTAGCTGCACCCCAGATTCGGGATCCTGGGCCACTGCGCGCGACCACCCGGCCGTGGCACCGTTGGGCCCCATGAGACAGCAACCGATACCCGGCGGCGACGTGATCCGCCTCGACGGCGTAACCAAGACCTACCAGGCCGGCCCGCCCGCGCTGGCGGACGTCAGCATGAGCGTGGCGGCGGGGGAGGTGGTGGCCGTCATGGGCCCGTCGGGCAGCGGGAAGTCCACGCTGCTCAACCTCATCGCCGGGCTTGACCGGCCCACCGCGGGCACAGTGACCGTGGCGGGACGCCGGATCGACACCATGGGCGAGAGCGCGCTGGCCAGGTTTCGGGCCCGGCACGTCGGGATCGTCTTCCAGTTCTTCAACCTGCTGGACGACCTCACCGTGGAAGACAACGTGCTGCTGCCCGCCCAGCTGGCGGGCGCCTCGCGCAAGCAGGCGCGGGCGCGGGCGGACGAACTGCTGGAACGGATGGGCATCGAGCAGCACAAGAACGCCTACCCGGCGCGGCTGTCCGGCGGGCAGCGGCAGCGGGTGGCGATCGCCCGGGCGCTGGTGAACTCCCCGGAGCTGCTGCTGGCCGACGAGCCGACCGGGGCGCTCGACACCGCCAGCGGTCTTCAGATCGGCGCGCTGCTGCGCGAGCTGAACGCGGCCGGGCAGACGCTGGTGCTGGTCACCCACGACCCGGCCCTGGCCGGGCGGTACGCGGCCCGGACCGTGCGGCTGGTCGACGGCCAGCTGGCCGGCGCGGACCTGGAAGTGCCGGCATGAGCTGGTTCAGCCCGATCAGGACCGCCACCGGCGGGCCGCTGCGGCACAAGATGCAGGCGGTCGTGATCGCCATGGTGCTGCTGGTCTCCACCGCCTCGGCCACGCTCGGCTTCGCGCTGCTCGCGGCCAGCAACACGCCGTTCACCCACGCGTTCAGCGCCCAGCGCGGTGCGGACGTGACCGTCACCGTGAACGCCGCGCGGGCCAGTTCGGCGCAGCTCGCCGCCACCCGGGCGCTCGGCGGGGTCACCGCGGCGGCCGGGCCGTTCGCCGAGGCCACGGTCCAGGCGCAGTCCGGCGGCCAGCCGTTCGGGCAGCTCGTGCTGGCCGGACGCGCCTCGCCCGGGGGAGCGGTCGACGACGTGGTGCTGAACGCCGGGCACTGGCCGGACGCCCCCGGCCAAGTGGTCCTCGACGCCAGCCCGGGCCCGGCCCAAGACGGTCAGGGAGACGGGCCTAGTCAGGGAGGCGAGCCGAAGCTGGGCAGCACGCTCTCGGTCACAGGGGTACCGGGAGCTCCTGCCCTTACCGTTGTCGGCTTCGCAAACTCGATCACGAACACGGCCGACGGCTGGGTCACCCCGGGCGAGGTCGCCCGGCTGCGGGCGGCGGGCACGCCGTCCAGCGCGCAGCTGCTGTACCGGTTCGCCCAGGCCGGCGACCCCGCGCAGGTCCGCGCCGACGTGGCCGAGATCAACAGGGCGCTCCCACCGGGCGCGGTGGCCGGCGCGGGCTCCTGGCTCGCCGCGGAGGATGCGGCGACCGGCAACGGCGCGATCATGGATCCGTTCGTGGTCGCGTTCGCGCTGATCGGCCTGGTGATGGCGGTGCTCATCGTCGGCAACGTGGTCAGCGGCGCGGTCGTGGCCGGGTACCACCGGATCGGCGTGCTGAAGAGCATCGGCCTGACCCCGGCCCAGGTCGTGGTCGCGTACCTGAGCCGGGTCGGAGCCCCTGCCCTGGTCGGCTGCCTGACCGGGGTGGTGCTGGGCAACCTGCTCGCGATCTCGGTGCTAGCCAAGTCGTCCGCGGCCTACCGGGTCGGCAGCCAGCAGGCGCCCTGGTGGGGTTCGGTGGCCGCCTTGGCCGGGATGCTCGCGCTGACGGCGCTGGCCGCGCTCGGTCCCGCGCTGCGCGCGGGACGGCTGTCCGCCGCGGAGGCGATCGCGGCGGGCCGCGCTCCCCGGGCTGGCCGCGGGTACGCCGCGTACCGGCTCGCCAACCGGCTCAGACTGCCGCGGCCGATCGGCCTGGGCCTGGCGGCGCCGTTCGCCCGGCCCGCTCGCACCCTCGTGTCGCTGGCGGCGATCGCGTTCGGGGCGACCGCGGTGATCTTCGCATTCGGGCTCCATTCCTCACTGAGCCGCGCCGCGGCCAGCCAGAACCTTACGACCACGGTGCCGGTGCAGCTCCAGCCGTTCGGCCCGGGGGCGGGCCCGCAGCAGTTCCCGGACGCGGCGCAGGACGCGGCGGTGACCGCCGCGCTGCGCGCCCAGCCGGGCACCCGGCATGACGTGGCGGTGTATGAAGACCAGGTCAAGCTGCCCGGCATCGCGCAGGGCGTCAACGCCCAGGCGTTCGGCGGCGACGCCTCCTGGGTCGACTACGGCATCATCGCCGGGCACTGGTACGACGCGGCGGGCCAGGTGGACGTCAACACCGATTTCCTGACCCAGAGCGGCCTGGCCGTCGGCGACACCGCGACGGTGGTGATCGGCACCGACCCGGTCACCGTGCGGATCGCTGGCGAGGTGTTCCAGCCGTCCCGCCAGCCCATGCTCTTCGGCAGCGTCCAGACGCTGCCCGGCCTGGCCACGGCCGCGAACCTGCAGGAGTACTACGTGGGGCTGCGGGCCGGCACCAGCGCCTCGGCCTACATCCGGGCGGTGAACGCGCGGCTGGGCTCGCGCAGCCCCTGGGCCGCCACCGGCCCGGACGGCGGCCAGTTCTACCAGATCGCCAGCGCGCTGATCGGCCTGCTTGCGCTGATGGTCGCGATTGCCGCGGGGCTCGGCGTGCTCAACACGGTCCTGATGACCACCCGGGACCGGGTGCACGACCTCGGGATCTTCAAGGCGCTCGGCATGCGGCCCGGCCAGATGCTCACCATGGTGGTGTGCTGGATCGCCGGTCCCGCCGTGATCGCGGCGGTGATCGCGGCACCCGCCGCGGTCGCGCTGAACACGGCCACCATTGGCGCGATGGCGGGTACCGCGCACACCGGCATCCCGGCCAGCTTCACCCAGGTGTTCCCGCCGTCCCGGCTCGCGCTGCTGTCCCTGGCCGCGCTGGTCATCGCGGCCGCCGGGGCGCTGCTGCCCGCGGGCTGGGCGGCCCGGGCCCGCCCGGCCACCGCGCTGCGCGCCGAGTGACGTGCCGGCGATGAAGCGGCACCCGCCGCGGCCACCCGGTGGCATAGCGTGGGTCCCGTGACAGACGAGCCGGGGACGGCCGGCGCTGGTCGCCCCCGGGTAGTGATCGCCGAGGACTCGGTGCTGCTGCTGGCCGGCCTGACCAAGCTGCTTGAGAGCGCCGGGTTCGAGGTCGCGGCCACCGCGGGCGATGCCTCCGGGCTGCTGGCCGCGGTGGAGCGTGAACAGCCCGACGTGGTCATCGCCGACGTCCGGATGCCGCCCAGCCACACCGACGAGGGCATCCGCGCCGCGCTGGTGATCCGCAGCCAGTGGCCGGACATCGCGATCCTGGTGCTGTCGCAGTACGTGGAGGAGCGGTACGCCGCCGACCTGCTGTCGGCCAACACCCGCGGCGTCGGTTACCTGCTGAAGGACCGGGTAGCCGACGTGGCCGAGTTCCTCGACGCGCTGCGCCGGGTGGCGGCGGGCGGGACCGCGCTTGACCCGGAGGTAGTGGCTCAGCTGCTGGTCCGCCGGGGCGGCGACCCCCTGGACGCCCTGACGCAGCGGGAACGTGACGTGCTGGCCATGATGGCGGAGGGCCGTTCCAACACCGAGATCGGCGCGGCCCTGGTGATCACCGAAAGCGCGGTGAGCAAGCACATCAACTCGATCTTCGCCAAGCTGGGCCTGCACCCGGGCGACACCGGCCACCGGCGGGTGCTCGCGGTGCTGCGCTATCTCGGCGCGGGACCGGCCGGAACCGTCACCTGAACGGCGGTCAAACGGTCGATGAGTTGAACCTCGTATGCTTATTGGACGAGGAATTCAGTCAGGTTTTCACGCCCGGCTGGACCAGGCTCGCCGGCCCGAGGGGAAAACTTGAACGCGGTTACGAAGAACTCAACAGTCCGGGTGCCCAAGGCCGGGGAAATGGTGGCGTCACAGCTCCGCCGCCAGATCGTACTCGGCGAGCTGAAGGAAGGCGACCATCTGCCCTCCGAGAGCGTGCTGATGGAGGAATTCGGCGTCTCGCGGCCCACCCTGCGGGAGGCGTTCCGCATCCTGGAAGCCGAGGGCGCGATCACCGTCCGGCGCGGCGTCCGCGGCGGCGCCCGGGTCCAGGTGCCCGACCTCAACGTGGCCGCCCGCCACATCGGCCTGCTGCTGCAGTACCGGGGGGCGCTCCTGTCCGACGTCTATGAGGTCCGCGCCGTCCTGGAGCCGGCCGCGGCCCGGATGACGGCCAGGCGCCGCACGTCGGCGGATCTGGCCCGGTTGCAGGAGGTGCTGGACCGGCACCGCGAGTCGATTGACGATCCCGGCGCCACCATCGCCGCCGACGCCGACTTTCACCGGCTGATCGTGGAAATGTCCGGCAGCGAGACTCTGCAGATCCTGGTCGGCATGCTGACCAACATCATCAGGGAAGGCGACCGTTCCTACTCGGAAAGCCATGACTGGCCGCACGAGCAGGAACTCGCCAAGATCGCGATCCGTGCGCACACCCGGCTCGTCGAGCTCATCCGCAAGCGCAGCGGCGAGGAAGCCGAAGAATTGTGGCGCAAGCACCTGGCCGAGTCCGCCAAGGTCGTCCTGGGCGACCGCGCCAAGGCCACGGTGGTGGAATTGCTCTCCTGAGCGCTCAGCGCAGGTACGCCTGGCCCCCGTCGAGGGCGATCGTGGTGCCGGTGATGTAGCCCGCCGCGGGCCCGCACAGGAACGCCACGGCCGGGCCGATCTCCGCCACGGGATCGCCGAGACGGCGCAGCGGGATGCTGGACATGCTGCGCGCGTACTCGGCCGGACTGGCCTGCCGCCAGGCCTCGGCGGCCGGGCTCGTCGCGGCGGGCAGGACGGCGATGACCCTGATGCCGTCCGGTCCCCACTCGGTCGCGGCCACCCGGCTCAGGGTCGCAGTCGCGGCCTTGGCCGCGGCGTAGACTCCGCGGCCGGCGGCCTGCGGGTTCACCGCGGTCGAGCTGCCGAGGTTGATGATGACGCTGCCCGGTCGCAGGTGCGGATGGCAGGCCTTCATCAGACGGAACGCGGCCAGCGGCCCGGATTCCCAGCAGGCGCTGAAGGCCTCGTCGGTGACCTCGAGGATCGAGCCGAGCGCGGAGATCTGCGCGTTGTTCACCAGGATGTCGATGCCCCCTAGTTCGCTGACGGTCCGTTCGACGCAGCGCTGGATGTCGGCGGGCCGGGTCACGTCCGCGACGAGGGGCAGTGCCGTGCCGCCGGGCTTGGAGATCTCCGCCGCCACCGCGAGCAGCTTGGACTCGGTGCGGCCGACCAGCGCGACGGCCGCGCCCTCGGCGGCGAGGGCGAGCGCGATGCCGCGGCCGATGCCCTGGCCGCCGCCGGTGACGATGGCCCGCTTGCCGGCCAGTGTCCCTGCCATGATTCCTCCTGCTCAAGACCGCTGCCTCAACGGCTGATGACCGCTGCCTGACGGCTCAGGACCGCTGCCCAGACGGACATCATTTTGCCTATAGACGTCAGGTTCGTTAGATGATAACAATTAGGTAGACAATTTATCTACATATTGCCGATCCGGCTCGGGTCCGTTTACCGTCCACTCATCGTCAATGTGACGTGCACCACGCCGGCGCTCCCGGAGCGCCGCCGCACGAAGCGCCGTTACCCTCCCATCCCCGGCCGACTCTTGGGGGTCGAACCAGTATGAACAAGGCACGCAGGAACGCTCTGCTACGGGCATCCGCGCTCAGCGTCGCGGTCGCGGCCCTCGCCGCGGCCTGTAGCAGCAGTAACAGCGGGACAACCAGCAGCGGCACAACGGGCGCGGCCAGTTCCGGCTCCGCCGTCGCCGCGTCCGGATCGGACCTGGTCATCGGCACGATCGGTAACTTCTCCGGCCCGACCGGCGAACCCGAGCACCTGGCCGGGCTGCAGGCCTGGGTTGACTCGGTCAACGCCAGCGGCGGCATCAAGGGCCGCCAGCTCAAGCTGATCGTCGAGGACGATCAGGGCGACGCCACCTCCTCACAGGCGGATATCCGCCAGCTCGTCCAGGTGGACCACGTGCTGGCGATCGTCAGCCCGGAGGCCTCGGGCACGGAGAGCGGCTGGGCCTCTTACGTCCAGCAGCAGCACGTCGCGGTGGTCGGCGGTCAGGACGACACCTCCGTGTGGTTCACCAACCCGTCGTTCTTCCCCTCGGCCGCCACGGTTCTCACCTCGCTGGAGATGCAGGCGTACGCGGTAAAGGCGGCCGGCAAGACATCCTTCGGCGCGGTGTACTGCGCCGAGGCGGCCGTGTGCAAACAGGTGCTCCCCGCGCTGCAGGGCTACGGGAAGGCCCTCGGCCTGGACATGTCCACCAGCGCGGCCATCGCCGTGTCGGCGCCGAGCTACACGGCCCAGTGCCTGGCCGCGAGGCAGGCCGGAGCGCAGGCCCTGATCATCGACGCTTCCTATGCCGCCGGTTCCCGGTTCGCCCCGGCTTGCGCGCAGCAGGGCTACAGCCCGGTGTACGTGATCCCGTCGGGGGCGTTCGCCAGCAGCTACCTCAAGCTGCCTCAGGTGAACGGTGCGTACGTGCCGACCACGAACGCGCTCTGGTTCGCCAGCACCCCCGCGGTGGATCAGTTCAAGCAGGCGATGGCCAAGTACGAGGGCAGCACCGCGCTGGGCCCGAACGCGATCTCCGGCTGGACGGGCGGCGTCTTGTTCGGGGCGGCGGCCGCGAACCTGCCGGCCAAGCCGACCGCGGCGGACGTGTTCACCGCGCTGTATTCGCTGCCGAAAAACGACACGCTGAACGGCCTGGCGCCGCCGTTGAACTTCCACTCCGGTGCGCCGGCCTCCCCGGTGTCCTGCTTCTTCCTGGCCCGGATCGAGAACGGCAACCTGACCGCTCCCAACGGCACCGCGCCGATCTGCCCGTCGTGAGCCTGATCCCCGGGGCGTCCGCCCCGGGTTCAGGGAAATCTGACCGCCTACTGAGCGAGATGACCAGATGAATGCCCTGCTTCCGTTCGTGATCCTTGGCATCACCGCCGGATCGGTCTACGGCCTGACCGGAACCGGCCTGGTGCTCACCTACAAGACATCCGGCATCTTCAACTTCGCCCAGGGCGCGGTGGCCACGGCCGGCGCCTATGTCTTCTACATCCTGCACGACGATGTGCTGCACCTGCCTGCCGTGCCTACCGCGCTGATCTGCGTATTCGTCGTCGGACCGGTGCTCGGCCTGGGGATGGAGGCGATGGCGCGCCGGCTGGCGGATACGCCGGCGACGATGAAGGTGGTCGCCACCATCGGCCTGGTCCTGCTGGTCCAGGGCTTCTTCTCGGCGACGTTCGGCACGCTGGCGCGCACCTTCCCGGCGTGGCTGCCGCAGCGCTCGTTCGATGTCGGCGGCGTGTTCGTCGGCGAAGACCAGATGATCATCACCGGCATCGCGCTGGCCGCGACCGTGGCCCTGTTCCTGTTCTTCCGCAGAACCCGGCTCGGCCTGGCCATGCGGGGCGTGGTCGACAATCCGGAACTGCTCGACCTGGGCGGCACCAGCCCGGCGGCGGTGCGCCGGTGGGCCTGGATCATCGGCTCCAGCTTCGCCACCCTGGCGGGAATCCTGCTGGCGCCGAGCCTGAACCTGGACGCCACCGTGCTCACCTTGCTGGTCGTCCAGGCGTTCGGCGCCGCGGCGATCGGCCGGTTCTCCAGCCTCCCGCTCACCTACGCCGGCGGCCTGGCGGTCGGGATCATCGCCTCGGTGGCGACCAAGTACGTGGTCACCGGCAGCGCCGCGCTGGCCGGGCTGCCCGCCAGCATCCCGTTCATCGTCCTGTTCCTGGTCCTGATCTTCACACCGCGGTCCAGGCTGGCCGACCGGCGGGTGTCCCGGCCCCGGCCGGCGCCGTCGTACACGGCGCCGGCCCGGATCCAGCTGGCCGGCGCCGCCGCGGTGGGCGCCGTCCTGCTGGCCGTCCCGCACCTGGTCAACGTCGGCCAGCTGCCCTACTGGTCCGATGGCCTGACCCAGGTCATCTTGTTCCTCTCCCTTGGCCTGCTGGTCCGGACGTCGGGGCAGGTGTCGCTGTGCCAGGCCGGATTCGCGGCGATCGGCGCCACCACCATGGGCCACCTGACCGCGGGCTTCGGCCTTCCCTGGGGGGTCGCGCTGCTGCTAGCCGGCCTGGCGGCCGTGCCGGTCGGCGCGTTCATCGCGATCCCCGCCATCCGCCTGCCCGGGGTGTTCCTGGCCCTGGCCACCTTCGGGTTCGGCGTCACGCTGGAACAGATGGGCTACCCGCTGTGGATCATGTTCGGCTCGAGCTCGCTCGGCCAGGCGCTGAACCGGCCCTCCTTCGCCCAGGGCGACACGGCCTATTACTACCTGGTGCTCGCGTTCGCGGTGGCCGCGAGCCTGATGGTCGTGTGGCTGGTGCGCAGCAGGCTCGGCCGGCTCCTGCGCGGCATGGCCGACTCGCCGGTTGCCCTGGCCACACACGGGACGAGCGTGATGGTAACCCGGGTGCTCGTCTTCTGCGTCGCCGCCTTCTTGGCCGGCGTCTCCGGAGCCCTGTTCGGCGGCGTGGTGCACACCGTCACCAGCTCAGACTTCACCTCGTTCAGCTCCCTGACCCTGCTCGCGCTGCTGGTCATGATGCCGGGCCGCGAACCCTGGTACGCGTTCGGGGCGGGCTTCGCGCTGGTGGTCATCCCGTCCTGGATATCCACCGGAGCGGCCGTGGATGACTGGCTCAATGTCGTGTTCGGCGCGGCCGCGGTCCAGGTGGCGCTCGGCTTCACACCGCGGAACGAGCGGCTGCACGAATTCCTCGACCGGATCGGCGGCCGTGGCGGCCGTGGCACCCGCGGCGGCACCCGCCGCGCCGCCGGCTTCGGCCGCCGCCGCCCGCAACTTCCGCCGGTGCCAGTTCCGACCGCCCCCGCCCGGGCCGGTCTAGCCACCGATCTCCCGGCCGTCACCGGTCTCCCGGCCGTCACCGGTCTCCAGGCCGTCACCGGTCTCCAGGCCGTCACCGGTTTCCCGGCCGTCACCGGTCTTCCGGCCGTCACGGTGGCGGCGGCCCGGGCGCCCGCTCTGGCCGGCGGCCTCGATCTGGCTCATGTCACGGTGCGGTACGGGGGGCACGTCGCGGTGAACGACGTGAGCCTGACCGCTCCGGTCGGCCGGATCACCGGCCTGATCGGGCCGAACGGCGCCGGCAAGACGACGCTGTTTAACGTGGCCTCCGGCCTGCTCCGGCCGGCGGCAGGCACGCTGCGGCTGCACGGCGCGGACCTGTCCGCTCTCGATCCGGCGGCCCGGGCCCGGCGTGGCCTGGGCCGGACCTTCCAGAAGATGGAGCTGTTCGACTCGCTGACCGCGCGGGCGAACGTGTCCCTCGGCCGGGAGGCCGGGCAGGCAGGCCGGCGGCCCTGGCGGCACGTGGCGCAGACCAGGACGGAGTCCCGCAGCCGGGGCGCGGCCGCCGAGCAGGCTATGGCGCTGGCCGGGATCACCGATCTGGCCGACCGCCCGGTGGCGGCGCTGTCCACCGGACAGCGGCGGCTGGTCGAGCTCGCCCGCTGCCTGGCCGGCGAGTTCGATGTGCTGCTGCTCGACGAGCCATCCTCCGGCCTGGACGGGGCCGAGACCGAACGGTTCGGTGAGGTCCTGACCCGCGTCGTCGCGGAACGGGGCGTTGGCATCTTGCTGGTGGAGCACGACATGGCCCTGGTGATGAACATCTGCGACTACGTTCATGTGCTCGACTTCGGGACCAAGATCTTCGAGGGGACCACGGCGGACGTGAGTTCCAGCGGCACGGTCCGGGCCGCCTACCTCGGTACCGAGCCGGCCCAGCCGCAACCCAAGATGGCGAGGTAGCCCGTGAGCGAGCCGAAGGGGTGCGGAAGGCACAGCACCATGCTGGAACTGCGCGGGATCCAGGCCGGCTACGGCGAGCACACCGTGCTTCGTGATGTCTCGCTGAGCGTCGAGCCGGGCACCGTGGTGGCCGTGCTGGGACCCAACGGAGCCGGCAAGACCACCTTGCTGCGCGTCGCGTCCGGCCTGCTCAGGCCGTCGGCCGGGACCGTCCTGCTGGACGGTGAGGACATCACGAGGGCCCGGCCGTACGCCAGGGCTAGGCGCGGGCTGTGCCATATCCCCGAGGGCCGCGGTATCTACCCGACGCTGACCGTCCGGGAGAATCTCGTGCTGAACTCGCGCCAGGGGCACGAGGCCGCCTCGCTGGACCGGGCCACCTCGGCCTTCCCGGTGCTCGGCGGGAAGCTGCGCCAGCCCGCCGGGCAGCTGTCCGGCGGCCAGCAGCAGATGCTGTCGCTGGTCCGCGCCTACCTCACCGACCCCAAGCTGGTCCTGGTCGATGAGGCCTCGATGGGGCTCGCCCCGGTCGTCGTGGACCAGGTCTTCGAGTTCCTCGGCCAGATCGCCGCGTCCGGCACCGCCCTGCTCATCGTGGAGCAGTACGTCAGCCGCGCCCTGGCCCTCGCCGACCAGGTGTACCTGCTGAACAAGGGCGGCGTCGTGTTCACCGGCCGGCCGCAGGACGTCGGCGATGACCTTTTCGTGCACTACCTCGGCACCGCCGCGGGCGCGCACTGAGCCCGGACCCGGCCCCGGCCTTCCAGTAAATGGGGCCTGTACGTATCCGGCTTCGGCTGATATTTTCCGTTTAGCATTGCTTCGCCCTTTGGCAATTTTGCTAAAGGTTTTGGGTCTTTCTTGAGGCCTGGGGGATGAACGTGTCCGCTGATGCTGGTCCGGGCATTGAAGCTGGAGCTGGAATTCACTCCCGGCGGGTGCTGATCAGGGCGGCCGGCCTCGTGCACGATTTGCGGCGGAGGAGTGCCGTATGGCTGCCTTGACGCTTACCATCGAGCCGGATGAGTTCCTGGGCCTGAGTGCCCTCGTCGAGCTGGGCAGAACGGCGGATGCCGGCCATCCTGACGCCACGGCCGGCGCCATTACCGAGGCCGACATCGCGGGCCAGGCGAGGGCGTTGATGCGCGGCGCGCTAGCGGACAAGCTCTCGGCGGCCGACCTGTCCTGGGCGCCGTCCGCGGCCGCCGTCAAGGAGCACGCCGCCGAGGCCGGGGAACCGGCCGGCCGGGTGCACAAGCTCGCGGACAACGAGACGGTGCGTAGAGACGCCACGTACGTCCTCGTCGTGGCCGGACTGGTCGCGCTCGTCGGAGGCTACGCCGGGCCATGGAAGTGGACCGGTTTTGAGACAAACGGCCAAGTGTGGGATTGGCTCAACCTGCTGCTGCTACCGGTCGTCCTCGGCACTATCCCGCTGTGGATTCAGGACCGGGAATACATCGGCCAGGGCAGGCGAATCATTTACGGCGCATTCATCGTGGCCTTCACCGGATTCGTCATCGCCGGCTACCGGGTTCCGATCAGCTGGACCGGCTTTAGCGGCCACAATCTGTGGAGCTGGATCGGACTGCTCGTGCTGCCGGCGGCACTGGCTTTTACGGCGGCGCTGACCAGCAGGGGCATCCGGTACCAGGGCCGCTTGCTGCGCCCGTACGAGAGGGGAATGGTCATTGCCCTGGTGGCCGGATGGATCATTACCGTCATCGGCGGTTACGCCCTGCAGTGGACGTGGACCGGCTATCACGGGAACACCCTGTGGGACTGGCTCAATATGCTGCTCGTACCTCTGGTGTTCCCGACGATCCTGCTTCCGTTCCTGCTCAAATGGATCTCGGGCAACGCGGCCGAGCGGGCCGCCATGGCCCACGCGGCGCCGGTGGCCCCGGCGGCCGGGGCGGCGGGCTGAGCGAGGCCGTAGCCAAATCAAGAACGCGGCGACCACGTCAAGAACGCGGCGACCACGCCGGCCGGTTCCGGCGGCGACATCCGGCAGGCGCTTACCGGTGCGGGCGATACGGGCCAGGGTCCGCGCCGAATTGCTCGCGCAGCGGCCCGCGCCGGATCTTGCCCACCGGCGTCCGCAGCTCGGTGGTAGTGAACTCATACGACCGCGGGCACTTGAACCCGGCCAGGTGCTCCCGGCAGTAAGCGCCCAGCCGCTCCGCCAGCTCCGCCCCTCCCGCCAAGTCGGCCGCGCCCAGCTCTCCCACCTGCACCACAGCCTTCACCTGCTCTCCCATCTCCGGGTCAGGGACGCCGAGCACGGCCGCGTCGAGCACGTCCGGGTGCAGGATCAGCACGTTCTCGATCTCCTGCGGATAGATGTTCACCCCGCCCGAGATGATCAGGTTGCCGGCCCGGTCGGTGAGGTACAGGTAGCCGTCCTCATCCAGGTACCCGACATCCCCCACGGTCCGCCAGCCGCGCTCGTTGGCCACGGCGGCGGTCTTGCCCGGATCGCCGTGGTACTCAGAAACCGTCCCGCCCTCGAAGAAGATGGTCCCGGCCTCACCCGGTGGCAGCTCCGCCCCGTCAAGTCCGACGACATGCGGGACGCCCATCAGCGGCCGCCCGACGGACCCGGGCTTGCGCCGCCACTCATCGGAAAAGATCGAGGCCGCGCCGAACCCCTCGGTCATCGAGTAGAACTCGAACAAGACCGGCCCCCACCAGTCGATCATGGCCTGCTTGACCGGGACCGGGCAGGGCGCCGCGGCGTGCACCGCCCAGCGCAGGCTGTTCAGGTCGTACGCGTTCCGCACCGAAACAGGCAGCTTCAGCAGCCGGACAAACATGGTCGGCACCCACTGACTATGGGTCACCCGCCGCTCCTCGATGAGCCGCAGCGCCTGCTCGGCCTCGAACCGCTCCATCACCACCACGGTCGCCCCGCTCCGGTGGCAGGACATGCTCCAGGCCAGCGGTGCGGCGTGATACAAAGGCGCCGCCGACAAGTACACGTCACCCTCCGCCATGCCGAGCAGCTCGCGCAGCCAGTGCCCGGGGATGTCCGGATGCGTACCAAACGCCGCCCCGCTGACCCGCCGCTTGATCCCCTTCGGCCGGCCCGTGGTCCCCGAGCTGTAGAGCATGATGTCGCCTTCGCACTCGTCCGGGATCGGCGTGGGCGGCAACGCACCGACGGCTGCTTCAAAAGCATCCCAGCCGGGGATCGTCCCGCCGATCATCAGCCGCCGGACTCCCGGCGCCAGCGCCGGCCCTAGCTGCGCCGCGAGGCCGGCCAGCTGGCGGCTGATGACCACCATCCGGGCCCCGCTGTCGGTGACCACGTAGCTGGCCTCCGCCGCGGTCAGGTGCCAGTTGACCGCGGTGAACTGCAGGCCGGAGCGCTGCGCGCCCCAGGCCAGGTCGAGCAGTTCCGGCCGGTTCTCGGTGATCGCGGCCAGGCCGTCCCCGGGGCGCAGCCCGCTGCGCCTGGCCAGCCAGGCCACCTGGTTGGAGCGGGCCTCAAGCTCGGCGTAGGTCACCACCGTGCCGGCGGCGCCCATGATGACCGCCGGTCGGGCCGGCTCCTTGGCGGCGAAGATTCCCGGGTGCACGATGGGCCCTTCCAAGCTAGAATCAGTTGACTAATTATGCTAAATAATGGACGATCGGTCCAGGCGTCCGAAGGGAGAAAATCTCGTGGTCGACCTCGAAGAGCGTGTCGAGCGTATCGAGGCGCAGCTGGCCATCGGTCAGCTGGCCATCCGGTATGCGATGGCGGTGGACGCCCGGGACATGGAGGCCTGGGTGGGCTGCTTCCGGCCGGACGTGGACATGGGCCGGCACGGCACCGGCCGCGAGGCGCTGCGGCGCTATCTCGACCCGATGGTGCGCCGGTTCTACCGTTCTGTGCATCAGATCTGCGGGCACCGCATCGAGCTGACCAGCAAAGACGCGGCCACCGGCGCGGTCTATTGCCGGGCCGAACACGAGGTGGGGGACGAGTGGATCGTGATGGCGATCTGCTACTTCGACGAGTACGCGCGAGTGGACGGCGAGTGGTTCATCTCCCGGCGGCGCGAGCGCCACTGGTACGCGGCCGACGTGACCAAGACCCCGCAGTCGGCGAGGTTCACCGGCTGGGCGGGCAGCGGGAAGCCGGCCCTGCCCGCCGGGTTCGGGTCGTGGGCGCGCTTCTGGGACGGCGACGCCCGGGTCGCCACCCTGAGCCCAGCGCAGAACGGAGCAGCCCGGTGAAGCTCGGCGTCTGGTTCGACCTGCGCAACCCGCCCGCCTGGCGGCAGGACCCGGCCCGGCTCTACGCCTTCACTCTGGAGCTGTGCGAGGAGGCCGAACACCTGGGTGCGGACTCCCTCTGGTTCTCCGAGCACCACGGCTTCGAAGACGGCTACCTGCCGCAGCCCCTGACCTTCGCGGCCGCCGCGGCCGCGCGCACGACCCGCGTCCGGCTGGGCACCGGCATCCTCGTCGCGCCGCTGCGCAAGACCGCGCAGCTCGCCGAGGAAGCCGCGGTGGTCGACATCATCAGCGGCGGCCGGCTGGAGCTCGGCCTGGGCGCCGGCTACCGGGTGCCGGAATTCGAGCTGTTCGGCACGGACTTCACCGCCCGCTACCGCATCCTCGACAACCAGGTAGAAGAGCTGCGCCGGCGGTGGGACAAGGGCGGCCTCACCCCGCGGCCCGTACAGGACCAGCTGCCGATCTGGCTGGGCTACCAGGGCCCGAAAGGCGCCCGGCGGGCCGGCCTGATGGGCGAGGGCCTGCTTACCCTGAGCGCCCAATCCTGGCCGCACTACCGCGACGGCCTGGCCGACGGCGGCCACGACCCAGCCACCGCCCGGATGGGCGGCGGAATCCAGGCCTACGTGACCGACGATCCCGAACGGGACTGGCCTCGCCTCGCCCCGCACATCGCCTACGCCCAGGACAGCTACCGCAGGTACATGGTGGAGGGAACAGCGAACCCCGCGCCCCGCCCGGTGGACCCCGAGCGGCTGCGCGCCAAAGGACCGGACGCCGGCCCGATGTCGTACTTCCTGTTCGGCCCGCCCGATCAGGTCGCCCAGGCCATAAAGGACTACATCGGCGAGGCCCCGGTGCAGACGGTATGGCTCGGCGCCTCGGTGGCCGGCCTGCCCGAGGACCTGGCCGTCCGCCACGTGCAGACCATCTGCACCCAGCTCCGCGCGTTGCTCAAGGAGGCATAACCATGGGCAGGCTCGACGGCAAGATCGCGATCGTCACCGGCGCGGCGTCCGGCATCGGCCAGGCTACCGCCCGGCGGGTCGCCGCCGAGGGCGCCCGCACCGTGGTCGCTGACCTGGATGCACAAGGCGCCAAGCAGGTCGCGGAGGCGATATCCGCCGCCGGCGGCGAGGCGATCGCCGTCCAGGCGGACCTGGGCGACAATGACTCGGTGCGGGCCATGGTCGAGGCGGCGGTGACCGCCTACGGCGGCCTGGACATCCTGCACAACAACGCCGCGGCGACCCAGCTGGCCGCGACCAGGGACCTGCCGGTGAGCGCGGCCGACCCCGATGTCTGGGACGAGACGATGCGGGTCAACCTGCGCGGCGCCCTGGTGGCCATCCAGGCCGCGGCGCCGCACCTGATCGCGCGCGGCGGCGGCTCGGTCATCAACACCGCCTCAGGCTCCGGCCTCACCGGTGACCTGCGCAACCCCGCCTACGGCGCCTCCAAGGCCGCCCTGATCAGCCTGACCCGCTACGCCGCGACCGAGTTCGGCAAGCAGGGGATAAGGTGCAACGCGATATCGCCCGGGTTCATCGTGATCGGCGGCAAGCCCGGCCGCGACGCCGTGCACGCGACCATGCTGCGGCACGCGCTCACCCCCCGCCTCGGCCGTCCGGAGGACGTCGCCGCGCTGGTCGTCTTCCTGGCCTCCGACGAATCCGCCTTCATCACCGGGCAGAACATCTGCGTCGACGGCGGCAGCCTCGCCCATCAGCCCTTCGTGGCGGATTTCCGCCCTTAACCAAAACCATTTATTCCGAACGAACACGGGTGCGTGCACCCGCCCAGGAGGAGAGCTCATGCCCGCAGGAACATGCACCGGGCGCGTCGCGGTCATCACCGGCGCGGGGAACGGCATCGGCCGGGCCCATGCCCTGGCCTTTGCCGCGCAAGGCGCCAGGGTCGTGGTCAACGACCTCGGCGGTGCCCGGGACGGCGGAGGATCCTCGGCTGGCCCGGCCCAGGCGGTCGCCGACGAGATCACCGCGGCCGGCGGCGAGGCGGTCGCCAGTACCGATGACATCTCCTCCTGGGCCGGCGCGGAGCGCCTGATCGGCCAGGCCGTCGAGGCGTTCGGCGGCCTGGACGTGGTGGTGAACAACGCGGGCATCCTGCGCGACCGGATGATCGTCTCGATGACCGAGGCGGACTGGGACGCGGTCATCGGCGTGCACCTGAAGGGCACCTTCGCGGTGCTGCACCACGCCGCGGCGTACTGGCGCCGGCGGGTCAAGGACGGCCACGCCAACGACGCGCGGGTGATCAACACGACCTCTCCGTCGGGCCTGTTCGGCAACCCGGGCCAGGGTAACTACGGGGCGGCCAAGGCCGGGATCGCCAGCCTGACCATCGTCGCGGCCCGCGAACTCGAACGGTACGGCGTCACGGTCAACGCCATCGCGCCGACCGCGCTGACGAGGATGACCGAGGATATCGAGATGATGCGCACCGCCGCGGCCGCCGCGGACCTGAGCCCGGAGGCCATCTCGCCGCTGGTCGTGTGGCTCGGCTCGCCGGAATCCCGCGACGTAACCGGCCGCCTCTTCGGCGTCTGGGGCAACGCGATCACCGTCCTTGAGGGCTGGGTGAACGGCCCGGCCGTCTCCCGCGACACCCGCTGGGATTCACCCGGCCTGTCCGCGGTCATCCCCGCCCTAGTCGCCAAGGCCGCCCCCAACGCCGACACCCTAGGCAGCCGGCCTTAGTTGTGGCCAAGGAAGAGCACGGCTATGAGCAGGGCGATGATGACCGTGTTGAAGGCGAATGCGACGAGCGTGTGACCGGTGACAATCCTGCGGGTCAGGGTTGTTCCGATCTCGACGTCTGAGGATGAGAAGGTGGTCTGCACCTGGGTGGCGAGGTAGACGCAATCCCAGAAGACCACGCCGCGGTCGCCGGGAAACGTGAGCCCGCCGACGGTCGCCGTTACGCGTGCGTAATGGACCGCGTACGAGACTATGGTGACCAGCCATGATGTCGTCACCACGGCCGCGCTCAGCGCGATCACCAGCGGTTGCCTGAGCAGGTCGGGGGACAGGGCGAGCACCACGACCGACACGATCGCCAGACCTGACCATTGCACCGAAATGGTCGGACCGGTTCCGGCGAACTCAGCTTGCAGTTTAGAGAGTCGTCCGGTTGGCGCGGTCGCCGCGACCCAGCGCGCCAGTGTGTCGGCGTCGGCGTCCTGAAAGACCGCGAACGTGGTGATGAAATAGGCGAGAGAAGATGCGGCCGAAAAAATGTAGGCGGCGACCACGACCGCGACGGCCGAAAGCCCACCGCCTGAGATGGCTAGGTACAGGCCTTCTGCTGCCGCCGTGGCTGGCACACCGATGGCCGCCGAGAAGAGCAGCCGGTTGAAGTCGGATGCGAGACGCGGCGTTGGTGCCTGGGGGGGCTGCATCGAGATCGAGTCAGTTCCTGCGATCGAGCTGGTCTTGCAGGAAGTCGAAGATCCGGCATTCTGTCTCTGCGCGTCCCATGGGCTCGCAGTGGAAGTTGGCGCCGTCTTCGCGCCCGAAGTGGGTGATCTCGCGTTCGCCGGTGAGGTGGTCGTAGAGGTTCTGCGATTGCCCGGGCCAGAAGGTCTCGTCGTCGGGGTTGGTGATCAGCGTCGGGGTGTGGATTTCGGTGACGACGTCGCGCAGGTTGTACTGGGCGGCGGCCTTGAAGGTGTCGTAGGCGGTCGGCTGGGCGAACGGGCGTCCGCGGGCGGCCATGGCCTGGGCGAGCATCGGGTCCTTGGCGGCGGCTTCGGCGATGGCGGCGTTGAAAGCGTCCTGGCTGCCGTCCTGCAGCATGGCGATCAGCTCGGCGGGGATGTAGGTCAGCCATTTGGTGGAGACGTCCATGACGCCGGGGTCGACGGCGGCCGCGACGAAGCGGTGTTCGAAGGCCAGGGCGCGGGGCACCCAGTAGCCGGCCTGGCTGCAGCCGTAGGCCAGCAGCGCGGCGGCGTCGACGTCGGGACGGCCGGCGAGGCTGTCGATGATGGGGGTGATGACCGCTTCCCAGTCCGGCCGGAACGGCACGTTGTGGTGGAAGAGCATGGTCTGCTGGCCGGGGCCGTCATAGATGAATGCGTTCCAGCCACGGGCCAGAGCGGTGCTGACGCCCCAGCTCCACAGTCCGGACAGCGACCCTTCGCTGCCGTTGGTCATGACCAGGGTCGGGCGAGGTGTGCCGGAGGTGTCGGGGCGGAACAGGTATCCGGGCATCGGAACCGGCTGGTACGGGACGGCGATGCGCTGGGCGCGGCCTTCGGTCGAGTCGATGAAGGCCTCCCAGCACTGGATCTGCAGGTCGAAGGTCGACGCGGAGAGCGTCTGGTCGTGCTGGCGATCGGCAACGGCGTTGGTTTGGGAGTACGCCTCGGCGGCGGCGAGGAAGAACGTGCTGGCCGTGGCGACGTGGCCGGAGACGAGGGCCGCGGTGGCTCTGGCGTGGAGCTTGTCGGCGGTCTGGCGCCAGGCGGCGTACCAGCTGTCGGCGTCGCCGTCGGTGATGCGGGCGATGGTGGCGAACACCTCGCCGACGTCCATGACGCCCTTGGCGGCGTAGCCGATGGCGCTGCGGGTGAGAAAGTCGAACTGTTCGTCGGCGAAGAAGCCGGTGACACTGACGGCGTTCGGGGTCTTGACGGCGGGATCCGGGTCGGTTGTGGCCGATGTGGTCATGGCTGGTTCCTTGGTAGTGGGCTGGGTACCAACAGACTCGCGCTGACCGCGCCCGGCGCGACTGTATGAAACGACTAGTTCCGGCGCCCAGGAGTGCCGCTTCGGACCAGGTCGATGAGTTCGGCCCGGGATGTGACGCCGGTTTTGGCGTAGATCCTGCCGGTGTGAAACCCGACGGTGGCGCGGGTGACGTAGAGGTCGCGGGCGATCTGGGCGTAGGTGAGCCCGCTGACCAGAAGCGTCGCGACATCGCGCTCGCGGTCGCTGAGCGCAGACAGCGCATCCACCTCGACGAGCGAGCCGGACCGTGGCCGATCTGCGGTCTCGTTCAGCCGCGCGAGATATGGCACTGCTCCGAGGACGCGATAGAGCTGGCCGGCCGCGTCCAGCGACCGCCGGGCGGCTGCGTCGTCGTGCTGCCGAGCCGCCACCCGCGCGTGATCGGCGAGGACGTGGGCCCGGTAAAGGGGCAGATCGTCAGTGAACCCGGCGACCGCCGCATCCAGCTGCATCCGGGCTGGCCCGGTCGCCCCGGCTGTTTCGGCGGCCAGTCCCCGTACCCAGGCCGGCACCCACGCCATCCAGCGCGGCGGGTGCGGCTGTCTCTCGCTCTGCCGGGTCAGCTCCCCGGCGCGGTCCAGGTCGCCGGCCCAGATCCCGGCGATCGCCAGGTGGACTATCCAGAGTGAACCGGTGAAGCCGGGGACCGTCAGGATCGAGTCGCCGAAGACAGTACGCAGACGCCGCAGCCCCATCTTCCGGGCCGCCGGATCGGCGCCTGCGTGCAGGCGGGCGACGTAGCTGATCACGTACAGGTGCACCGGCTCACGCCAGGGCATTACCTCCAGGACATCTGCTGCTTCGCGCAGCTTCTTGTCCGCCTGGACGAAGTCGCCCCGTCCCGCGTGCAGCAGCGGCTCGATGGCGCGGAGCATCGGGTGCGGCTGCCCGACCACGTGGTCCAGGGCGATCCGCATCTCGACGTCGGCGAGATTCCACGAGCCGTTCAGCCAGCGGGCGAAGGCCAGCAAGCCGCTGTAAACGCCGTCGCTGTTGTCGCCGACACCGGTGCGGATACGGGTCGTCACCTCGGCCAGATCGGCTTCCGAAGCTGCGGCGTTGCCCCAGAAAGCGTGAACCGACCCGCGCCAGGCGAGTTTGTAGGTCAGCTGCAGCGGCGTGTCCGATGACCGCGCGGGGATCGAGTCAAAGGTCTCATCGAGGGCTGCCGTATCGCTTCGCCGCAGGCCCAGCATCCCTCGGGCGAAGATCACATTTCCGATCAGGGCCCGGTCAGGAGTTAGCTCGTTCGCTGCCCGGGTCAGCAACTGCGCGAGCTCCTCGAGGTCGCGGCCGGCGCAGATCATCGACCAGGCCGTCAGGACCAGAAGGCGGTAGCGGACAACCGACTCCGCCTGGTCAAGGACGGCCTGGCTCACGGCAGTGTAGGTGGCCCAGGCGTCCAGCCATCGTTTCTCGACTCCGAACATGAGCCCGTGGACCACCGCCCGGCGGGCCAGATCCGGCGCTGATAGCACGGCGGGAAGTTGCTGGCGCACCCACGCGACGTCGCGAGCCAGGATCATGTCGATGACCGCGTCGAGCCACCGGCGATTCCGGATCGCGGCATCATTGCTCAGCTCACTCGCCCAGCGGAACATCTGCCCGGCTTGACCGAAGTCCCCCGCGCCGTGAGCGGTCTGTGCGGCCAGCTCAAGCTCGGCGGCAAGAGCGTCGTCGTAGTGATCCGCTGCCGCAACGCGATGTTCGAGCGACTCCATGACCGTGCCGGCCTGCCCGGCCGCGCGGAGGTGGAGCTGCCGCCTGCGGGCATAGGGAATCGACTGGTAGATGGCCGCCCGCGCCAGCGCGTGCGATGTTCGCAGCGGCGAAGTCATGTCCGGCACCCGCGCGACCAGCAGGCCGGCCTCCACGAGCGCTTCGCGGGCACCGGCCGGGTCATCGACCTGGCCTATCGCAGCCAGTCTGGGCAAGGCCTGCCAGCCGTATCCCAGCACCGCCGATGCGTGGACCAGGGCGACGACATCAAGCGGATAGCCGGAAAGTTCCGCTTTGGTGCGGGCGGCCAGTTCGCTCGGCGCCGGCAGGGAGCGCATGGCGGCCAGTTCAGAAAAGCCGTACTGCCGCAACAGCGAATCCAGGTGGAACGGGCTTCTCGAGCAGTGGTCCCACAGGCGGCGAATGGCATCCGGGTCCGCGCTCGGATCGACAGCCAGAACTGCCGCCGCGGCCTGTTCGAAGGACAGCCCGGTCAGCCACAACGCTGGCCCGCGGGACGCCTGATGTATCAGCCGACGCCAGGCCCCTGTACTCCCCGGGCCCTCAGGACGCGACCCGAGCACCACCAGCAGACGGTCACCGTAAGCGCGGTGCACCAGCCAGTAGAGCGACTCGACCGACTCCTGGTCGGCCCACTGCAGATCGTCGACTCCGATCAGCACCGGACCGGTGGGGCTGAGCGTATCGACCAGGTCCCGCAGGCCCTGGGCCGCGACCAGCGGGTCCCTG
>Ga0302184_10000568_pt1 | contig 24135 bp, 25 predicted proteins | sample I_Palsa_N3_3_FD_200233 | JGI IMG/M metagenome (GOLD analysis project Ga0302184, IMG submission 200233) | Peat permafrost microbial communities from Stordalen Mire near Abisko, Sweden - I_Palsa_N3_3 | ecosystem: Environmental > Terrestrial > Soil > Palsa > Peat permafrost | place: Sweden...
GGGCCACGATGTCGTAGGGAAACTCGCCGCGCTCGTAGTAGCCGCCGATGACGGGCGCGACCACGTCGCGGGCGAACTGGGCGACGGAGTCCCGCAGGTCTTGCTGCTCCGCCGCGAGCTGGAAACTGACCATGACACCACCTTCGCACGGTGAAAGGATCCGGTGCGGATCTCCCCCCGGATAACCCGGAACGACCCGGCGATGAACCCGGGATGACCCCGGATGACCCGCGATGACCCCGGGATTACTCCGGGATGACTCCGGGATGACGGAGCCCGCTGCCAAAGGCTCAGCGGCGGCGGTACTCTAACGTGGGCTCGTATTCCTATCTGAGAGTGAGGCCATGGCCAGCCTGAGCTGCCCCGACTGCGGCGTGAAGGTCCAGCCAGAGGATCTGATCTGCTTCCGGTGCGGCGCGAACCTGCCGCACACCATCGGTCCCGACGACGACCTGCTGACACCGACCATTTCGCAGAAGTTCATCGCAGCGGACCCCGCGGCGATCTGCCCGCGCTGCGGCACGCCGGTGTCCGACGCGGCGGACGTCGTCTGCGCCACCTGCGGGGAACCGCTGCCCACCGGCCGGCGCCGCCGCATCTCACCCGTCGTCATGCGGATCACCTTCCCCACCGGCAACGTGGACATCCCGGCCGGGACGTCGGTCCTGCTCGGGCGCGACCCCGCCGAGTCGCTCGTGGCCGCGGCGTTCGCGCACTTCGACAACGTCTCCCGGCGGCACGCCACGGTCCATGTGGACGACTCGGGGCACGCCTCGATCAAGGACGAGAACTCCACCAACGGCACCTACGTGAATGACGACCGGGTACTGCCCGGCTTGGAGGTCCGCCTGGTGGACGGGGACCGGGTGCGGCTGGCCGCGGACGTGACCGGCGACGTGTCCTTGCCGCAGGGCGAGCCTGATCCCTCGGGGCTGAGCCGGAACGGCCGCTAGCGCCCCGGCCGAGCACCGGGCCTGAACGAGGGAAGGCGCGGGCCGGTACGGGAAGCGGCGCGGGGCCGAACGGGGACTAAACATGGCCAGCCTCGGGTTGTCGGTTTATCGGTGGGTGTCTGCGGGTGATTGCCTGACGTTTCGGGGGCTCGGCCGTGCCGCATCTGATGTTGTCCTGGCAGGACGCGCTGATCATCGCGGGCTGCCTGGTGATCCTCACGACGGTGAGCCGGGTGCCGCGCGTCGCGCGGACCTGGACCGGCTGGAGTCTGTGGGGCGGGGTGGCCTGGGAAGCCGGGCTGCTGTTCGGGCTGTACGGGCTGTGGCAGTTCGCCGGGTCGTTCACCGTGATGAGCCCGGCCGGGGCGGTGCCCCGGGCCCGCTGGCTCTGGCACGCCGAGCGGCTGCTGCACCTGCCCAGCGAGACCAGCGTGCAGCGGTTGTTCCTGCCGCATCCGCTGGTGATCCAGACGTTCAACCTGTACTACGATATCCTGCACTTTCCCGTCCTGGGCGCCTGCCTGATCTGGCTGTACGTCCGGCACCGTGACCGGTACCCGCGGATCAGGACCACCGTGGCCCTGTTCACCGGGGCCAGCCTGCTCATCCAGTTCATCCCGGTGGCGCCGCCGCGGCTGCTGCCCGGCACCGGGCTGGTCGACACCGCGGTGAAGTACGGCCAGTCCGTGTACTCCTGGCACGGCGGTTTCGACGCGGACGAACTGTCGGCCATGCCCTCGGTGCACGTGGGCTGGGCGCTGATCGTGGCCTTCGCGGTGATCACGGTGTCGCGGAGCCGGTGGCGCTGGCTGGCCGCGGGCTACCCGGTGCTGACGTTGCTGGTGGTGGTGGTGACGGCCAACCACTTCTGGCTGGACGGCATCGCCGCGGGTCTGCTGGTGGCCATGGCGCTAGCCGCGCAGCACCTGATGCGGGGGCTCCGGCCTGGTAAACCTTCCGAGCGTGTCCAGGCCACATCCGCGCGCGGGGAATTGTCCATGCGCTGATGACGCCACGGTGGGCTCGGACAAAGCGGCCTGCGAATCGGCGCCGGGCCTGCGACGCGACGCGATCGGCCTACGCGACCTGGCTCGCGAGGACGAAGGCTGCGGCCTGGTCATGTAACAATGCTCACCCCAGTATCAGCGCTCACCTCAGACCACGCCGCCTACCGGTACTCGAACAATTATCGGGGAGGATTGCGGCTCTGGGGAGCGCTCTGGGGGGGTCTATAGTGCACAAAAATCTCCCATAAGCCTAAATCCTCCCCGATAATGCTTGTTCGGCTGAAACCCGAGCGACGTAGCGCCGCTGCTGGGGCATAAGTTACGAGTAAGCATCCGGAGTTCAGCGCGGCTAGCGCTCGCTGTCCAGCGCGGCGACCTGGGCTGCGTCGTACCGCTCCCCCGCGACCGCGTCGGCGGGCACCGCTGCCTCGATCGCGGCCAGCTCGTCGACGCTGAGCGGCAGGTCCAGCGCTTGGAGGGCTTCGGCCAGGCGGTTGCGGCGTTTGGTCCCGATCAGCGGGATGATGTCGGGGCCGCGCGAGGCCACCCAGGCGATAGCCAGCTGCGCCGCGGTGACCTGCCTGCCGTCCGCGATCGTCTCCAGCGCGGCGAGCAACTCCAGGTTCCTCGCGTGGTTCTCGGCCCGGAACCGCGGGAAGCGGGCCCGCGGGTCGTTATCGGCGAGTTGCGCGGTGCCGCTGCTCAGCAGCCCGCGGGACAAGATGCCGTAGGCGGTCACACTGATGCCGAGCTCGCGGACGGTCGGCAGGATCTGCTTTTCGATCCCTCGGCTCATCAGCGAGTACTCGATCTGCAGCGCCGACACCGGGTAGACGGCGTGCGCCCGGCGGATGGTGTCCGCGCCCATCTCCGACAGGCCCAGATAGCGGACGTAGCCGGCCTGGATCATCTCGGCCACCGCGCCGACCGTGTCCTCGATCGGGACCTGCGGGTCGAGCCGGGCCGGCTGGTAGAGGTCGACGTACTCCGTGCCCAGCCGGGTCAGCGTGTAGGCCAGCGAGCTCTTCACCATGGCCGGACTGGCGTCGTGCCCGACGAAGGCGCCGGACGGATCCCGCTGGCCGCCGAACTTGACCTGGATGAACACGCTCTCCCGGGGGATCCCGCGGCGCAGGGCGTCGCGGAGCAGGAGCTCGTTGTGGCCCATGCCGTAGAAGTCGCCGGTGTCCAGCAGGGTGATCCCGGCGTCGACCGCGGCATGAATCGTGGCGATGCTCTCCTGGTCGTCGGCCTGGCCGTAGATGCCCGACATGCCCATCAGCCCGAGGCCGACCCGGGACACCACCGGCCCGCCGCGGCCCAGCGTGGTCGTCTCCATCACGCCTGCACCTTACCGGTCCGGGGTTTTCGTCCGTCTCCCGGACCAAGCTGCGCGGTAGGGTTTCGCGTGACCAGGATCGTTCTCGCCTCCGCCTCCCCCGCCCGGCTCGGGGTGCTGCGCGCCGCCGGGCTGGACCCCGAGGTCGTCGTCAGCGGCGTGGACGAGACCGCGTTCACGGCCGCCACGCCGGGCGAACTAGCCGGCCTGCTGGCCACGGCCAAGGCGGTCGCGGTGGCGGCCGGCCAGGCGGACGGGCTGGTCATCGGCTGCGATTCGCTGCTCGACCTGGACGGGCGCGCGCTGGGCAAGCCCGCCTCGGCGTGTGAGGCCGCGGCGCGCTGGCGGGAGATGTCAGGCCGGGTCGGGACGCTGGTCACCGGGCACTGCGTGATCAACGCCGCCACCGGCCAGCGAGCCGCGGCGGTGGCGGCGACCCGGGTGCGCTTCGGCACCCCGTCGCAGGAGGAGATCGCCGCCTACATCGCCTCGGGCGAGCCCCTCGCGGTGGCCGGCGCGTTCACCCTGGACGGGCGCGGCGGCTGGTTCGTGGACGGGATCGACGGCGACCACGGCACCGTGCTCGGCGTCTCGCTGCCGCTGCTCCGCCGCCTGCTGGCCGACCTGGGCGTGAGCCTGACGTCGCTGTGGATCTCGTCGCCGACGGGCTGATCTGGCCCTGGGCCGGGACGTTTCGGCACTACCCTGTAGAGGCGAGCAAACCGACACACAAGCGCAGAAGCCGGACGGATGCATGGAACCCGAACCCACCGTGCTGGACAGCCTCCGCAGGGCGGTCGAGGCGATGCCCGACGACGTGCCGCTCCGCTTGCACCTGGCCACGCTGCTGCTGCGCGGCGGCCAGCGCGACGAGGCCATCCGGCAAGTGGGCGCGGTCCTGCAACGCGACCCGGGCAACTCGGCGGCGCTGGACCTGCTTCGGGACGGTCCCGCCCCGGCTGAGCCCGCGAGTCAGCCGGCTGCGGGAGCCACGGACATTTCTGCCGAACGGACCGGGGTGCGTCCGCCGCCGGCCGGCCCGGCGGAAGCCCGCGGTGCGGCGGCGGGCGGCAGATCGCCGCAGTATGACTGGTCGCAGGCCGAGGACGAGCTGCGCGACGTCCTGCCGGCCATGTTCATCGGCGAGGGCGACGCGGCGGATCCGGCCGCGGCGGGCCTCGGCGCGGCGGACACCTATGACGCCGAGCACGCCGGGCTGACGCTCGCCGACGTGGCCGGGATGACCGAGGTGAAGCAGCGCCTGGAGGCGGCGTTCCTCGCCCCGATGCGCAACCCGGACCTGCGCCGGCTGTACGGCAAGTCGCTGCGCGGCGGGCTGCTGCTGTACGGGCCGCCGGGCTGCGGCAAGACCTTCATCGCCCGCGCGGTGGCGGGCGAGCTGGGCGCGCGGTTCATCGCGGTGTCGTTCGCGGACATCATCGACATGTTCGTGGGGCAGAGCGAGCGGAACATCCACGAGCTGTTCGAGATCGCCCGGCGGAACGCCCCGTGCGTGCTGTTCCTGGACGAGGTCGACGCGATCGGGCAAAAGCGCTCGCAGCTGCGGCACACCCCGATGCGCAGCGCGGTCAACCAGCTGCTCCTGGAGCTGGACGACGTTTCGGGCAACAACGAGGGCGTGTTCCTGCTGGCCGCCACGAACCACCCGTGGGACGTGGACAGCGCGCTGCGCCGGCCGGGCCGGTTCGACCGGACGCTGCTGGTCCTGCCGCCGGACGCGGCGGCCCGCGAGGGCGTGTTCCGCTACCACCTCAAGGACCGTCCGGTCGCGGGCATCGACCTGGCCAAGCTGGCCAAGCAGACCGACGGGTACTCCGGCGCCGACATCGCGTACGTCTGTGAGACGGCCGCCGAACGGGCCTTGATGGACTCGGTGCGCCGCGGCGAGCCGCGGATGATCGGTACCCCCGACCTCGAGGCGGCCATCACCGAGGTCAGGCCCTCACTGGGGTCCTGGTTCGACACCGCCCGCAACGTCGCGCTGTTCGCCAACGAGGGCGGCACCTACGACGACCTAGCCGCCTACCTCCGCAAGCGCCGCCTGCTGTGAGCAGTGTTGGCCTCGGGGGGACGACCCCCCCAGACCCCCCCGAACCCTTGGGGTGCCAGGGGTGAGCGACCTCCGACAGGACCTGGCGCGCGCTTCGGCGATGCTCGACGTCCGGCGGTTCGACGAGGCGTCGCAGCTGCTGGCCCGGATCGTGGCGGCGGAGCCGGAGAGCAGCCGGGCCTGGTGCCTGATGGCCCGCGCGCACCTGGGCGCGGACCGGTACGGCGAGGCCATCGAGGTGGCCAACCGGGCGGCGGCGCTGGACCCGTCGGACGAGTGGCCGCACCGCCTGGCCAGCAACGCGCTGGTCCACCTGGGCAACTACGGGGACGCGCTGCGCGCGGCGCGCGAGGCGTGCCGGCTCGCGCCCAGCTACTGGCAGACCCACGTGTGCCTGGCTCAGGCTGCCTTGGCCGCCCAGCGGCTGGACGCCGCCACCGACGCGGCGGCCCGGGCCCGGGCCCTGGCCCCCAACGAGCCCGACGTGCACTTCCTGTCCGGCAAGGTGAGCCTGAGCCGCGGCGACCTGGCCGCGGCGCGCGAGCATCAAGAGCGCGCCCTTGCGCTGGATCCCGCGCACAGCGGCGCGATGAACGAACTGGGCCGGATCCGGCTGCGGCGCAACGACCCGATCGGCGCGATCCGGCACTTCGTGTCCGCGGCTCGCGCCACGCCGGACGAGCGGATCTACGCCAGGAACATCGACGTGGTGATCCTGCGTACCGTATCCCGGACGATCTACGTGTTCACGCTGGTCGCGCTGATCTTGATCTGGGTCCCGGCGGTCAGCCACGTGAACCGGCTGCCGTTCGCCATCGGCCTCGGCTCGCTGGGCGTCATCACCGCCGCGGGCTTCGCCTGGATGGTGCTGCGCTTGCCGCGTGAGGTCCGCCGGCTAGTGCGCCGGACCCTGCGCACGCCGCGGGTCGCGTCGGCGCTCGCCCTGGCCGTGGGCGGGGTCGCGGTGGCGTTCGGTATCGTCGCGTTCACGCCCGAACTCGACCTCGCGCAGATGCTGCCGATCGCGGTGGTCATCACCGTGGTCGCGCGGCTCGCCGCCTTCGCCGCCCTGCGGGCCGCGGTCCGCAAGCCGCGGTAACCTCGCCGCGCGCGGGCGTCCCGGCTCTGGCTCCGGCGCCGGGGCCACGGGGTCTTGGTCGAGCCAGCGGACGGCGCGGACCGACGGGACGGCCAGCACGATCGCGCTGCTCAGCAACCCGTAGACGGCGCCTACCCCGAAGATCAGGGCAGGCCCGAACACGGCGGCCAGCGGCCCGTCGACCGCGTACCCGATGACGCCGATGCCGTAGGCGGGGAAGAGCGAGAGCGAGCTGACCCGGGCCAGCCGCTCCGGCGGGATCTGCTGCTGCATGGTGGTGCCGAAGAAGACGCTGGAGGTCGCCGAACCCACCCCGCAGCCGAAGGCGGCCACCGCCACCCAGGGCGCCGCGGCGTGCAGGGCCATCGGGATGTCGGGCAGCGCGTAGCCGAACGTCGCGACGGCGGCGACCACCATGGGCCGTCGCGGCCGCCGGCCGAGGCAGACCAGCCCGGCCACGATCGCGCCGGCGCCCTGGACGGCCATGATCGCGCCCCAGACCGCCGCGCCGCCGAGGTAGGCCCGGCCCATGACCGGCCCGAGCAGCATCCAGGGCGCCCAGGTGATCAGGTTGACGAAGGCGAACTGCGCGGTGTTCGCCCATAGCCAGGTCCGGGACCGGAAGTCCGCCCAGCCCTCGGCCACGTCGGCGCGCAGGCTCGAGCGGGCCACCGGTTCCGCCTCGGGCTTTGCGGGCTCGGCGGCGGGGAGGTGGAGCAGGCTGAGGGCCAGCACGCTGACCGCGTACGACGCCGCGTCCGCCGCCACTACCACGGCCGATCCGGCCACAGCGACCAGAATTCCGCCCAGCGCCGGCCCGGCGATCCTGGTCGCCGAGCTGGCCAGCCCGTACAGCGAGTTCGCGTTGCCGAGCTGATCCCGCGGTGCGATCTCGACCGTCAGCGCGTCTAGGGCGGGGGTGAAGAACGCGGTGCCCGTTCCGCCGAGCCAGGCGAGCAGGACGAACAGCCATAGCGCCGGCCGCCCGAGGGCCAGCGCGGCCGCGAGCGTCGCCTGCGCGCCGCAGCGCAGCACGTCCGCGGCGAGCATCACCCGGCGTCGTCCGAGCCGGTCGGCGATCGCCCCGGCCAGCGGCAGCAGCAGGACCTGGGGGACGACGTTGGCCGAGAACACCAGGCCCAGTCCGGTCGCGCTGACCCGGCTGTCCAGCACCGCAAAAGCGATGGCCACGGTGGACATCGACGAGCCGAGCAGGGAGGTCACGAAGCCGGCGTAGAAGCACCGGAAGTTCCGCTCCGCCAGGACCCCGACCCTGCGCTGCAGCCAATCTGCCCTCACGGAACCGGATCATGACACCCGGGCGAGGTTCGCACCATCCCCAGCACTAAGGAAAGTTGCGTCGATATGGCTCAAGTTAAGATTCCCGTGCGGCGGAAAGCCGCGGCATACGCGGTCCGCTGTCCCGATCCAAGAAAATTCTCAGTACGACTCAACTTTTCTGCGTCGACTACGCGCAACGCTTCAGGAATGTCGTCCTGGCCACGGGTGAGGGAGGAGCGCAAGTCAGGCGGGATACGGTCGGTCCAGGCGTCGACGACGTCGAGCACGGTGGCCGCAGGCTCGGGCGGCACGAAGCCGAACATCTCCTGCAGGATCGGGTGGACCACCGGGTGCAGTCGGTTCTCAGCGAAGGCCTCGTGATCGTCCTTGGATCGCCAGACATCGACGTAACGCAGCCCGGTGTCGGTGCGCCAGGCGAGATGGGCAATCAGGCCGGCCGGCTGCTCCGGGCCCAGGCCGTCCTTGATGCGGGCGTAGATCTCGGCGGAGATGGGCACGTCGTAGGTGAAGGCGTAGGTCATCGGGCACCTCCTAAGCATTAATCCGAACCAGCTTCGGATTAATATTGATACTATGACCTCCATGCCCGCCCCCGTCAAGAGGCGCTACGACGCGACCCGCCGCCGCCAGAGCGCGGCCCGTACCCGCGCGGCCATCCTGGACGCCGCTCGCCAGCTGTTCTCCGAGGACGGATACGCGGCCACCTCGATGACCGCGATCGCCGCCCGGGCCGGGGTGGCGCTGGACACCGTCTACGCCTCGGTGGGCCGCAAACCCGAGCTGGCCCGGCTGCTGATCGAGACCGCGATCTCCGGCACCGACCAGGCGGTCCCCGCCGAGCAGCGGGACTACGTCCAGGCGATCCAGGCCGCCCCCGACGCCGACACCAAGATCGCCCTCTATGCCGCGGCGATCACCGCGATCGCCCCCCGTCTGGCGCTCGTGCTCGGCATCATCCAGCAGGCCGCCCACGCCGATCCGGAACTGGCCGCGCTGTGGGAGGAGATCGCCGAACGCCGCGCGGCGAACATGCGCCGCTTCGTCGCCGACCTGGCCGCCGTGGCCCCGCTGCGGGTGGACCCGGGCGAGGCCGCCGACATCGTGTGGGCCACCAACGCCGCCGAGATGTACCAGCTGCTGGTCGGGCAGCGCGGCTGGAGCCCGCGGCGCTACGAGCACTTTCTCGCCGATACCTGGCGCCGCCTGCTCCTGGCCGACCAGTGAGGATATCGATCTGCGGGCGCTGCATGCCCGCACGGCAGCGCGTAAGAACACCGACCGCGCCGGGCAGGGCTTTCTTTCCTCTACGGCTGAAACCGGCAATTGGGCCCGCTCCGCCTAGATCGCAATCTGCCTAATCCGCTCAGCAAGCGCTTCGCGTTCATTCGTGGCGCATCAATGCAACGCGGATCCCCAGCTCGCCGCCAGCGAGATCGTCATGACGTTCAATGTGCGGTACGGCATTGGATGGGCCGTCGCACAAGTCTTGTCAAGAGCCCGCCCTTCCCCGGATCTGGCCTTGACAGGGCCATGGCCATGGGTCGAATGTTGAGCACCATGACCAGCACCGAACCCGATCCGGTTCACTCAGAGTCCGAAGCTCACCCGTGGAGCATTAACGTTCCGGACCACCCCCAGCGTGCGGACTCGCCCGAGTACGTGGCGGCGCGCACGAAGATGAACCAGATCGCCACCGGGGCCACGGGCCTGGTCTACGGGCAGGCACCGTTCCAGGATCATCATGGCAGTGCGCTGTGGCTGAAAGACGCCCAGGGATGGTTCTTGGTCCGCAATCTCGCCGGAATCGAATGGTCGGCCCAGTTCTGCGCTGATCCGGCCAAAGTAGACCTGCTGCGGCAGAACGCCAAGCGGCTATATGACCTCCTCGCGCCCGAGATCAAGCAGGAACTCGATCCCGATGGGCTGCTGGACACGCCTATCCAGGACGCCGCCGGGGTGGCCAAATGGACGGACTCGATTTTCAACGCCGGGGTGCCGTTGCAGGCTACTTTCCACACGGGCGTACTCCCGGGCCAAGCGCCGGCTACAGCCAGCGCCCCGGCTACGGAACAGGTACCAGCCGGGGTACATCACTATCCCACGCCGATCGTGGACATCCAGCTCTTCAAGTACGACGACTTCCAGCTCTGGGTCACCGACGAGCAGGGCAATCCGGCCGCGGTGGCGCCGGTGGAGCGCCGTGGCAGCGGAGACGCGTCGGTCCATGTGCTCTACGCCACGCCGGGTTCGCAGCTGGCCGCGCAGAAGCAGGCGGCAGAAAGCACCAACAACCCGCTGATCCTCGGTCCGGATCACCCACTTTCCCAGCAGGCCTACGCAAACCAGCAGTAGTCATAGCGTCCGCGTGCCCGGGGCTGCGCGTCACCAGGTAACTGGGTTACGATATATCGCGTCTTGACCATCCAGGCTGAAGGGAGTGCCATGGACGCGACAAACGGGGGTCCGGGGAACCTAGAAGGCGCGACTGCGGAGCCGGGAACGGCTTGGAACGGTGTCAGGCCTGAGGTCGTCGGGAGCGGGGCGGCGCTGCGGGCTTCGGATCGGGAGCGGGACGCGGTGGTGCAGCGGGTCCAGGAGGCGTTCGCGGAGGGCCGGCTGGACGATACCGAGTTTGACGAGCGGATGCGGGCGGCGCTGACCTCGCGTACGCGAGCGGACCTTGACGTGCTGCTCGCGGACCTGCCGGCCGAAACGGCGACGCCCGGCGTGGTGCCCGCGACCGCCGGGCGCGGGCCGGGGCGCCTCGCGATCGCGCTGAAGAGTTCGGTCCGGCGGGGCGGCCGGTGGCGGGTGCCGGAGCGCTATACCACCGTCGTTTACAAGGGCGGCGGCTGGCTGGACCTGCGGGCCGCCGAGCTCAGCGGCCCGGTCACCACGCTGCTCGCGGTGGCCTACAAGTCCCGGGTGACGATCCTGGTGCCACCAGGCCTGCGGGTCGAGATGACCGGCTTCGGCGTCACCCAGGGCGCGGAGGAGGACGACCTCGGCTACCGGCTGCCGGCCGACGCTCCGGTAATCCACGTGCGCGGGGTCGCGTACAAGGGCACGGTGGAGATCACTACCCGGCCGCCGGAGCGTCGAGCCGTGCGCCCGTAACCGGCACCGCGGACAGTGACTGGCCCCGCGGTCAGCAGAGCCAGGGACCGGCCTGGCGGCACCTGATGTCGTGCGGCGGCTCGTAGAACGTCGCGTCCCAGCGCTGGGCGTGGCAGGTCTGGCAGGACACCAGCAGGTGCCCCATGCCCCGGCCGCGCTCGGCTCCTTCCTGCGCTGCCGCGCAGATACAGGGTTTCCAGCCGACCCGGGCGTGGCCCGGCCACAACGGGTGGCCGAACGGGCAGTGCTGCGGCTTGTGCTCGAACAGGGACACCGACATGAAATGATCATGCCAGCCTCCCTGGTGCCGCCGCTAGTTCGAAGAAATAATCTACCCTGGTCAGGACCAGGTGGACCCGCTGCACAGCCCCGGCGTGGCAGGATGGGCGCGTGACATGGAAAGCCCCAGACGTAGAGCGGCCCGGCGGGCCGTTGACTGGCCCTGAGCGCCCGCTGCTGCAGGCGGTCCTGGACTGGCACCGGGCCACGCTGCTGTATAAGTGCGCCGGCCTGACCGGTGAGCAGCTCGCCGAGCGGACCGTCCCGCCGTCGGACCTGTCCCTGCTCGGGCTGGTACGCCACATGACCAAGGTGGAACGCGCCTGGTTCCGCCAGCGGTTCGCGGGCGAGCCGGTCGACAACCCGTTCGGCGACGACAAAACCGCCGAGTTCGAGCAGACCGACCCGGCCCGGGCCGCCGCCGACTACGCCCGGCTGACCGAGGAGTTCAAGCTGGCCGACGCGGCCGTGGCCCACGCTTCGCTGGATGAGGAGTTCACGCACAACGGCGAGGTCATGTCGCTGCGCCTGATCTACCTGCACATGATCGAGGAGTACGCCCGCCACCTGGGTCACGCCGACCTGCTGCGCGAGCGCATCGACGGCGCCACCGGCGAGTAACCCGCCGGGTCACCAGGCGCCGTAAATGATGGCGATCTGGCCGGGCATGGTGGGCGAGGAAGCCGGCAAGGACGTGAACCGCCCCAGGTCGAGGTCCAGCCAGCCGAATTGGATGCACTGAACGAGGGCGTACCGACCACCCGGGGCGAGCGACAGGACCTGACCGCTGTTGCTGATCGTGGCCTGGGTATTCGCGGTGGCGCGCGCGGTCTCGGTGCGCAGCACGCGGATTGGTCCGCGGCCCGTCGTCGGCACCTCGGAGATCTGCACGAAGATGGTGCCGCGTCCGCCGCCGGGCGGAACCTCGTGGGAGGTAGCCACCAGGACGTCACTCCCGTCGGGGGTGATCAGCGCGCCCTCAATGGTGCCGCTGACCGCCTGCTTCGGCATGATCATTCGTGCATCCGCCAGGTTGTCGCCGGGGGCTTCGGTATCGAGCAGCCGAACTCCCTCCATCGTCATGGCGTCGTTGGTCAAGCTCTTGGCGCGCTGCCAGGTGAACGCGATCATCCGGTTGCCGTCGGCCCAGGACGGCTGGCCCGGTTCGAAGTAGTGGCCCTGCTGCATGGCAGCGGTCCAGGTGCGCACTGCCCCGGTGACCAGGTTGATGACCTCGACCGCGCCGATCTCGGCGGTGGCCGGATGGCCGTTTTGCTCACCCACGCCGTACTCAAAGGACACCGCGAGGAGGGTGCCGTCCGGAGACAGCGCGATGCCCGTGACGTACGAGTTCTGGGGTACCGGGTAGGCCGGAAGCTCGATCAGGTGTCCCGGCTTGCCGGCCGCCGAGATGGGCAGCCGGAAGAAGCGATATTCCGGGTTACCGGGGGCACCCTTGGAGGCCAACTCCTGGGTGCCGAGTATGAAGGAACGGTCGTCCGGGGCGGCGGTGACACTTACCGAGGCGGGGAAAAAATCGGTCATGATCTTGACCGTGCCAGTAATCTTCCCGGTGGCCGTATCCCGGATCACCGCTTCGGTCACCGGCAGGTTGTGGAATTGCCGGTCCGCGGCAAAGGTGAACGTGATGTAGTAGCGCGGTATGGCCGCCGAGCCCGCTGCCGCGGTCGGGGCAGGCTTGGGGCCGGCCACCAGCACCGTGGCCACGGCGACGGCTATGACCGCGGCCGCGGCGGCGACCGGGAGCAGAAGGCGGTGCCAGCGGCGCCCGGGGACGGGCATCCGCAACGGGCGGAGCTGTTCCGGCTGGACAGTATCTGCCGCGCGCTTGAGTTCGTCACGCAGCAGGTCTTCGATGGCCGGCATGTCTCACGGCTCCTTTGGCAAGGCGCGCGCCAGTGCGTCCAGGCCACGCGAGGCGGTGGACCGGACGGCACCTTCGCTGATGCGCAGCGTGGCTGCGGTGTCGGCCACGCTCATGTCCAGGTAGTAGCGGAGGGCGAGGACCTCGCGCTGACGGCGGGGCAGCGAGCGGAACGCGTCGATGAGCTCGGTGCGCTGCTCGAAGGCGACCGCCGCGTCGGTACCGTACGGCGCAGGCCCGCTGATCCGGCCCTCATGCCGACGGGCGACCAGGCGCCGGCGCAGCACCGACCGGCAGCCGTTCAGCACCGCGGACCGCGCGTAGTCCAGGGCACTGGACTGCTGGCGCAGGGTGCGCCAGCGGCGGTGCAGCTGCTCGAAGGCGTCTTGGACCACGTCCTCCGCGGTGGCCAGGTCACCGACCATGAGCACCGCGAGCCGGACCAAGCCCAGGTGGTGCTCGGTGAACAGCTCGGTCACCGAGCACGCCGAGTCCGCGGGCGCGGGCGCGGCCAACCGCGCGCGCCGGTCGAGCGGCGTGCCCGGACTGCGGATGACGTCCGCCGAGTCGGTCTCCACGTATAAAGGGACGCGCGGGCGGCCCGCGGCGCTGCGAGCCGGGGCGGGAAATTCTGTCGGGCGGGTCAGCGGCCGGCCGCCGGCGGCCGCCCGGTGTAGACCGCGCGGGGCCGCAGCGGCCCTGGCCCGGGGTAGGCCTCCAGGGCGTGGGCGATCCAGCCCGCGGTGCGCGCCACGGCGAAGACCGCCTCCCCGGAGCCCCGGACCATGCCCGCCACGCGCGCCAGGGTGGCGATGGCGAAGTCGATGTTCGGCTCGGGCAGGGACTTGCGCCTGACCTCGGCCAGGACCGCCTCGGCCACCGCGAGCTGCCCGGACTTCGGCGCGGCGCGGCGCACCAGGTCGAGCAGCAGGACGGCGCGCGGGTCGCCGGCCCGGTACACGAAGTGCCCGAAACCGGGCACCTTCTCCCCCCGGCGCAGCAGTTCGCCCACCACCCGCGGCACGTCGCCCGGGCCGGCGGCCGCGGCCAGCATCGCCTCGGCGCCGAGGGAAGCCCCGCCGTGCAGCGCGCCGCCCACCGCTCCCATCCCGGTGGCGACTACGGCGTACGGATCCGCGCGGACCGACGCGGCGGCCCGCGCGGCCAGCGTGGACGCGGCGAGCTCGTGGTCGGCCAGTAGGACCAGCGCCGCCGACAGGGCGCGCCGCAGGGCGGGGCTGGCCCGGCGGTCACACAGCCGCGGCCACAGCCGGTCCGCGATCGGGTAATCCGTGCCTGGGTTGCCCGAGCCTGGGTTGCCCGAGTCTGGGTTGCCCGTGCCCGGGTTGTCCGAGTCCAGGTTGCCCGAATCCAGGTTGTCCATTTTCGGATAGTCCGAGATCGGATAAACCGGGGCGGCGGGGGGCAGGCAGTCCACCAGGCCGGCGATGATGCTGCGCCCGGCCGCGATCACCGCCGCTGGGTCCAGTTGCAGCCGCAGCGGGTCGGTGGCCGCCATGGCCGGCACGATGACCTGGAACCGTTCGAGCAGCAGCGTCCCGGCGGGCAGCGCGGCCTGCGCGCCCCGGCCCGCGGCCAGCGCGGCGGGGGTCGCCCGCCACGGCGCCAGCGGGGGCGACTGGGCGGGCGCATGGGCGGTCCCGGTGCCGTGGGCGGGCGGGAGCGCGGGGAACTCACCGGTCCAGAGCAGCTCGGCTACGTCCTCGAAGGTGCGGCTGGTGGCGAGGCGGATGACGTCGAGGCCGCGGTAGCGCAGCCGGTCGCCGGTGATCTCGGTGATGGCCGACTCGACCGTAATGTCGGCCACGCCGGCCGGGCGCCGGGGACGGCCGCGCCGGGCCAGTTGCTCGACCTCCTCGGAGTCGAACAGGCTGCTCCGGCCGTCGGCCGCGTGGTCCCGGCGCAGGACTCCGCGGCTGACGTAGGCGTAGAGCGTCGCGGGCTTGACCCCGAGCCGCTGCGCTGCCTGGGCGGCGGTAAGGAAATCGGTCACACAGTCACCACGGTCGTTCGGCATTGAATTTAATCAATATTGACGAGAGCCGACCTGATGTCAAACGCTGAACCGAGGCGGAGAACCACGTTCGTTCGGGGAGATTGACTTTAATCAATGTTGACTTGATTTGCTCAAACTGGTCAATCTTGACTCATGCCAACGATCCACTTTCTCGACGTGACCAACCGGGACGGGGTGCAGACCGCACGCACCGGGTTGTCGAAGTTCGGCAAGGTCATGGTCAACTACTACCTGGGGCGCCTGGGCGTGGCGCAGTCCGAGATCGGGTTCCCGTTCCTGTTCCACGAGGTGCCGTACGTCCGGGCCTGCCTGGCCCTGGCCGAGGCGGGGGCGTTCGGGGACCTGCGGCTGTCGGGCTGGTGCCGGGCCGTTCCCGCCGACGTCGAGTCGGCGGTGGCCGTGACCGGCCCGGACGGGCGGGGCCTGCGGCACTACAACGTGTCGATCTCCACCTCCGACCAGATGATCGCGCACAAGTTCCGCGGCAAGCTCGATCGGTCCGCGATCATCAACCAGATGGTCGAGGCTGTGACGGTGGCCAGGGAGGGGCTGGGTCGTGCCGGAGGGGCGCGAGACGAGTACAGCATCGGGGTCAACGCGGAGGACGGGTCGCGGACCGACGACGGGTACCTGCTGGAGTTCGCGGTCGCGGCGCGGGAGGCGGGCGCGTCGCGGGTGCGATACTGCGACACGATCGGCGGCGACTCCCCGGGGCGGATCAGGGAGCGGTTCGCCAAGCTCGCGTCGGCGGTCGGCCTCCCGGTCGAGACGCACTGCCACAACGACCTGGGCCTGGCCGTGGCGAACTCGGTGTCCGGCGCGCTCGGCGACCTGGACGCCGGGCAGGACGCGTGGGTCAACACCTGCGTGAACGGGATCGGCGAGCGGGCCGGTAACGCCGACCTGCTGTCGTGCATCCTGGCCTTCTCCCACGCGTTCGGGGTCGCGGAGGGCGCGACGGTCGGCGACCGGCTCGACCTGTCGTGGGCCCGGCGGTTCGGGCTGTGGGCGGGCTACGCGTTCGGGCAGCCGCTGCCGCCCGCCTGGCCGGGCGTCGGCCGCAACGCGTTCGCGCACGAGTCCGGCATCCACGCCGACGGGGCGCTGAAGGACCGGGCCAACTACGAGCTGTACGACGACTCGGTGCTCGGGCCGTTCCCGGACGACTGGTACGCGCGCGCGGGCCGGGTGGTGCTGACCGGCGAGTACGGCGGCAAGGCCGGCTTCCGGCACGTGCTGGACGGGCTGGCGGTTGACGTCGCGGCGGACGAGGAGGACCTGGTGTTCTCGCTGGTCCAGCTGTGCGCGTCGGCGACCGGCAAGCCGCTCACCGACGACGAGCTGCGCCTGATCGCCGGGTACCCGCACCAGCTGGCGCTCCTGTTCCCCGGCCAGCTCCCGGGCCAGCTCGGCTGAGGCACCACGGCCCGTTCGGGCCATCGATAATGGTCTCCATGAAGGTCTTCATCTCGTTTGACATGGAGGGCGTGGCCGGGATCGTCGACTGGTCGCAGTGCCGCGCGCCGGGGCAGCCGTACGAGGAAGGCCGACGGCTGCTGCTGGGCGAGGTCAACGCCGCGATCGACGGGGCCATGGCGGGCGGGGCGACCGAGATCGTCTGCAACGACTCGCACGGGACGATGAACAACCTGGACCCGGCCGAACTGCACGGGCAGGCGACCTACGTGTCCGGGCGGCACAAGCCGCTCTACATGATGCAGGGCCTGGACGCCACCGCGGACCTGGTGTTCATGGTCGGCTACCACGGGTCGATCTCGGGCGAGAGCTCGGTACTGTCGCACACCTACAATCCGGCGGTGATCTCGCACGTGTCGCTGAACGGGACGCGAGTGGGGGAAAGCGGGATCAACGCGCTGGTCGCGCTGGCCTGCCAGGCGCCGGTCGGGCTGATCACCGGGGATCAGCAGACGATCGCCGAGGCCGACCCGTTCCTGGCCGACGCCGAGCGCGTGGTGGTCAAGGAGTCGTTCACGAGGTTCGGCGCGGCCAACCTGCACCCTGAGGTGGCCCGGGAACTGATCGCCGACGGGGCGCGGCGGGCGCTGGAACGGGCCGTCGCCGATCCCTCGGAGGTGTGGGAGATCGCGGCCTCGGATGCCGACCCGGGAGCCTCGGAGCTCGCCGTGCTGCGACCGCCGGCCATCTCACTGCCCGCCGTCCTCGAGGTGCACATGCAGACCGCGGACATGGCCGAGGTGGCCTCGTGGGTCCGCGGGGCCGACCGGACCGGCGTGCGGACGGTGAGCATCGGCGGGGATGATCCGCTGGCGGTGTTCCGGTCGTTCGTCGCGGTGACCTACATCACTCGCGTCTCGGAGGGGCGCTGAGGTCCGCCCGGCTCAGGTGGACGACCCGGCGGCGGCGCCGGTGACCTGGTCGCGGCCCCAGCGGGCCAGCGTGGCGTCCCAGTCGAGCGGCAGGGTCATGCCGCCGTCGGCGAGTTCCGCTTCCCAGTCCTCGGCGGGCACTCGCCACAGGACCTCGAACTCGATGCCGCTCGGATCCTTGGCGTACAGGGACTTGGACACGCGGTGGTCGCTCTCCCCCACCAGCGCGCCGGCGGCCAGCAGGCGTTCCCGGGTATCGACCAGGTCGCCTAGCGTGCCGACCTCCCAGGCCAGGTGGTACAGGCCGGGGTGTTCGGGCTGGTCGGGCGCGTGGCCGGTGCCGATCTCGAACAGGCCGAGGTCGTGGTCGTTGGCCGAGTCCGGCGCGCGCAGGAACGCGGCGCGGCCGGGAATCTCCATTCGGACCTCGAAGCCGAGGGTCTGCCGGTAGAAGTTCACGGTGCGCTGCAGACCGTGCACGTACAGGACGGCGTGGTTAAGGCGGCGGACGGCCATCGGCGCTTCCTTCCAAGAGTGGGCTTGGAGCGGGCGGAGGCGGCAGCTAGCGGATCTCACCCCGCCGGCGGCGGCGGAGCTCGCGGTACCGGCGTCGCTGCGACTCGTCCAGCATCAGCCAGGCGGTAGCCGGGACGGCGATGGCCACGACGATGAGCGCGAAAGCCAGCCACCAGGGGATGAATCCCAGCAGGATCAGGCCGACGACGACCCCGCCGATACCCCACTTCAAGTGCGGTGACATGCTGACTCCGTTCATCCATCGCGGACTGGGCGCCCCCGGTCCAGCCCAGCTATTACTAGCTTATAGCGCCTCGGGATCTTGTCCGCCCTGAAGGCTGACGCAGAGTACGCTGCGGGCGTAGGTGATCATGATCCACGCTCGTGCCGCTTGATTGATCCTGGGAGGGCGCCGTGACCATCGCGATGCCGGTGGAGCCCGAGGCCAACGAGCTGCTGACTCGCAGTCCGCTGGCCCTGCTGATCGGTATGGTGCTCGACCAGCAGGTGCCGCTCGAGCGGGCCTTCAGCGCGCCGCTGGACCTGGTCCGGCGGCTCGGGCACGAACCCACCACGGTGGAACTGGCCGACTTCGACCCGGTGGCGCTGGCCGGCATCTTCTCCGAACGCCCGGCGCTGCACCGCTACCCCAAGGCCATGGCGGTCCGCGTCCAGAACGTGGCCCGGCTGATCGTGGACCAGTACGACGGCGACCCCGAACGGCTGTGGACGACCGCCAAGACCGGGCCTGAGCTGCTGAAGCGGGTGTCGGCGCTGCCGGGGTTCGGCGCGCAGAAGGCGCAGATCTTCGTGGCCCTGCTCGGCAAGCAGCTCGGGGTGCGGCCACGGGGCTGGCGGGAGGCGGCGGGGCAGTTCGGGGTCAAGGGCTCGCACCTGTCGGTCGCGGACATCTCCGACGCCGAGTCGCTGGCCCGGGTCCGGTCCTACAAGCAGGGCCTGAAGGCCGCCGCCAAGGCAGCCCAGGCCGAGCCGTAGGCTCGGGCAACCCAGGCCGAGCCGTAGGCTCCGGCCGACGCATCCCGGACCGGGCTCCGGGGAGGGCGACCTGCGGGCGGGCGCGAGGCGGATCTACGCGGGGGCGGCGCGGGCGATCTCGACCCGGGAGCGCAGGCCGGTTTTCTGCAGGATGTGCGAGACGTGGGTCTGCACGGTCCGGGGCGAGACGAACAGCCTGGTGCCGATCTCCCGGTTGGTCAGCCCGTCGCGGACCAGCGCGGCGATCCGGTTCTCGGTCGCGGTCAGGCTGGCCCAGCCGAAGTCGGCGGCGCGATGAGCATCGCGGGAGCTCCGGCGCAGGCCCAGCGCCCGCAGCCGTCCCATGGCCCGGTCCCGGTCGGGCACGGCGCCCATCCGCTGGTACCCGGCCAGGGCCGCGTCCAAGGCCGCGGCGGCGCGGTCCCGGTCCCCGGCCGCGGCGGCCGCACACGCGAGTTCCTCCCGGGCGAACGTCTCGGCCGTGAGCCGCCCGGCCGCGGCGAGTTCCGCGGCCGCGGCGTCGATCGCGGCGGGGTCGGCGGCGATCATGCCGCGCACCAGGGCCGCCACCTCGGGCGGGCACAACACCGGGGATTCCTCGCTGACCTGGTCGGCCAGGCGGCGATCCATCCCGGTCAGGGCGACCCGGGTCACGTCAGGAGCCAGGTCCGCGGTCCCGCGGCCGGGATGGCCGCGAGCAGCCGACCACAGCGTCCGGGCCAGCGTGCACGCCTCGCGGACCGCCCCCTCGGCTTCCAGCACGGCCAGTTCGGCCCAGCCGGGACGGTCATCCCCGTAGACCAGCGGCAGGCCGCGGTGCCGGAAGGATTCCAGCCGGGCCCGGGCCGGGCCGGCGCTGCCCCGGTGCGCGTCGATGTAGGACCGCAGGCCGACCGGCACCGAGATCCAGCCGTTATCGGTCTCCTCGGCCCGTTCCAGCGCCGCGTCCAGCTCGGCGACCGCGCCGTCCCAGTCGCCGGCCGTGAAGGCGATCCCGCCGGCCACGAAGCCGAAAATCGGATCAACCCACTCGGCGTGCCGCTCGGCGCTCAGCCGCCGGGCCCGGTCAAGCGCGGCCTGCGCGGCGGCCGGGCCGGAAGCGGCCAGCTCGAACACGGCCGGCAGCGCCAGCGACGACGAACGGGCCCGGAGGCTGTCAGGGTCAGGGACTAGCTCCTCGCGGTCCCGGATGAACTCCAGCGCCCGGTCCGGGTGGCCGGACAGGAAGGCGCGCAGGGCGACGGTGGCCAGCAGGTTGGCCTGGGCGTCCTGGTCGCCTGCGGCGGTAAAACGGGCCATCATCGCGTCCAGCTCGGCAGCGGGCGGGGGCTGCCCGGCTTGGGCCAGCAGGAAGGCCCGGGTCCCTTCGAGCTGACGGCGGGTCGCGTCGGGGAGCCTAGCGATGGCGATGGTCCGTTCGATCACGGCCAGCACCGCGCCGAGGTCGCCCCGGTTGGCCAGCGAGCGGATCAGGATCACTTGCATCTGCGCCGCCACCACGGGGTCGGCGACGGTCGTGATCCGCCCGCGGATCAGCGTTTCTGCGGCCTGGCCGTGCCCCCGGTGGAACAGGGCATCCACGTGGTCCAGCAGCAGCTGGTCGGGCATGTCCGGCCCGCCGAGGGCGGCCGCCTCATCGAGGAGGTCGGCCGTGACCTCCGACGCGTATCCGCGGGCGTCCTCGACCGCCTCATGCAGCGCGGTGGCGAGGGCCGGGTCGCCGCTGGTCCCGGCGGCGCGCAGCAGATGGTCCGCGATGAGGCTCGGGCGGTAGCCGGCCGCGGTGAGCACCGACGCGACCTGCCGGTGCAGGTCACGGCGCTGATCCTGGCCGAGCTCGCCGTAGGCGACCTCGCGGAACACATCGTGGCTGAACCCGACCGTGCCGGCCGGGTCGCGGCGGACCAGGCCGGACGCGAGGGCGCGGTCCAGCAGCTCACCGAGCGAGGCCGCCCGGGCGGGCAGCACGGCAGCGAGGTCGGCGGCGCCGATCTCGGTGCCCCAGACGGCCATGGCGCCGAGCACGTCCCAGGTGGGCTGGTCCAGCTGGCCGAGCTGGGTCCGGATCATCTCCTCCAGGCCGGTGCCGCGTGAGTCGAGCTCGAACCTGGCCTCGACCGAGTCCGGGCCGGTCTCGGCCAAGGCACCCGCGTCCTGGTAGGCGCGCAGCAGCTCGGCCACGAACAGCGGATTGCCGGCCGCTAGCCCCAGGACGCGGCGCAGCTGCGGGCCGGGCCAGCGGCCGATCCGGTCGTAGACCAGCCGTTCGACCATCATCGGGCCCATGGGCGGCAGCCGGAGCCGGACGTCGGCCTGCTGGACGAGCATGGCCACCGGCTCGCGCTCTGGATAGGGCCGGGTCGTGACCAGCACGGCCAGCGGCAGGCTCTGGCTGGCCCACACCAGCCGGCGCAATACGACTAGCGTGGCCGCGTCGAGGTTGTGCGCGTCGTCGGCCCACAGCACCACCGGGGCTTCGGCGCACAGCTCGTCGACGCGGTCGAACGCCGCGTCACCCGGGTCGCCGCTCCAGGGACCGTCGCCCAGCAGCGCCCCGGCGCCGGCGAACGGATCATGGCGGCGGCCGGACTCCCCGGCCACGCGCAGGACCGTCGCCGCGCCGGGCGCAATGGACTCGGTGATGGCCCGGGCCAGGAACGTCTTGCCGACGCCGGGCGGGCCCTCGACCACGACGCCGACCCCGGGCGGCGTCCGCCGCCGCACCACGGCCAGCACCACATCCAGGACGTTGCGTTCCACCGCGACGCGATCCGGCGGCGGTGACCGGTCGCTGGTCACATCCGTCACTGGTCGAGCATAAGGCGCGAAACGAGTGCCGATGAAGGCTCGCTTTGCCCGGTCGATCCGCCTGGCGGAGTAGCCGGCGCCCGGCGGGCGGCCGGATCCGGGCACGGGACGGACGGGAACCCGTAGCCCCGCCTACCCCTTGGTGCCCGTGTGTCCTGTGGTGCGTCAGCGGATCACAGTGTGGTCGCCCCCGCAAAAGATCTTGGAGGATTCGGGTTTCGTGGAGGATTTGGTGCACTACAGACCCCTAAATCCTCCCTTGAAGCCGAATCCACCACGTAAATATTCACCTCATCGTATACGTATTCGAAGTCTGTCGCTGATGGGGTGAGTGGGGGCAGTGAGGTGGGGCCGGGCGGGGCCAGTGAGGGGCGGGCCGGGGACCGGCCGGTGAGGTGCGGGGCGGGGCGGGGACGCGCGCTAGCTGGGTTCGGGGGTGCGGTGGCTCCGGCGGTGGTAGCGACGGAGCAGGCCGGCCAGCACCGGGCCGGCGATCCAGAGGGCCCAGCCGGCGGTGGTGAGGAAGAAGACCGGGATCGAGAGGCCGAAGCCGAGGATCAGGCCGGAGGACTTCCTGGTCATGGTGGCCACCACCGGCCGGGGAGGGCTGGCCAGCCCGCGGGCGATCATGTGCCGCAGCATCGCGTAGAACATGGCCGATTCCAGGACCTGCAGCAGCGCGTAGAACCCGAACCGCAGGGCGTGAACGGTCAGGCTCTGCCCGCTGACCACGAGCAGCTTGGTCGCGAACGGGTTGAGCACGATGCTCAGCAGCCAGCACATGTTGAGCAGCCGCAACCGCGCGTCGGTGCTCCGGATATAGCGGAACAGGTCGTGATGATCGAACCATGCCGCCGCGATCACCGCGAAGCTGATCAGGAACGCGGCGTAGTGGCCGTCATCGTGCCGGACCGAGGCCCAGAACAACCTGAAGGTGTCGCCTTCGGGCACCGGCAGATCGATCGCGAGCAGGGTGATCGCGATAGCGACCACCGCATCGGAGAAGAAGGTCAGCCGCTCCGCGGCCTGGGCACCGGATTCCCGCTCATCATCGGACATCAGCCGATCATCTCGCGGCCGCCTCGAACGGGCCCGCCAGGATCACGCCGAGATGATCGTGTCCGTATCACCGGACAGCAACTGCTGCGGGATCTGGCTGAACGTGTACTGGGCGGAAGCCGCTCCCGGCACCAGGCTGAAGACCCAGATGACGTCGAAGCGATCACCCGGCCACGGTTGCGGGATAACGGTGCCCGGCACGGTCGCCAGCGAGGTGGCGATGGCCGGGATGTGGTCGTGTTCCCAGCAGATGAGCACGATACCGGAGTGGCTGCTCACCACGCTGGCGGCCAGCTCCGCCTCGCTGCCCTCGGGGAAGTCGGACACGATGGTCAGGCCGAGGCGGTCGGCCAGGCCCTGGATCGTCTGGTGGGTCCGGTGCGCGGTGGTCTTGTCCGCGCTGCCGTAGTCGGGTGAGAGCAGCGTCGCCGGGGTCTGCAGTCCCGCTTGCAACGGCCCGAGGGCCGGGTCGAAGAGGACGGCCAGCGCGCCCGAGCGCTGCCAGCCCTGGGGCAGCAGGGAGTGCGGGTCCTCGTTGCCCTGGAAGTCGATGCCGAAGGGCGCGGTCGAAGCGGGGGCGGGCTGCCTGGCGGAGACCGGCGGCGGATCGGCGGGCTTCTCGCCGTGGCGGATGACGTAGATGGTGTCCGGCGGCGGGGTGGCGGCTGGCGAAGTCATGCTCCTCAGTGTGCGACGCCGTTCCCGGTGGTGGGTATGGTTTGCCCAGGTGTCACTCCGCCGGGGCACACACGAAACGCGAGGCTCGATGACCAGCCGCCAGCCGGGAAACGCGCCGCAGACCGGAGGAGTCACTGGTCAGTGGCAGCTGGTGCTGCCGCTGACCTTGCTGATCATCCTGGGCCTGGCCGGGCTGCGCGGGGTGGTGGTGACACCCCGGTGGAACGGCCCGCTGCACCAGGACGGCGTGGCCATCGGGGTCGCGCTCGAGGTCGTGCTCGTCACCCTGCTCGTGATCACGTTCAGGCGGCGGGCCGCCGCGCAACGCACCCAGACGTACAACCTGGTGGCGGCCAAGCTGCGCGAGATCCTCATCCTGGTCATCATCATCGGGATGATCGGCGTGGTGGTCGCCGTGCTCACCGCGCTGCACCTGCACTCGTTCAACCCGAAGACCAAGCCGAACGGCAAGCCCCTCGGCGGCCCGCCACCGACGCTCAAGCTGCCGCGGCCGGGATCACAGCACGCCTCGGCCGTGCACTTCCCGCTGGCCGCGCTGCTGTACGCGCTGATCATCGTGGTCCTGCTGGCCGCGGTGGTGCTCAGCATCTGGTGGGCCAGGCGGTTCCATGTGGCTGCC